>Ga0308407_1000024_pt1 | contig 156444 bp, 162 predicted proteins | sample HotsprSampleMSe2_FD_203476 | JGI IMG/M metagenome (GOLD analysis project Ga0308407, IMG submission 203476) | Hot spring phototrophic mat microbial communities from Mushroom Spring, Yellowstone National Park, Wyoming, United States - 20060911_MSe2 ...
ATAATAGTTAAATCTTAATTATAAATGGAGCAACTAAAATGAAAAAACTATTCTCATTTACTTTACTTATGTGCTTGCTTGTGAGTGCGGTATTTCTACAAGCACAAAACACAAAGATAGAGAAAATCCAAAAAGGCTATGGCAGCCAAATTCTTGGAGCTGGATCAAATGCTCAGGGATATGAGTTCATTGTAGCATTCCCACAAAATGAAATTGCAAACTATATATCTGAATATCAGCACTTGTTCATATTTGTTTCCTCTGCAAAACCAACAGTTGTTGAAATGCAAAATCCAGTTACTAACAGCACAATATTCAAAAAAAGAATCACTAAACCTTATGGTGTTATATCATTTAGGACACCAACTGAACTCAATATGTCGAAAGACGAAATTCGCATCCCATACGAGACACCTCAATCAGGTAAGGCATATCGTATTATATCAAGCTCGAGCCCAATTTCGGTTTATTGCTTGAATACTAAATCAACTACATCCGATGGATATATGGCAATTCCAGTAGCCGCATGGGGAACAGATTATATCCACGCTTGCTATTACGATAATAACGAAGGGACAAATGATCAGGGATTTCCATATCATGGGAGTGGTTTTGTAATATTAGCCTCCGAAAATAACACAACAGTGAACATTGAGTTGAAAGGCAAGGGTGGAGAATATTCAACGACTACAAGTGGAAAGAAAATAGGTGATAAATGGTCTGTAACTTTAAATCGTGGACAAGTTTATGTAGTGCGTGGAATGGGGAATCAAGACGGTACTTTTGATTTAACAGGATCACGGATAAAAAGTGATAAGCCAATTGGTTTACTTTCATACCATCAGAGAGCAGATTTACCGGCATTAATATCTTCATCTCGTGACCACTTGATTGAAATGATTCCACCCGTTCAATCCTGGGGCAAAACTTATGCCTCGGTGCAGTATGCGCGTCCACCTTACAAAGGCGATATGATGCGAATTGTCGCTGCTGAGAATATGACTTCGTACGAGGTTGAAATGTATGATGAAAAGACAGGGCAGTTGATAGAGCGACGTGATGGCACTTTAAAGCGTTCAGGTGATTTTGTTGATATTAGCGAAATTCTTGGAACGCCTGGTCCTAACACTTTTGGAGTAAGAGGACTTTCAATAGTTAAAGCAAATAAACCTATACTTGTTTTGCAATATTCTTATTCATCGGCTTGGGATGGGAATCAAAATTATGATCCATTTATGATTGTTAACACGTCAGTTGAGCAGTTTACTAACTTAACTATTTTCCAAACACCTTCTGGACAGTTCAACGATAACTGGTTTGCAATAATTGCTATAGGTGATCCAGACGATCCAATTAGAAACAAACAACTTATAGAATCAATCACAATTGATGATACACCTATATATCAAACAGTACCTCAATTTAAGAGCAATAATATACCTGGTACAAACTTATTCTGGGCAAGATTGAAGGTAGGTGCTGGTTCCCATGTGGTAAGAGGTGATACTCCATTTGGCGGCTATGTTTACGGCTTTACAAATGTGGACTCCTATGGTTGGCCCGCAGCAATGCAGTTTAAGATAACTGATGTTGTCGATACATTGGAGCCAGAAGTTTATATTGACGGTTATTGCGGTAGTTATACTGTTCGTTTCACTGAACTTCGTAACGGGAAAGAAGGTGATGATCCGTTGCAACAAGATTTAGGAGTGTCTGATCAGCCTACTTTGTTGACAGGCTCATATAATTTCAAAGATCCTATTTTCCCAAAACCATTTACTCCTTATCCGCCTAATTACGATTTTACATTTAACTTAGAAGTAAATGATTTGAGCGAAGATGCATTAGCAATAGTCTCAATTATGGATCGAGCAGGTAATGAAGCTATACATAAAATTGAATATTTTGCAGATAAATTGGCTTCTAATCCTGCTTTGCTTGCTTTCGAAACAGTTCGTGTTGGTTCGTCAAAAGAATTAAATTATATCATACAAAACAAAGGTAAGAACAACGTTTCTATTAAATCTATAAAGCTTTATAGAGGTCAATATTATAGTTTAGTTGATTTGCCAGAACTTCCAACAGTAATAGCAAAGAATAGCCAATTACCAATAAAAGTTCGATATTCTCCAATAAATGAGTCTCCAAATACATTTAACCTTGACATAGACTCTATCATAGTTGAAACCGAATGCTTACGTTTTAGTTTCCCAATGACAGGTCGCGGTGTGCTTCCAAAGATCGATGTTGCTGATTGGGATGCAGGGACAGTACTTGTAGGGGACAGAAAATGCAACACAGTTGGTATTACAATTCGCAATACTGGTTCGCAAGATTTAGTGATTGACGGTTTTAACTGGAATCCGGGCAATTTAGTGTTTACTATCGAACCTCCTGTTGAACCTGAATTCCCTGTTACAATACCACCTGGCGGGAGCGTACTATTCCGCACAGTATGCTTTACACCAACAGAAAACGGTCAATATACAGCTCGAATTGACTTTATCTCGAACGCCGCTTCTGGTAAATATTGGTCTAATATAAAAGGTTCAAGTATCAAACCTGGTCCTATGATTACTAATTTCAATTGGGGTGCTCGTCGTGTTATGGATGATGCAGTTCCTATGAGAAATGCTTATGACGGTTATGTTGAAATTTACAATATTGGCACCGCATCTTTAAAATTCCTTCGTGCTGAAATTGATGATCAAGACAACGACGGCAGCTACGAAGTAATCGGTTATGAGCCTGACTTTATTTCGACAGGTCAAACTCAAATTGAAATTTGGCCAGAGAATGACCCTGATCCAAATAAAGTAAAACGTGTTCGTGCATTATTACGCTTTAAGCCAACCAAAGAAAATGTGCCAACCAATGTTAAGATATATCCAATCTTTTCTTCGAGTGATAATGTCCCACGAGGTAGTATATATGGAATATTGGAAGGCTCAGCTTATTTGCCAAAGATAGAAGCAATTGGTTATGAGTTTACTCCACCTGCTGAGATAGGGAATCAACATCCAGATCAAGGTAAAATTGTAATTCGTTCAACAAGCACTACTGCAGACTTATTTATAAAAGAAATACGTATTCGACCAATTACGCCAAATGCCGATAAAGACTTTACTTTTGGTGCACCACTGCCAACAAACTTTACTCTGAAACAAGGCGAGGCTCTCGAAATACCTGTTACATTTACTCCAACTCGCACTCTATTGCGTCAAATTGATCTTGATATTGTCAATGATGCATTTAAAGCATACGATAGTATCCAAACTACAACAATTTCTGTAATTGGTAACGGTTACGACCAGTCATTTGAAGTTACAAATGTCGATTTCCAACGCCGCACACGCTGCGATGAGCCTATTCTAACGTTCGATGTCCGCAATACTGGTACAACCAATCCATTCCAAATAACTAATATCAGTGTTGAAGATAATTACAGTGATATTTTTGAAGTGCTTGGATTTACACCTGGCGACCAAGTTCAACCACAAGATGCCAAAACATACAACTTACGCTTCAAACCAACTGCACGTCCAGGACAAATACATAACAATGGCAATAAGATTAAAGTTAAACTTATTGTTGAAACTACTATCGGTACCTATGAAGCTGAAGTTCAAGCTATGAGCGTATGGAGCCAGGTTGAGCTTTCTATGCCTCGCATTGATCAGATGACTGCTGGTATGACAACTACTGATAAATACAAAGAATTCCCTGTTTCCATAAAATTAGCTCAAGATAACGGTCATCTTGGCACTTGGCCCGAAGTTAAAATTACCGAGTTCACTGTTGAAATTAAATACAATCCAAAATGGATGAAATACAATGGGTCAGTTACTCCAGGTGATGTCCTTTCCAATTGGGTGCTAACTGCTAAAGAAGTAATACATAGCGAAAATTCAGCTTCATTATTTGTTCACGGAAAGGGTGGATTGCCAATTAGCAAAGACGGAAAATTGTTCAATCCAAACTTCTTGATACTGCTTTCCGATAGCTCATCCTTTACTCCAACATTTGGAAGTATTACATTCCACGACCGCGATAATTGCGTCAGCGCTATAAATGTCCCAGGACGTATTTCTCTGCAACACTGCGTACAAGATCTACGCAATGTAATAATTAACAAGAATCAATTCAAGATGCTGCCAATTAATCCGAATCCAGTTTCTGGTGGTTCTGTCAACTTGAACTTCAGCGTTGGATTGGATAACGTTTATACACGTATTGAAATTGTCAATTCTCAGGGTGAAGTTGTTCGGGTACTCCAAGATGGAGAAATGCGTGCTGGCGATTACACTGCAACAATCATCACAAGCGAACTTGGCTCGGGCATTTACTTCATCAATATGACAAGCGGTCCATTCTCTGCTCGTGAAAAACTCGTGATAGTGAAATAATCTTTTTTCTTGTGGTCATTGTTCGGGCTGTCCTTCAATATGGACAGCCCTTTTTTTCCCAAAATTTTTTCAATTTGATTGTTCGTAATCCATTTACGAAATTTTTCAATTTCAAAACTTAATTAAATACTTCATTTAGATAAAAATTATGATTAAATTTCATTTCTTTTAGAAATGAAAATACATTATATTTGTAAGATGCTATTTATCAACAATTTAAAGGAGACAGAATGAATATTTTGGTTTGCGTTTCCCGTGTGCCAGACACTGCAACTCGTATTCTTGTTGGAGGGGACGGGAAGACAATCGATAAAAATGGAGTAAAGTATATTGTAAATCCATATGATGAATTTGCTTTGGAAGAAGCCCTGCGTCTTCGTGAAAAAAACGGCGGTACAGTAACTGCTGTTACCGTTGGAACCGAAGCGGCAACAGATATACTACGAACTGCTTTGGCAATGGGCGTCGATAAAGCAATTCTTGTAAAAGGCGATGAGCCAACGGATTCTTATTATGTTGCTTATAATTTAGCAAAAATTGCAAAAGAAATAAATCCAGATCTTATTCTTATGGGGCGTCAGAGTATTGATTTTGACTCATTCCAGATGCCTTCTATGCTTGCTGAAATGTTATCTTTGCCCTCGGTTTCTGTTGTTTCTGCACTGAGAGTCGAAGATGGCAAAATAACAGCTGAACGTGATATTGAAGGCGGTAAGGAAACAGTTGTTTGCTCGATGCCGTGTGTCGTTTCTGCACAAAAAGGACTTAATGAACCACGTTATCCAAAGCTACCCGACATTATGAAAGCTAAATCTAAGCCTATCGACACACGCGACGCAGAAAAAACACCTGCTAAAACTACCGTCTTAGGTATGGAAATACCTTCGAAAGCTCGCGCTGGCAAAGTATTTGAAGCCACCGATGCAAATATCGATGAAGTTGTTCGCCTTTTAAAAGATGAAGCTAAAGTAATTTAAGGAGGAAAATTAATGAAAAATATATTAGTTTATTTAGAACAAGCAAATAATAATTTAAAACGCGTTTCTAAAGAAATCGCAACTGCTGCAGCAAGAATTTCTGGTGGTGCAAATGTAATCGGTCTTATAATTAATTCTGATAGTGAAGTTGCTAAACAGGCAGCAGAATATGCCGTTAATAAAATTATCAAAGTCGATGTGCCACAACTCGAATTGCATTCATCTACTGCTGTAGCAAAAATAATTGCTGATGTTGCAAAAGAAGTTGCAGCCGACTGCTTGCTTTTCCCGGCAAACTCAGCTGGATTGGAAATTGCTCCACGCGTTGCTATTAAGCTTGATGCTGGTTATATCGCAGACTGTATAGATCTTACAGCAAATGGCGATGAGATTATTGCTCGCAAACCTGTTTATGCTGGCAAAGCTGTTATTAAAACTAAGATCGAAACTCCAATTAAAGTTTTTTCTTTGCGTCCTAATGTATTTACTGCAAAAGAAAATCCTGTTTCACCTGAAATCTTAGATAAAACAATCGAGCTTAACCAATCAGATTTATCAGCAAAAGTTACTTCAATCACCAAGAACGAAGGCAAACTCGATGTTCTCGAAGCAGACATTGTCGTTTCAGGTGGTCGTGGCATAAAAGGACCAGAACATTACAACTTGATCGAGAATTTAGCACGTGCGCTCGGTGGCGCAGTTGGTGCCTCTCGTGCTGTTGTTGATGCTGGATGGCGTCCTCATAGCGAACAAGTTGGGCAAACAGGGAAAACTGTATCGCCCACATTGTACGTTGCTTGTGGTATTTCAGGTGCAATTCAACACTTGGCTGGTATGAATGCCTCGAAATATATTTTGGCAATAAACAAAGATAAAGATGCACCGATTTTTAAGAATTGCGATTATGGCTTAATCGGTGATTTATTCGAGATTCTTCCAAAACTCACTGAAAAAATTAATAAAGTAAAAGGATTGTAGAATACCTCAAAATCAAATAAACTTGGGCGACCTGTATCGGTCGCCCATTTTGTTTTATTTTTTAATTTACGCAAAATTTCTAATAAGAAAATTTTAGTCAGCAGTAAATTATTCTTCTCTCCAGTCTTCAACTAAATTTGCATATTTGTTACATAATGCTACGGCTGTTTCATAATCATCGCTTTCGCCATAAACGGTAAATATTGGACGTTCTTTCGATGGCAGAAGTAACACGCAACTGCCATCTAAGAAAATCTTTACGCCTTCGATAAGCTGACGTTGTAAATTCTCCGAATGCTCCATTGCTTTTCGCATTACGGTGCCTTTGGCATTCCACGGGACGTTGACATCTCTGCTATGGACGAAACGACGTGGTAATTTTTCATCGAGAGTGGATATTTTGCAGTTGGTTTGAGCAAGCATTTCAAGAATTTTTCCAAGAGAATACATACCATCGGATGCAAAGAGAAAATCGCGGAATATGTACCCGCCCCAAACACCTCCAACAAATAAAACATCTGGATCAATTGTAGCGTCCATCATCGCAGAGTGCGAATTCTTAATTCTAATTACCTCGACGTTGTATTCTTTCGCAATTTGCTCAATTTCTTGGGTTGCGACAATAGAAACAGCAATTTTATATGGCTCACGATGACGATTTGTATCGAGAAATAGCTTAGTAATTATTGAAAGCAAACGCATCGGATGATACCAGGTGCCACGTTCATCAATGATGGAAATTTTCTCAGCACCAGATTCAATTCTAAAACCGAGTTCATAGCCAAGAGAACGCATAATTTTGCCCGTTTCGTCAGTATCGCTGTGCTGTGAAAATGGATCAGGATGAAATGTTGTTGCATCTACATAATTATTGAGCGATATTGCTTCAACTTTCAATTTGCCAAGCAAGCTCGGCAAAATTGTTGAAGCAAGCCCGTATGAATAATCCACTAATAGCTTGTATTTTCGGTTCTTGATTAAATCAACATCAAGCGAATCCAAAAAACGATTTATGTAAATTTCATTTGTTCGTTCAGGGTAAGAAATTTTGCCGACTTGCGAGTAATGAACGCGTTTTATATCTTCGCCAAAGAAATATCGCTCGATTTTCTTTGCCATATTTATTGAAATGTCTCGCCCGTCTTTGTTGAAAATGATAATGTCCGTCTGATCTGGATCACGTGGTGAACGTCTCACATGCAAGCCGCCGTCATAACGACCAGTACGAAGCTCCTGACGTGTTTGCGGGATCGAGATTGTCTGCAAGTCGCTTACATTTACTCCAACTGATGCCAAACCTGCAGTAATAGAACGCTTCATTATTCGTGATGTCTCAGCTGGATCGCGAGAAGCCAACAACCGCGCTTTTGCACCAAATGCAAGCCCCAATGCAGTGCCGAGCTTCGCTCCAAAATCTGGATGTATTTCAACGTTCGATTGCCCTGTGATACGAGCATCAGTAAAAATCTCGCGTTGCCATTTTTCCTCTTGAATCAGCGAAAATGAGACAGTTGCCCCTTCTTCGACACGCTTATTAGGCCAAAGCTTTATATTTGATTTTAAAGTGGCATTGTTTTCAATTTTGCAGTTGTCCGAAATAAACACATTCTCGCCAACAACAACAGAATCCCCAATTTCAACATTGGAGCAAACAACATCATCGGTCATTTTAACAAAATCACCGAGCTTGCAATTATTCCAAAGAGTTGCACGGATGAGTTTTACTCCATTGCCAATTACGCAATTATCTCCTACGACACAATCGATAAGCTCGGAATACTCACCAATTGTAACGTTATTGCCGACAAGTACTTGCCCTGAAAATTTTGCAGTTGGAGCTATGTTGCAAGAATCGCCTTTGATTAAATTACCCTGCACAATCCCGTGTTTTTCCACCTTAATGGCATTTGTCAGTGCATCGTATTGTCCTATAATGTATTCATCCAAATTGCCAATATCGCGCCAATATCCATCAGCAATATAACCATAGAGTGGCATATTAAGTTCGAGCATCTTAGGGAAAAGGTTTTGGCTGAAGTCGAATTCTTCACGATAAGGTATCATATCCAGCACTTCGGGTTCTAAAATGTAGATACCAGTGTTAATTGTATCAGAGAAAACCTGCCCCCAACTTGGTTTTTCTAAAAAGCGAGTTATTTTGCCGTCTTCATCGGTCATAACAATACCATATTGCAAAGGTGTATCAACGCGTGTCAGCAGGATAGTTGCTTTTGCACCTTTACTTATGTGAAATTCGACAGCTTTTGTAAGATCAAAATCAGTTAGCACATCTCCGCTTATTATAATAAATCTCTCTTTAAGATACTCATAAGCATTTTTGACACTGCCAGCTGTGCCATAGTCTGCTGTTGCTTGGACATAATCCATATGAATTCCGAAACGGCTACCATCTTCAAAATATGATGTGATTTTTTCCGGCTGAAAATAAAGTAAAGAAACTATATCCTTTATACCGTGCTTTTTGAGAAGGTTGACTATATGCTCCATCATTGGAATATTGACGATTGGCACCATAGGCTTTGGAATGTTCATCGTAAGTGGGCGTAATCTTGTGCCGAAGCCCCCTGCCATAATGACAGCTTTTTTCATATTAACCCCGACTATATTATTTAGTTGAGAACAAGCGTGTTTTATAAAGGACGTTTGAAAAAACGCTTTTATTTGGTAATATATTAAAGAAGAGCAAAAAAATCAAATAAAAAATGTGCGATAAATAACATTAAACACAAATTTATTTACTAGCGGCAAGGCATTAATCTTTGCGGAAATAGAAATCACTTTGGTCGTCGAATTTGATATTAATAACTACCCAGCCATTCTCGGGGGAATTGTAGTATGTGAATATCCAGCGCATCGGGTAAAGCGAGTGCAAGCCTAAGTATCGACATTTTATCATCGAATTTGAGGCAACTTCGCTATCGACTGCTTCGAAACCGCGAAGCGCACCATATATTTGTGTAGCTTTCTCTGTTTGTTCGATTAGCCTATTTATTTCTTTTTCTTTGCGAATAAGCGGGCTACCTTTGAGAAGCTCTTTATATGCTTTTTCATATTCCCCGCTTATGATCAGTTTGAAAAAGTCGGTAATTCGTGTATGCAATTCCTTAGGTATGTTTGGTTCGTAATATTTGATTGTGGTGGAGGATTTTGGCAAACTTTCGTCTTGTGAAAAAAGCGGGAAACTAAATAAAAGCACAAAAAATATAATAAGTAATTTTGTTTTCATATTAGTAACCGTTAGAAAAAAACAAATTTAATTTAAATGAAATACTACTCAATTCCAACAAGTTTTTTCAAATACAAAACTTCTTTTCGTGTTAGATGACGATAACGTCCCTTTTCTAAGCCTTTGTAAGTAATTCCAGCATAGGATTTTCTGTCGAGTTGTTTTACTTCGTAGCCGAGTGATTCAAATATACGTTTTACTTCGTGGTTTTTGCCTTCTGTGAGAGTGATAAAAACTTTGGTTTTATCTTCTGGGCTTATAAAAATATTGCAGGGAGCCATTTTTTCGCCATCAATTTCAAGCCCATCAGCGATTTTTTGTGCATCAGCTACTTTTAGCACCTTGTTTAGCTTTACGGCATATTCACGAGGGATTTCGTAGCTTGGGTGAGTGAGTCTATGAGCAAGTTCACCATCATTAGTAAGTAAAAGCACACCTGTTGTGTTTCGGTCGAGCCTACCAACTGGGAAAATGCGTGCCTGCTTTCGAACTATATCTAATACAGTTTTGCGTCCCTTTTCATCTGATGTGGTTGTAATAACGTTTTTGGGCTTATTCAGCACAATATAAATAGTATGGTCTTTGATACTAACGGGATCCCCTTTTATAGTAACTAAATCAGAAGGATGTACTTTTGCACCAAGCTCTTTAACTATAGCTCCATTAACTTTAACATAGCCAGATGATATTAGTTCATCGGCTTTGCGGCGGCTGCAATAGCCTGCATCAGCAATAAATTTATTTAAACGTATCAGTTCACTTTCGCTTGAACTTGATTTTTTCTTGCGAATTTGCTGTTTTGGTTTATTTGTGTTCATTAATATCCTGCGATGTGTTATTTGGTGGTGTTGTCGGGGTAGAGGGATTTGAACCCCCGACCCCCTGGTCCCAAACCAGGTGCGCTAGCCGGACTGCGCTATACCCCGAAACAGGAATACAAATTTAAGGAATAATTTTTAAATAGACAAGAGGAAATTTACCCTTTTTTAGAAATAGATTCAGCAATTTCTGTAATTTGTTCCTTAGTAAATTGACCGCCCATATAAATAATAAAGCAGCTTTCGTTCTCAGTTGTAACAGCCATTATAAATTCGTTACCATTATCTCCCCGTTTAAAGAAAGCACGCATCGTGTTTTTGCCCTGAGTTAAAGACATTAGCTCTTCGTAACCGGATGGACGATATTTTCGAACTGTTTGGTAAAATTGCTTACCTTTCTCGATAGCAGTTTTATTGTTATCAACGGTTTCAGGAGTAAAACTTACCATCATCAGCTTTTTAATTGTTTTAATAGCATCGCGTCCGGATTTGCTTTTAACTTGGTCTTTCAAAATTGTGCTTGCATCGTTAATATTGATGACAACAAAACCATCTTCACCCGAATATTGATCCATTAACGTGCGAAAATCATCAGGCTGAGAGAGGCATAAATTTGTTATAAGAAAAAAGAATAATATTGAGTAAGTAATTTTCATTTTATCCTCACTGTTCATTTTCAAATATATTTAAAACATTATTAACGTTTCTAATCATTCTTAGATTTTGGAAATTTTCACTTGTGATTTGCTGTGATTTATTAATGTGAGCAAATGCATTTTTTATTTCATTAATTGCTATATCGCGATTTTTATCGATATTAGCATCTGTGATTATTAACCCTGTTTTTTTTAAAGATGTTTGATCGTCCATTTCTTTCCAAACTGTGTAATAGAAGATATTGAAAATCAATAATATAGCTGCTGCAACAGCCGCATACTTGAAAAAAGTGGAGAATTTTATTACATTTTTCTTGTTAATTTTGGAAAGTATTTCATTTTCATTTATTTCAAATTCTAATTCTTTTTCGCTTTCAGTTTTTAAAAATCCGAACAAATCGCCTTCTGCGGAATGTCCCTTTTTATTTGCAAAAAATTCTTTAAGCTGGCGTTCTTCTTCGGGTGTTGTTTCGCCATTGTAGTATTTTCCCAATAATTCGTCAATGTTCATAGTGATAGCCATATTTATTTATAAGAATATCGCGAATTTTCTTTCTTGTTCTCGAAAGTGTAACTTTAACAACATTTTCGTCCAAACCGAGCATTTCAGCTACTTCGGGATTTGAAAATCCTTCAATATCGCGTAATTTAATTATTTGACGAGCCCTTTCGGGCAGGTCCTCTATTATGTTGTATATGAGCTCAGCAGCGTCTTTGTATTCAGTATTTTTGTAAGGTGAAATGTCGTTTGTTTCCAAAATGTAAGAATAATCGTCAATATCGCTTTTTTTGTGTTTGTAATGCTTCGACTTAAATTTATCCAAACATACATTTTTCAACACAATGGTAGCAAAGCCGTCGATGTTAGAATTGTCGCGTATTTGCGAGCGTTTTTCCCACAATTTGATGAAAGCTTCTTGCACGGCTTCCTCTGCATCCTCACGATTGTTCAATATTCTATAAGCAAGGCGATAAAGCCTGCTTTTCATTCGTTTTATGTGAGCTACAAACTCGCTTTGATCCATTGATTAAATATATAACGAAGTATAAAAAAAATTGTAACAAATATAATAATAGTTGCAAGTAAAAAAAATTTTTATTTTTCGAATATATAATGTGAAAAATATATCGATAAATAACTAACAAATAGATGATTTTTCTTGAATGTAAATTTAATTTAAACTAATTTGCTATTGAATTGCTTAGCAATTCGAATTATTTTAAACAATTTATGAGTTTGCTATGGCAAAAAAACTTATAGACGTAATGGATACCTCGTTCCGCGATGGTTTCCAGTCGGTTTTTGGCGGAAGAGTTCTTATGAAGGACTTCCTTCCAGCTTTGGAAGCAGCCGTCCACGCAGGAATTACTCATTTCGAGTTCGCAGGTGGTGCTCGTTTTCAAGCACCTGTATTTTATCTTAACGAAAATCCATTTGAAATGATGGATACTTTTCGCTCCGTTGTCGGACCCGATGCAAACTTGCAAACGCTTGCACGTGGAGTGAACACAGTTGCCTTAGACACCTCTCCACGTGATGTGATAGATCTCCACGCAAAACTTTTTAAAAAGCATGGCACTACTACTATTCGTAATTTTGATGCGCTCAACGACGTAAATAATCTTATTTTTTGCGGTGAATGTATAGTACGCCACGGATTACGTCACGAAGTTGTTGTAACCCTTATGGATTTGCCTCCTGGATGCACTGGTGCTCACGATGTTAATTTCTATAAGAAGACATTGCGTCAGATTTTGGATGCTGGAATACCATTCCATTCAGTTTGCTTCAAAGATGCAAGCGGCACGGCAAGTCCACGCAAAGTTTATGAAACAATCAAAATGGCTCGCAAAATGCTTCCCGAAGGTACTCACATTCGTATGCATACTCACGAAACAGCAGGCGTATCGGTCGCTTCTTACATTGCAGCATTGGAGGCTGGTGCTGATGGTATAGATCTTGCTGCTGCACCGGTTTCAGGTGGCACAAGTCAGCCCGATATCATTATAATGCTACATGCGCTTAAAGGAACTGAATTCGATTTAGGTTTGGATATTGAGAAAATTCGGCAGTACGAAGAAGTTTTCACCGAATGTATGAAAGATTATTTTATTCCACCTGAAGCAGTGCAAGTTTCGCCAATGATTCCATTTTCACCGATGCCTGGTGGGGCGCTCACAGCCAATACTCAAATGATGCGTGATTTTAAAGTGCTGGATAAATTCCCGCTGGTTATAAAAGAAATGCGTGAAGTCGTGGAAAAAGGTGGTTTTGGCACTTCAGTTACACCTGTTTCTCAGTTCTATTTCCAACAAGCTTACAATAACGTTATGGTTGGCAAATGGAAACAAATTGCAGAAGGTTACGGTAAAATGGTGCTTGGTTACTTTGGGCGAACACCTGTCGAACCTGACCCAGAAGTTGTCAAATTAGCTGAAGAACAGCTTAAATTGCCTCGCACAACCGAAAGCCCTCTTGATTTAGCCGAACGTGAAGAGAAAAAATCAATTGCTTACTGGTCTGAGCAACTAAAACAAGAAAAAATCGAGCTTACAGAAGAAAATATTTTCATCGCTGTTTCTTGCCAAACTAAAGGTATTGCTTTCCTAAAAGGTGATGGCAAAGTGAACGTTCGTAAAATCAGCAAGGAGGAGAAATTAGAAGAGCCTAAACCACAATCGAACGGCAATAATGGAAACGGCAAAAGCGAATATGTTCCAGAGAAAGTCGAAGTATTTAAAAATATTCCGCCTGGTTTCTTAGGTGCACCAAACACAAATGCTTTAAGTGGTGTTACTAACTATAGAATTACTGTCGAAGGTCAGAGCTTCAACGTTCAAGTGCAAAATCTGAACTAAAAAAATTAGGGACATAAATAACAACCACACAGACCTTTTGGGCAACTTAGTCTAAAAGGTCTTTTTTTTATTAATAATTATTAATAATTAATTAATTTATTAAATGATAATTTTTTTAATATTTATTTAAATTCATTTTAATACTTAGGCAATTAATCTCAAATAAAAATTCCTTTTACTCAAATTTTTCAGAGTCCAAAATGAGTAAGTTTTACATTTTTGCCTTTGTTGTTATTTTTTCAATAACGAGCGTTTTTTCTCAAGGTTACTCAGGTGGCAATGGTTCGGAAATTGAGCCTTATCTTATTGCCACCAAAGCCGATTTAAAATATTTATCTGAACATCCAAATGATTGGAACAAATATTTTAAGCAAACGTCTGATATTTATTTCGATACTCTTGATTTTACAAGCAATGGAGATTTCTACAATAATGGTAAAGGATTTACCCCTATTGGCAATATTATTGATAAATTTAATGGTAACTATGATGGTAATAATAAGGCTATTTATAATATTTTTATTAATCATCCGGACACAAATTATATTGGGTTATTCGGATATACAGTTAATGCTAAGATAATCAACTTACGCTTATATAATGTGCGTGTTAAAGGACGTAATTTTGTAGGTGGTTTAGTCGGGTACAATAGTTATTCATACATCAGTAAGGTTTCTGTCACCGGTGATATTCAAGGTGTAATTGGAACTGGTGGTTTAGCGGGTAGTAACTCTTTTAATTCAATCGTAACTGAAAGTTACGCAAGTTGCAATATAAGTTGTGAAAATAGTGGAGCAGGAGGGCTTACAGGTATCAATTTTGATTCATCGAGTGTGAGTAGTTCTTTTTCAAATAGTAAAATTAATGGAAATTCTCAGGTTGGTGGACTGGTTGGTTTAAATAACTTATATTCTAAAATATCTAAATGTTTTGCTAATACTGATGTAAAAGGAAAAACATATGTGGGAGGATTGGTTGGTAAAAACCCGAACTACTCAGAAATAAATGATTGTTATAGCTTTAGCGATGTAACACGTATTAATTCAAATGATATCACCATCGGCGGATTTTGTGGTTATAATTCAGATAGTGCGAAAATTAATACTTGCTACTCCAAGGGGAAAGTTTATAGTTCGCCAGGTGTGATATGGAATGAAAATGGTGCGAAAAATAAAGGTTTTATTGGCTTTAATATGAACGGTTTATTCGATAACAATTATTTCGACAAAGAGTCAAGCGAGCAAAATACTGCAATAGGTGCAACTGGCAAGACAACCACCGAAATGAAAACGGCTTCAACTTTTGTTGGCTGGAATTTTAGTCGTGTTTGGGTGATATCATCTCCGATTACTTATGAAGGTTATCCCACACTAAGATGGACTGGTGGGTTTGCAATTGCTCCGAGTTCAAATCAAATTTCATCAGTGCCAAATCTGATATGGATTGCAGAAATTTCTTCAAGATGGTCAGGCAATTACATTCAAACTGCTGATATAGATATGTGGGCTTCTCCAAGCTGGAAAAATAATTCAGGTTTTACTTCAATTGGCAACCTATCGACGAAGTTTACAGGATCTTATAACGGTCAAAATTATTCAATATTAAATGTTTTCATAAATCTAATTTCTGCAAACTATGTTGGAATTTTTGGATACTTAAATGGTGCAACAATAAGTAATATCAAAGCTGAAGTGGATATTACGGGCAATAGTATGGTGGGTGGAATAGCTGGTTACAGTTATAATTCACAAATAAATAATTGTTACGTAAAAGGTAAAATTGGTAAAAGTTGGTATATTGGAGGGATTGTTGGATATAATGAGAACTCTAATATAGAAAATTGCATTGCTATTTGCGAAGTAAATGGACACTATGCTGTTGGCGGTTTAGTTGGTATAAACAAGTCCAATGCAAATATTACGAGCTGTTATTCATCAAGCAAAGTTGTTGGTAATTCTGGTGTTGGTGGTTTTGCTGGCATAAGCAAAGATACAGCCAATATTAGCAAAGCTTTCTCTGATGGTGATGTTCAAGGTGTTCTTGATGTTGGTGGGTTTGTTGGTGTTGCTGCAAATTTAGCTTATATAAATAATTGCTATAGCCTTGCAAATGTAACACGTAAAAGCGAAAATAACACGAGTTTCGGTGGTTTTTGTGGAAAAAACGAGAATGGCAATATTGCATTTTGTTATTCTGTGGGTGCTGTGTTTAGTGCACCTGGTGTTATTTGGAATGAAGGTAATATTAAAAATAAAGGTTTTGCTGGATTTAGTGCTGAGGGTCGTTTTAAAAACAACTTTTTTGATAAATTCTCAAGCAAGCAGGACACTTCAATTGGTGCAGATGCCAAAAATACAAGCCAAATGAAACAAAAACTAACATTTATAACACAGGGATGGGACTTCACATCAGTATGGGACATTCAAAGTGCTGAATGGATCTCATATCCTTTTTTACGCTCTATTATTTACGATCAACCTGAATCGATCGATAAGCTAAATCCCATACCTGGATTGGAAAAAAACTGCGCAAATCCAACTAATGGTGGCTTAATAGGTAATGCTCAAACAATTTGTCCAAATAGTGTACCTCAACAACTGGTAAGTATTTCTCCTGCAAGTGGTGCCTTTGGTGGTCAAATTGTTTATAAATGGCAAAAATCAACAACAAGTGGTACAGAGGGATTTTCTGATATTGCTAATTCTAATGATGCTAATTTTAGCCCAGGAGCTTTGACTACTGATACTTGGTTCAGAAGATTAGCGATTGTATCATGTTCGGGCGATTGGAATAGTGCTGCCATATCAAATGCAATTAAAATATCTGTAATAGATAATCAAAGTCCAATTCCCGATGTCCCTAATCTCCCAAATATAACTGCAGAATGTAGTGTAAATGAGTTGCCTATCCCTACAGCAACAGATAATTGCAGTGGTAAAATTTATGGGACTCATAATGCAACACTCCCAATCACAACACAGGGGCAGACTCTTGTTAATTGGGTCTATGACGATGGAAACGGTAATCGCACAACTCAAACTCAACACGTTATAATTAATGATATAACAAAACCGATAATAGTTTGCCCAAACAACAAAACAATAAATTTGGGAATTGGTCAAAACAAATATATTGTACAAGATAACGAATTCGATCCTGTTTCGGTAAGCGACAATTGCGGTATTGCAAGTCTTATAAATGATTACAATAATAGCTCAACTCTAAAAGGAGCAGAATTTTATCCAGATACAAAGACAGTCAACTGGAAAGTTACTGATATAGCAGGCAACCAAAATATTTGCAGTTTTGTTGTTACAGTAATTGAATATACTAGTGTGCAAGAAATTTCCAAGGAAGGAATATTTATTTATCCAAATCCAACTTACGACTATGTTAATTTTGAGTTACGAAGTAAAATAGTTTCTAAAGTCTGTATTTTAGATATAAAAGGTAAAACAATTGACGAACTAATTATCAACAATCATCATAGGAAAATTGATTTAACACTGTATAATTCAGGTGCTTATTTCCTTAAGCTTTACACAAACGAAGGTATCTATACAATAAAAATTGCAAAACAATAAAAAATTGTAAAACAATAAAATTTTCGGCTGTCTCAAAAAAATAGTATTAATGTCGTTTCTTTGAGATGTATTTGATAATTGTAATTTTTAATCCAAAATATTTGAAAAAATATGATTTTTTGAGACAGCCTTCTAAAATTTTTTATTTGATAACCCAAAAAAATATCACTACGAATAAACAAAATGTTTATCTTTTTTCTTTACTTAACCGCAATAAATTTTACACTTTCATTTTCAATCTTCAATTATAATCATTGGTATCATAAATTTTATTTATTAATTGTAATAAATTTCCTAATAATTCTTATATTATTCGTCATTAAATTATGCTCTACAATTATGAAGAATATTGCCTTTTGCTTATTAATTTCTCGATTGAAGATGAAATTTGCGGATACTTGAAAAACCTACGCATTAATATTTTACTTGCTGAAAATTTGTCTGAAGTAACCCAATCCGAAATTGATAAATCCTGCGTTATTTTATTAAATTACAGTCGTGAATTTATTGTGATAAATAGTTTTTTGGAGTTTTTAAGGAAAACACACAGCTCCGAAAAACTACTTGTTTTTGCTGAACTGCAAGATATATACGAGCTGCAAGTTAAGTATCCAGAAATTGATTTCTTGCTGAAAGATAAACATTATTGCCCAACAAATTTTAAAAAATTGCTCGATAAATTAGAAATTTGCAAATACAAACAAAAAATTTGCGATCTCGAAAACGAAGCTAAAAATATTCTGGAAAAAGCTGAGCTTTATCGCACAATCCTTAACTCTACGCCAGAACCAATCATTATGATAGATGAAGAGGGTCATATACTTGGCTCAAATGACTATGTCGATACCATAATGATTAAGAAAATCGACAGTTATCTTGGGCAAAACCTATACGACTTAGTTTCAATAGGTCTATCGTCGCTTCTTAAAGTTTACGTTAAAAAAGCTAAAATCACTCAAATGCCTGTAAACTTTACATTCCGTCATTATGATTTTGTGATTGAATATACAATTGTGCCCATTACTGATAAAGAAGGTAAGTGTAATTTCATAATATTTCGAGATGATCAAACTGAGCGAGATTTCGCCGAAAAAGCACTGCATTTTAATGTTGATCTTCTCACTAAAATACTGAATAATTTGCCTGTAATGGTATGGCATCTGAACCATAATTTCGTCATAAAACTTATTTTAGGTAGAATCGAAACTGTTGAACTATTGAATAACAAACAAGTAGGCGAGCAAATTGGTACTTTTCTGGAAAATTATCCAAATTTCTTTAAAAATATTCTCGAAGCTGCACAAAATAAGACTTCATACTCAATTGAAAATATTGATGGAAAGTTCGTTGAGAATTTTTACTCGGTTGAATTTGATGCGACGAAAAAATTTAGCAGTCTAACAATTGTCAGTAATGATGTTACTGATAAAATCCAAACAGAAATAAAACTCGAAGAGGAACGGCTTAAACTCCGTTATGCATTTAGTTTATCATATGATTTGTTCTGGGAATTCGATCTTAATAGTAATTTAATCAAAATACATAAACTTGACGAAGGTAAAGAAGAGACCTTCCCACCAAATCTTTTAACATCAGATGAGTTTATTCAATATGTTTGCGATGAAGACAAGCCATATTTGCGTAAGCTTTATGTTTCATTCAAAAAAGGGCTTATTCAAAATATTGATTTCTATATGAAAGTTCGAGATTTCGAAGGCAACGAGCTCTGGTTTGATAATAAAGTATCGGTTTTTGAATTGGACGACAAAACTAAAAGACCAAAGCGATTGATTGGTGTGTCTCGTAATGTAACCGACATTGTGAAAGTTGAAAATGAGATACAAAAATACAGAAATTTACTCGAAAGCATAATTAACAGCGGCAATATATTTTATTTGGTTCTCGATAGTGAAATGAAAGTTGTTTCACACAACAAAAATGCATTTGACTTGCTTTTATCAACTATGAATATATATCTCCGACAGGGCGCCGATTTCAAGGAGTTTTTGAAAGATACGGAGCTTTCAAATAGATTCCAAGATGCATTCTACAAAACGCTGAAAGGTTCAGAGGTACAGTTTGAATTTAATTACGTTGATTATGTTGGTAGTGACTTTTGGTTTGAACACACATTTAGCCCGATTTTTTCATTAGAAGGCGAGGTTTTATATGTAAATATTATGGCACGTCCGATAAACGAGCGAAAAGAAAGCGAGCGCAAACGGCAAGAAGCTATTGTGATGGTAGAAAACGCAGCCCGTATTGCATCGATCGGTATTATTGCCGGCGGTATAACCCACGAATTAAGCCAGCCGCTGAATGCAATAAAAATTGCTGCTGATGGAATTTTATTTTGGAACAAACAGAATAATATGATGCTTCCAGAGCAGATCGCACGTTTGATAAATAGAATCGGCAACGCAGTACTTAAAATTGAAGATATAATACAGCATATGCGTTCATATTGGCTGAATGCAGCAAATATTGAAAAAATGGAAGTTAAAATATCTGATGTTATCAATCGTGGATTATCTTTGATTTTACAGAAATTGCAAGCACATAATATTTATTTAAAAATCGAAGAAGAAATCCCAAATTTAACTATAAGGATTAATCCACTCCAACTTGAAATTGTTATCAACAATTTAATTATTAACGCTATTCAAGCCATCGATGAAAAAAAAGAAGGTGAAAGAGTAATTATAATTCGCAGTGGTATTGAAAAAGACGTAACATTTATTTCCGTTTCCGATAGCGGAATTGGTTTACCTGAGAATGTTTCGCAAGAGAAACTTTTCGAACCTTTCTTCTCGACTAAAAAAGAGGGCAAAGGGACAGGTTTGGGGCTTGCTATTGTGAAAACATTGCTCGACCGTGTTGGTGCCCGCATCCTTGCATTTAACAACGAAATGGGAGGGGCAACTTTTAAAATTTATTTTTGAGGAAAGAAACATTTTTACGTATTTTCGTATTTTCAATGCATAAATTACAATGAATAAAATGGATTTCGGAAGTTTCAAATCTCAATCGCAAAAAATATCGCTTATTGCAGCAATTACAATAAGTTTTCTGCTAATTGCTACTTATTTATACTTCACTGGATTAATTCAAGTCCCTATTTTGTTATTAGCTATATCTGCCTTTATTTTATTTTCATTTAGAAAGAAGTCCATTATAGCAGAAAAGTTGTTGATTTTAACGCTAATCTTTTTCGCTTATAGCCTTGCAAAAGTAATAGGTGCCTCTATCATACCTTTTTTTATAGCATTTTTAGTAGCTTATTTATTAGATCCGTTCGTTGAAAAGCTTTACAAAAAGAGCATTCCACGATGGATTTCATCTCTTGCATTTATTTTAGTAATAATTGGAGCATTTTCGGCTGTTGCGATATTTGTATTCCCAATTATTTTCGATCAATTGGATAACGTTCTTAAAAGCCTAACAAACTACGTTAATTCAGCGAAAAAATATGTCGAAAGCGAGGCTTTCTATAGAAAATTACAATCATTAGGTCTCCCAAGATCGACTATAAAAGAAGCAATCCGTGATGAAGTTATCCCAAAAATCGAAAGCATTGTAACATTAATATTTAGCAATTTGATGAGCATTCTAAGTAGCTTATCAACAATACTTACTCAGGTTGTTAATGTTATTCTTACACCTATAATGGCATTTTATCTTTTAAAGGATTTTAGAAAATTCAAAGATTACATCAAAAACAACCTGAGTAAAAAAAATGCAAAGATGCTCTCAGATTTGCAAAAAATAAATATAATCGTCAAAAAATACATCGGTTGGCAAATAGTTGCCGCAATAATTGTAGCAGTTTTTTGCTCAATTAGTTTTACAATTTTCAGTGTTCCATATTCAATTGTTTTAGCACTGATTGCGGGGTTGTTAAATCCGATACCATATCTTGGTTCGATGATTTCGATGATAATAGGCATACTGGTTATGTTGCTTGTCGATGACGGGAACTTTTTTGTTAATTTGCTTGTAATAGTTGGTTCAATTTCAACAATACATTTCATAAATGCATATTTAATAGAACCAAATGTTTTGGGCAAGCAAGTTGGGGTTCATCCAGTAATACTTATCATATCACTGTTTGTATTTGGGGGACTTTTTGGCATAATAGGTTTGCTAATAGCAGTGCCTACGACTGCTGCATTAATAATGTTCTTCGAAGAGTGGCGTCTTAGAGAAGCAGAAGAGAAGGAAGTTGAACATCCAGAGGATCAGAAATGAACAAATTAGCTGTTGTGCTTATGAGTGGTGGGATGGATTCGGCTTTGTGTGCGGCTATTGCCAAAAGCGATGGCTATGATATTGCCGCTTTGCACCTAAATTACGGGCAACGTACTCAAAAACGTGAAGAAAAAGCCTTCATCGATCTTTGCGATTTTTATGCTGTCAAACACAAATTAATCGTGGATGTTGGCTACTTCAAGCAAATAGGTGGTTCGAGTTTAACCGACCCAAATATCGAAGTTCCAGAAGCAAAATTCAATAAAAATGAAATCCCGAACACCTATGTCCCATTCCGTAATGGCAATATCCTTGCAATTGCTGCAAGCTGGGCTGAAACACTCGGTGCAGAAGCAATCTACATTGGAGCCGTCGAGCAAGACTCAAGCGGATATCCAGATTGCCGTGCTGAATTTTTCCAAGCTTACCAAAATGCAATTAATTTAGGAACTCGTCCTGAAACTAATTTGAAAATTATAACTCCAATTATACACCTCTCGAAAAAAGAAATCGTCCAGCAAGGCGTATTGCTAAATGTCCCTCTTTACTTGACATGGAGCTGTTACACCCGTGAAGATGCTGCTTGCGGAAAATGCGAGTCGTGCTTACTCCGCCTACGTGGTTTCGAACAAGCTGGCTATCGCGATCCCATTAGGTATGTCGAATAAAGGGATATGTTTTATTGCAAGAATTTACGGTTTTTTTCGTCTTTATAACCACGATTCTTTGGGGAGGTAAAAAATGACTTATTCTAAGAAAAAAGCAATCTTGCTTTATTCGGTTTTTTCGGTTTTAAGTTTTATTGCTCTTGTAGCAATTAGCCTAAGCTTCTATAATTCAACATTCGCACAACAAAACAAAGCAAAAATTGGTGCAGATAAAGCACCCGTAGTGCCATCGGACGCAGCAAAAGCTTTCAACGATGCTTTGGTTGCCGTTTCTGAAAATGTAAAACACACAGTTGTTGCAATCAGCGTCGAAACCAAATCAACTTCATCAATGCAAATCCCCGGTTTTGAAGAATTTTTTAAATTTTTCGGTATGCCAGACGAGCCACGACAGGAAAGACGTGGGCGCGGTGCAGGTTCGGGAGTTATCATTTCAGAAGATGGCTATATTGTTACTAATAATCACGTAGTCGAAGATGCGGTAGAGGATGGTATAAAAGTAATCACACTCGATCAGAAAGAATATAAAGCTAAACTTATTGGTAGAGATCCGCTTACTGACTTAGCAGTTCTAAAAATTGATGCAAGCGGGTTGCCTGTTGCTCATTTCGCAAATATCGATGATGTCAAAATTGGTCAGTTTGTCATTGCTGTGGGCAATCCTCTTGGTCTCAACTTCACTGTAACAAGCGGCATAGTTAGCGCCATCGGTCGTGGTGCTATGGGGCTGCGGCGAGATCCTTATGCAGTTGAGTATTTCATCCAAACTGATGCACCAATTAATCCTGGAAATAGCGGTGGCGGTCTGTTCAATATTTATGGCAGTTTGGTTGGTATAAACTCTGCTATTGCAACACAAACAGGAACCTATATCGGTTACGGCTTTGCAATTCCTGTCGATTTGGTGCATTCCGTTGTTATGGACTTAATCGAAGATGGTAAAATCGACCGTGGCTATGTGGGCGTTGTTATTTCCACTGTTGATGAAATCACTGCACGCAATGTCGGGCTTCAAGAAGTGCAGGGTGTTATGGTAAATGATGTTCTCAAAAACAGCCCTGCTGACAAGGCTGGCATTGAAATCGGCGATGTTATTTTGGAACTTGATGGTAAAAAAGTTAATACTTCGAACCAACTCCAAAGTTATATTGCTCAAAAGCGTGTCGGCGATAAAGTTAATGTTACTATTTGGCGTGATAAAAAGAAAATTACTAAGACCGTTAAGCTCGAAGCTCGCGATAAAACCGATACCGCTATGAACGACGACGAAGAAGATACATCGTCAAAGAAAGGCGATAAATCTTATAACGAACCTGTCTCGTTCGATAAACTTGGATTCTCTGTTGCTCCGCTCACATCCGAGCAAAAACGCGAATTTGATGTGAAAAACGGTGTTTACATTACCAAAGTTCAACGTTTTACTCATGCTTCCGAACGTGGACTTATGCCTAATGGTGTTATTGTTAAAGTTGACCGTAAGGAACTTAAATCCACTGGCGAACTCAAAGACATCCTCGAAAGCAAAAAGAAAGGCGAAACTGTTATGTTCCAAGTTAAATACAAAGAACGCAACCAAATTGTAGCACTCGAAATTCAATAAAATTGCATCCAAATAAAATAAAAAGCTGCCCTTTCAAACGATGGGGCAGCTTTTTTAAATTAATGACTTTCATTAATAGAGACTTTTTGGCAATTTGACGAAATAAATTATATTTTCATCTTGCTTATTCCCCAAAAGTGGCATAATTTTTTCGATTACATTGCCCTTGTCTGTGAGTATTCCAAAATCATCATCGTTAATTATACCAATTGTGTTTCTATCGATAACGATCAGTCCTTCTGGTTTATCGTGCGGATAATTAGGTATCGACATAATATCGAAAGCTTCTTCTTTTGAAACTGGTTTTATTCCAGCTGCGATAAGTTCGTCTTTTGATAGCTGTTCGATAGTTTTGCCATTAATTAATTTGCCGTTTTCGTTAGCATCTGTAACATCAGTAGCATTGGAAATATCAATTTTATAAACTTTTTTTACAATACCTTGGTCCTTTCCAGGTGTTTTGCCATCACGTTCGAGCACAAGGAATGTGGTATTTGTAACGGCTGTAATTTCGCTAACAGCGGTGCCTGTGCTTTCAAGAAAATAAACGTATTCCTTAAATTTGCCAGTTGCTAATTCATAAAAAAGAATTCTGCAAGCTGTTGCTTTACTTTGTACATCTTTGTTGGGATTTAAAAGCGGGGATTGCATCATTCCAACTAAGTATTTTTTGTCTGGAGTGATTGTAAGCCCTTCCATACCTCGATTTGGACGGCGGAACTTATAAACAAGCGGGAGCTTTTTGCCACCAATTCCGTTCCCAAATGGATTAAGCCACTCTGTTGCTTTGCCATTGGCATCAAAGTGAATTAAATGTGGACCGTATTCATCTGCAACCCAGAAGCTACCATCGCTCATTATAACTACACCTTCTGGATCTATTCCTTTTGGATCATAGTTTAGTTTATTGCCATTCAGGTCGAGTGCAGTTTCACCTGTACCCCCAACATTCAGTGGATTAGGCAATCCAGTTAAGTTTTTACCTGTCTCATCTTTTAATAAAATTAATTTGTCTAATTTTAGAACGCCATTTTCGAGCTTTAATTTAGCAATCTGCGGAGTAAAATCAGGTTTTGGAAATATTTTATCATTAGATGATGCTCCATCAATATTTGGTCCACGGTCTGTCATTGCATAGAAAAACTTACCATCATAAGCAAGTCCTGAACCAAATCCACCGTTATAAATTTTTACTCCATTTTGTGTCGTCATAATAAGGTCTCTTTTTGCAACAGGAGCCTTATCTGGAAAATTCTTAACAGGGTTTGTTGAGTTGTCATCATCATCGGAGCAGGAAGATAAAATAAGAGGAAACAAAAACAGATATATAGTTGAACGCAAAAGTTTCATTTTAAACCTTTTAGAAAAATTGAACAAGCTCACCTTCAAACTTACACTTTCACTGTAAATTGATTGTGAATAAAAAATTAATGTTATGTAAAAGAGTTAAATTATTAATTAAGCTGATTAATTTTAGTCTCTGCGATTAGAAAAATACTTTTCATAAATGAATTTTAATTCATCGATAATATCTTTAAATTCATTCTCGAAAACCATAACATTGTGTCTTTCAAAAGTGTCTTCACTTCGCTTCCTGGTCTCAACAAAGTCTAAATATTTTGTGTTATTTGTGGCAAGTTTGACATTTAAAAATATGTCCTTGAAGAGCCAGTAATTTTTTTTGAATAAATTTCTTTCATTTATTACTCTAAAATTTATTTAGTAGCTTCAATCCATTTTTTCCAAATATCAGGTGCAACACCAAGTGCCGCATCCTGACCAAATCGAGTTATTGGCGTACGCAAAAGAAGTGGATCAGTAAGCAACTCCTCCTGCAAATCAAATACTTTGTATTCAAGCTGGCGGGTTTTGTATTGCTTGCCGTTTCGGTCGAGCAGTTCTTCGAGCGGGATTTTGCGTGCTATGCTTTCGAGCTCGCCACGAGATGGTGCTTTTTCTGCCAAATCTATAAACTGAAATTTGACACCACGTTCTTTAAAAAAGCGTATCGCTTTTGCTGTATCGTGGCATTTTTTTGTGCCAAATATTTGAATTGTCGGTGCCATAAGTTAAAATTACAGAACCATAAGAAATTTACAAAGAATAAAAATTAAATAATTATAAATTTTTATTATTTTCTCTCATTTTTTTAAATAAGTTTTTTAAAAGTATTTTTTTTATTATCTTTGTGTTTTATTCTCAAATTGGATAAATGTATAATTTAAAACATACATATCGATATTTTAAGAATAATAAGCGGACCTGCGTCCCACAGCGTCCGCTTTCGATCCCATCGACACGTGCTGGGAAAATATTACTTTTTCAGCATTACCAAACTGATGCACCTGTTTGATATTCTTTCCCAAATACATATTTTTTATCAATTAATTTTTGGAGAATATTATGAAAAAAGACTTTCTTTCAGTATTGGATTTTACAACAGATGAAATTCTCTCGTCTTTTGAATTAGCAAAAGATATGAAAAAAGATCGAAAGAAATATTCAAAAGCATTGGAAGGCGAAACTCTTGCTCTGATTTTCGAGAAACCATCGCTTCGCACTCGCACAAGCTTTGATGTTGGTATCCAACAGCTTGGCGGATACTCGCTTTATCTTTCGCCAAATGAAATAAATTTAGGCAAACGCGAATCAGTTTACGATGTTGCTAAAAACTTGGAAAGAATGGTGCAAGGTGTTATGATTCGCACATTCGGACACGATATTGTGGAAAACTTTGCTCGCTACGCAAGAATTCCAATAATCAATGGTCTTACAGATTACTCGCATCCTTGCCAAGCTATGGCTGATTTCTTGACAATTTTGGAACACAAAGGAAAATTCGAAGGCTTGAAGGTGTGCTATGTTGGCGATGGCAACAACGTTGCTCATTCACTTATGGATGCAGGTGCTCGTCTGGGTGTAAACGTTACAGTTGCTTGCCCGAAAGGTTTCGAACCAAACTTGATTGCATTCAAAGAAGCAACTGAAGCGGCTAAGGCTACTGGCGCTAAAATTGAAGTAGTTCATTCACCACAAGAAGGCGTAAAAGATGCAGATGTTGTGTACACAGATGTTTGGGCTTCGATGGGGCAAGAATCAGAAGCAGCAAAACGCAAGCAAATCTTTATGCCATACCAAGTTAATGCCGAGCTGATGAAGCACGCAAAAGACGATGCTATATTTATGCATTGCTTGCCTGCTCATCGTGGCGATGAAGTTACAGATGAAGTTATCGATGCTCCATATTCGGTTGTGTTCGATGAAGCAGAAAACCGCTTGCACGCCCAAAAAGCAATTATGTATATGTTAATGAAAAAATAACAAGGAGTAAATCGTGGCTTACACAGCTTTAATTGCTATTGGTGGCAATTCACTTATTCGAGCTGGGGAGCGCGGCACAATCGAAGAGCAGCTTGCAAATGCTCACGCTACTGCAAAATCCATTGCTCAAATGATAAAAATGGGCTGGCGTGTAGTTATCACACACGGCAACGGTCCGCAAGCTGGCGCCGCTCTGATCCGTTCAGAGCGTGCTGCCGGCGAAGTTTATACTCATACTCTCGATATGTGCGTTGCTACTACTCAAAGCGAAATCGGCTATATACTTCAGCTTGCTATGGAACATGAATTGCGTGCTGTTGGGATTGATAAATTGGTTACTGTTGTTCCGACTATGGTTGCTGTCGATCCAAATGATCCTGCTTTCCAAAAACCATCTAAACCTATCGGACCGTTCTACTCAAAAGAAATTGCGCTCGAAAAAAAAGAAAAGCTTGGTTGGGATATTGTCGAGGATGCGGCACGTGGTTACCGTAGAGTTGTCCCTTCGCCAGAACCTTGCGAAGTTTTACAACTTGAAGTAATTAAAAAAATTATTGATTTGGATATAATTACTATTGCTCTTGGTGGTGGTGGCATCCCTGTTGTTAAAAAAGAAGATGGCTCAATTATTGGCTGCGAAGCCGTTATCGATAAAGATCGCTCTTCGGCATTGCTTGCTAACGGTCTTAATGTTGATTTGTTTATTATCTCAACAGATGCCGACCAAGTTTACGTAAACTACAAAAAGCCTGATATGAAAGGGCTTCGCCATACTACAACTGAAGAACTGCAAAAATACTACGACGAAGGGCATTTCCCTGCTGGTAGTATGGGACCTAAGGTCGAATCCGTCATTAGATTCATCAAAAATGGTGGCAAAAAAGCAATCATTACTTCATTCGAATGCTTAATGGAAGCACTCGAAGAAAAAGCAGGAACTCACGTTTCAATTTAATTTTTTTTCTTATATTTGCAATTAAATTCACTTCAAGGAATTATTTATGCGTCATATAGTCGAATCCCAGCAGTTCACAGTCCCGAAAATATTGGAACTATTCGACCGCACCGAGCTTATGAAAAAAATTGTCGCTCGTGGCGGCACTCGCGATTATGAGAACAAAATTATGGCATCTCTATTCTACAAACCATCCACAAGAACACGCTTTTCCTTCGAATCGGCGATGTATCGCTTAGGCGGAAAAGTTCTTTCCACAGAGCAGGCTATGGAATTCTCATCAGAAATCGAAGGCGAACGTTTAGAAGATACTATCAGAATCATAGCTAACTATTGCGATGTGGTTGTTCTCCGTCATCACGAAGAAGGTGGTGCAAAGCGTGCCGCAGCTGTTTCTCCTGTCCCTATAATTAACGCAGGAGATGGTTCTGGTGGGCAGCATCCTACACAAGCTTTGCTCGATTTATACACAATTTTTAACGAATGCAAAACGCTCGATGGTTTGTCTGTTGCATTTGTCGGTGCTTTGGATTATGGGCGCACTGTGCGTTCGCTTGCGTATCTTTTGAGCAAATTCGATCGTGTTAAACTTTATTTTGTTGCTCCTAAGGAAATTCAAATTAAGCCTGATATTTTGGAACATTTGGACGAAAAGGGCGTCAGCTACCAGTTGCTTGATAACATTAACGACATTATTGGCAAGGTTGATGTTGTTTACCAAACTCGCATCGAGCGTGAACGCCTCGAAAACAAACAGCTCGACTTAACTCAATACAACATTAATTTAGATGTTTTGCAAAAGATGAAATACAATTCAATCATTATGCACCCATTGCCACGCTCTGTAGAAATTGATCACGCTGTTGATGCTGATCCTCGTGCTGCTTATTTCCGCCAGGCACAAAATGGGCTCTATGTGAGAATGGCGCTTCTGACGATGATTTTCGATAATAATTGAGAATTACCAATTTTATAAATATCGAAATGCCACACTAAATAAGTGTGGCATTTATATTTGCATTAAATTATTTTAATCTTAAAATAATGTATGATTTCAGTAGCTATTCAGATTTGCTTAAAGCATCAGTTAGTTGCAAAAGAAGTGATTCGTTATAATGACGTGTCTGCAGCTGAAGCCCAATTGGTAAACCTTCGGTAGATTTCCCAAATGGGAAAGATATAGCTGGGATTGCAGCAAGATTAGCAGATGTTGTGAAAACATCAGATAAATACATCGATATGGGATCGTTGATCTTTTCGCCAAGCTTGAATGCTGGTGTTGGAGTTGTTGGCATAAGCAATACATCAACCGAGCTGAAAATTCTCTTGTAATCATCGTAAATTAATCTTCGTGCTTTTTGTGCTTTTGTGTAATATGCATCGTAGTAGCCCGATGAAAGCACAAAAGTGCCGAGCATAATACGGCGTTTGACCTCCAAACCAAAGCCCTCGCTGCGTGTGCGTATGACCACATCACCTTCACTTTCCGAGCGATAACCATAACGAACGCCATCATAACGTGAAAGGTTAGAGGATGCTTCCGCTGTCGCTAAAATATAATAAGTTGGGATCCATATATCAGTATTTGTAAACTCGATATTAATAGGCTCTCCGCCGAGCTTTTGAAGCTTTTCAACAGCTAAATTGTATGCACCGATAATCTCATCTGAGCATTTGCTAAGTAGAGAATTGGGAATTACACCAAACTTAAAACTTTTAGGTAGGTCGTGTATTTTAGTAAAAATTTCAGTTGGTGGCTGATCGGCGCAAGTGCTATCGTGATTGTCTTTGCCCGAAATTACATCAAGCACACGTGCGGCATCTTCTGCGTTGCTCGAAAGCACACCGATCTGATCCAAAGACGAAGCAAAAGCAACCAAGCCATAGCGAGAGATGCGTCCATACGTGGGTTTCAAACCAATGGTGCCGCAAAATGCAGCTGGTTGACGCACCGAACCGCCTGTATCCGAGCCCAAAGCAACGTGGCTTAATCCAGCCGCTACAGCAGCAGCCGAGCCACCAGAAGACCCTCCTGGTGCATATTCATTGTTCACAGGATTTAGCACTTTGCCAAAGTATGATGTTTCGTTGGAGCTACCCATTGCAAATTCATCAAGATTGGTTTTGCCAATTATGATTGCTCCTTCTTGTAGTAATCGCTCAACAGCTGTAGCATTATAGATTGGTTCAAAATTTTCGAGCATTCGAGAGCCGCATGTTGTGCGGATGCCTTTAGTTGAAATATTGTCCTTTACTGCAACAATCATTCCTTCAAGTTTGCGTGGACGACCTTCTTTAAAATTATGGTCGCTTTGCGCCGCTTGCTCGAGTGCCAAATCTCCTGTAACAGTAATAAAAGCTTTCAAGTGCTTGTTCTGATCAATTTTCTGTAAAATTTCTTTTGTGAAATCTATACAAGTTGTTTGCTTAGATTTAATCTTGCTCAAAAAATCATTATAATTTATCATTTTCCTTCAATCCCTGGTTTTCCTCAATATTTTTTTCTTTATCTTTTTCTGATTCATTTGTTGTTTTTGGCAGCTCTTGCCGCATTAGGTTATCTCTGTCAATCTGCGTTGAATTAATAGTTCTTTCTACTTCATTTTTTATATCGGAAAATTCACCTGTGATTTCATTTTGAAGTTTGTCAATATGAGTTTTAATTTCGGTTTGTGCTTCACGAAATTGACGCAAACCTTTTCCGAAAAGGCGAGCTATTTCGGGAATTTTCTTAGGACCGAATAAAATAATCACCGCAAGCAAAATAAGCAGTAATTCTCCACCACCAACATCGAACATAGAAGCGACCTATTATGGTTCAATTTTCTTCTGCTCATTTTTTGCATCTTCTTCATCAATAGTAGATGCTTTCTTGAATTCCTTTATCCCCGTGCCAAGACCCCGCATAAGCTCGGGTATTTTCTTTGCACCGAAAAGCACGACGATAATTAGCAGAATGATAAGGATTTCAGTAAATCCTAAAGTCCCAATAAATGCTAATAATTCCATTTTTTACCTTTTATAAGAATTGATATATTGGACGATTGAACGAAAGATTGCAAGACCATCATCGCAGCCGAGCAGTTTATCAGCATAACGTTCAGGGTGTGGCATCATACCAAGCACATTTCCACGTTCGTTAATAATTCCAGCAATGTTGTTAATCGAGCCATTTGGATTAGCTTCGCTTGTAATATTGCCATGCTCGTCAGCGTAGCGGAAAACAACTTGTCCGTTTGCTTCAAGGCGTTCAATTGTTTCTGGATCGGCAAAATAGTTGCCTTCGCCGTGAGCAATTGGAATGCGTAGCAGAGCATTCTTTTGAGTTGCGTTTGTAAACGGAGTATTGCTATTTTCCACGCGAAGCCAAGTGTCCTTGCAGATAAACTTCATATTTGTATTTCGGAGCAAAACACCTGGCAGAAGCCCTGCTTCTGTTAGTATCTGAAAACCGTTACAAATACCAATAACAAGTCCACCGTTATTTGCAAAATTTGCCACAGCTTTCATAATCGGGGAAAACCTTGCAATTGCACCGCAGCGAAGATAATCACCATAGGAAAATCCACCTGGAATAATCACGCAATCTATATCTTCGGGTATTGTTTCATCCTTATGCCATAAGTTTACCACTTGCTCGCCCAAACAATTGCCCGTTGCAAAAATGGCGTCATGGTCGCAGTTTGATCCCGGAAATGTTATGACAGCGAACTTCATTGCTTATAGTTCCTTTAGTTCTATTGTGTAGTCTTCCATTATTGGATTTGCAATTAATTGCTTGCAAGCTTTGTCAATAATTTCGTAAGCTCCGTCATAATTTTCAGCTTCAATTTCAGTTGTAACAAATTTGCCAATCCTTATGTGTGTTATAGTTTGCAGTCCCATTGAATGCAATGCATTTTCTACTGTTTTGCCTTGTACATCAAGTATTCCTTCACGAAGTGTGATTTTGATTTCTGATTTGAACTTTTTCATTATTTCAACTCATTTATTACTTTCTGATAATACAAATTAATAAAAAAAATAAAATTATCCTAATTTGCTGCATTTTTTACTAAGATTCCTACAATTTAATTTGCAAAATTCATTTTAGTTTTTTATATTATATACAAATAGTCCTTCCAAATATACCTCAAAGTCGTCGAACGACTTAATTTTACACAATTTTTTAATTGATATGTTAAATTTTTATTGATTTAAAAATGAGATTTGAACTAATACTAAGTCCGAAAGAGCTGAGATTTTCGGTGCCTATTAATTACAACTATTTACTTTATAGTGCATTATTAAATATACTGCACTCATCTCAGCTTCGCCTGCCAAATTTTGTCGGTGATAGCTTCAAAAGCAATCACATCCTGCACGTTAACAAATTGTTTAGTTTTTCTAAACTGCTATGTCCTAACTCAAAAGTTACACAAACATCGTATTCAGGATTTGGCGATGTAAAATTGCTACTATCTTTTCCATTGGAGGACGATTTTGCCCCAATCATAACAAATGTATTCAAATCTAAAGGTGTAATAAAACTCTTGCAGAACGATAGCAATGCAGAATTCAAAATCAAAAGCATTCGTCAATTGCCCGAGCCAGAGTTTAGCTATGAGCAAAAATTTGTTATGCTTGCTCCGACAGCTGTTTCTAAAATTATGTTCCATAATGGTTATAAGATACTTCATTTCTACCGAGTTCACGAAACAGAAACCGAGGGTGCGATAGCTTACAATCTTCGAAAGAAATACGAATTGCTCTACAATGCAAAATTTAGCGGTACAATCGAAGTAAAATTCGATCAAAAATACATCAGAACAAAAGGCGGTTCCGAAGGTGTTAGCAAGCTTATAACTATTCGTGAAGGTCGATCGGATGAATTCAAAATCAAAGGTTTCATTGCACCGATAACTATCAAAAGCGATCCTGAAATTTTACGTATCGCATATCAATGCGGTATTGGTGAGTTCAATTGTCTGGGATTAGGTATGCTGGAGATTGTTTCAACAGAGAAAAAACAAAGCCAATTTGAACAAAACAAAAATAATATTTTCATAAAAGAAAGAGAATTTTCAAGTATGGAATGTATCCCTACTTAATTTCAACGATTTGCTGGATATTTAAAGTCGGTTACATACCAATTGCTGTCGATTTTTGCAGCAACAAAGTTAATATTCTCGATCCAATTTAGTTCTAAGTGAACAATTGAAATATCGCCTGAGATATTTTCAAGCTTGTAACTTGTGATTTGCTTATTATTCATTATGCGGCGAAGCCGCGAAAGGTCGCTAATACGTTCATAACGCTGCTCGGCAAGGTATTTTGTTTTGTCGGGCGATGCTATTAAGTTCATCGCACCGAAAACGTTGTTGCTATCGAGCTCTGCTTTGAATAGATAAACAACGCTAAGTGGAGCTCGCTGTGATAGTTCTACTTTTTGTTTTTGCTCTTTGGGAGGTGCTTTTATAACAAATATTTCACAACTTGAAAGGGCAAGCAGTAATGTAAAATATATATAAAGCTTTTTTTTACTCATTTTCGTGAATAAATTTTATTGTTTCACTGACAAGTTCATCGAGCATTTCATTTGAATTGCGAAATGGATGATGGGCTGCGAAACCATGCCCAGCTTTTTCAATTGCAACAAATCGCAAATTTTCCTTTCTGGGGGCAAAATGAGCAAGTTCGTATGCTTCTTTGATCGAAACAGTAAGATCTTGCTTACCATGTATTATCATTATAGGTTTATCAATTTGCGAAATAATTTTGCGTAAATCGTATTTTTCTGAATTATCCAGTAAATCCTGCAAATAAGTATAATTCATACGTAGTTTTTGCTGTGAATGCACCAACTTAAACTCCACATAACCTTGTTTTTTCCATAACTCTTTTTGGCGTTCAGAATAACGGTCAAATTGAGATATGGGTGATATAAGCACTAATTTTTCAATACTTTTTGTGTGCATTGCAACCAGTAAAGAAACTGCCGCTCCACGAGAGTGTCCGCATAAGACAATATTCCCATTCCAGAGGTCGAATTTTAAATTTAATTCTTGACGTAAAATCGCATCGATAAAATCCTCTGCATCCGCTACTTCTTGGCTAACTGTGTTAAGAGCAAAACGCTCGCTATCGTAAATAAGACGTTCTCCATCAACTATACCAGCGTGTGAAAAATCAAATCTAATTGAAATGGCACCGCTTTGTGCAACTTTTTCGCACAAATATGGATAAAATCCCCATTTGCGATATGCTTTAAATCCGTGCAAAAAAAGAAAAATTGGCTGATTAGCTTTATCAGCACTGAAAACAATATCATAAAGTAGTTCCGTGCCAGAACGATTTTTTATTGCACCAGAGATTTGTTGCATATTAATCAACTGTTCGTAATATTCTGTTCCAGCGTATATTTTTTATTTTTTCGATTAAACTATATGGACGCTCGAATTGGTCTTTTATCTCCCAAGACCAATAAATTATGAGCGGTTTGCCAAGCACATTATCGTATGGGATGAATCCCCAGTAACGGCTGTCGAGACTGAAATCGCGATTGTCGCCCATACCGAAGCAGTAATCACGCTTTACGATGTATTGGTTGGTTTGGATCCCATTTATATAAATTTTTTCGCCTTCAACTTTCAGCTCGTTACCTTCACGTCGGATAAATGTATCCCATTCTTGCAGATTATCAAGCGTTAAATTTATTACGTCTCCTTCCTTTGGAACGCGAATCGGTCCATAGTTGTCGTGAGTCCAGTTGCGTCCTTTTGGGAATGTGCGGAGAGGTTCCATTGGATCACGAAGTGTATTTTGATTGACAACTGCATTAGGTGGCAATTTCTCTTTAACCCCATTTACATATAGGACGTTGTTTACAATCTGTAATGTATCGCCTGCAGTTGCTACACAGCGTTTTAAGTAATACTGAAACTCTGAGGCTTCAACTTCATCGCGATAGCCCGGGAAAATAAACACTATTACGTCATTTTTCTTTGGCTTACGCAGTCCAGGGAATTTATAATACGGCAGTGGTATATTCAGGAACGGTATAATCTGCGGTGTCGATGGTCCTAATATCAACTTGTTGACAAACAGGAAATCCCCTGTAAGCACAGTTCGTTCCATCGATCCTGTGGGCACAACGAACGATGCAATAAGCAATCCGTTTATAATCATCACAAAAATTATTGCCCCGACTATTGTTTTTATCCACGATAGAACGTGTTCAGTAAATGTTTCTGGTTTCTTTTTGTTAGCTTTATAAGCTTTATATTTTTTGTATGAAGAGATGATAAAATTTTTCATATTTATTCCAATTAATCTTTATCAATACTTAAAACAGCAAGAAATGCTTCTTGTGGAATTTCCACGTTACCAACTTGCTTCATACGCTTTTTGCCTTCTTTTTGCTTTTCGAGCAGCTTGCGTTTACGAGTGATATCCCCGCCATAGCATTTTGCTAAAACGTTCTTGCGAAGTGCTTTGACGTTTGTGCGGGCAATTACCTTAGAACCAATAGCCGCTTGAATTGCAACTTCAAACATCTGACGCGGTATGAGATCCTTGAGCTTTGTGCATAGCTTTTTGCCCCATTCGTAAGCTTTCGAGCGATGCACAATAGAGGAAAGCGCATCGACTTGGTCGCCGTTGATCAATATATCCAGTTTGACAAGATCTCCTGCTTTGTAGTCGTAGAATTCATAATCAAGTGATGCATAACCGCGTGTTGTGGATTTAAGTTTATCGTAAAAATCAAAAACAACCTCAGCAAGTGGCAATTCCCAAGTCATATCAACCCGTTCAGCCGAGAGATAATGCGTATTGACAAGCGTGCCGCGTCTATCCATACAGAGCTTCATAATATTGCCTATGTATTCGCTCGGCGTGATAATTTGAGCTTTTATGTAAGGTTCCTGTATTTCTTCAATTTCAACCGGACTTGGCAATTGTGCTGGATTTTCGATAAATATTTCTTCGCCTGTTTTTTTTATTACTTTATAACGAACATTCGGAACTGTATTTACGATATTTTGGTTGAATTCACGTTCAAGGCGTTCTTGGACTATTTCCATATGCAAAAGCCCAAGGAAACCGCATCTGAAGCCAAATCCTAAGGCACTCGAAGTTTCAGGCTCGTAGTAAATTGCCGAGTCGTTGAGCGAAAGCTTTGCCAAAGCTTCTCGCAAATCTTCAAAATCATCGGAATCAGCAGGATAAATACCGCTGAATACCATCGGCTTGACGTTCTTAAATCCAGCTATCGGCTCTGAGCATCGATTCTTGAAAAGCGTAACAGTATCGCCAACTTTTGTGTCGTGCAAATCTCGAATATTTGCAATAAAATATCCAACATTCCCAGCCGAAAGCTCACCAGTGCGAAAACGTTTCATATGCAATATTCCAACCTCTTCTACATCGTACGCCATATCGGTTGCCATAAAGTAGATTTTATCGTTTTCTCGCAGAACACCATCAAAAACACGAATGTAAACAATTACTCCGCGATATGAATCGAACACCGAATCGAAAATTAATGCTCGCAAAGGTGCATCCACATTACCTTTTGGTGGTGGAATGCGCTCGACTATTGCCTCTAATATTTCATCAATTCCGATAGCTTTTTTTGCTGATGCAAGCAATATTTCTTCTTCTTTACAGCCGATTAAATCGATAATTTCTTTTTTAACCTTATCGATTGTAGTTTCGGCACTCGGCAGATCAATTTTGTTTATTACTGGAATAATTTCCAAGTTGTGCTCTATAGCTAAATAAAGATTGCTAATCGTTTGTGCTTCAATGCCTTGAGTAGCATCGACCACCAGTATTGCGCCTTCGCACGCAGCAAGCGAACGCGATACTTCGTAGGAAAAATCGACGTGCCCAGGTGTATCTATTAAATTTAATGTGTATTTTTCGCCGTCCTTAGCGGTGTAATCCATCTGTATTGCGTGCAGTTTTATTGTTATGCCGCGTTCTTGCTCGAGCGGATTATCGTCGAGTATCTGATTTGTTATCATTTCGCGCTCAGTAACGCGACCTGTTCTCATTAGAAGGCAATCAGCAAGTGTGCTTTTACCGTGATCTATGTGAGCAATTATGCAAAAATTGCGTATGTTGTTCATATTTCATTGAAATTAACATAATTACAAAATACAAATATACTAAAATAAGAAATGATAAAATAACAAATAAAAAGTGTGATTTATTGTACTGGAAAATGTTATTTTAGAAAAATGAGTTTGCAAAATAAAAGCCCAACATCTGCTATAGATGCTGGACTTTTTTCAAATGAACAATAAACAAATTTATAACTCTTACAAATTCGGTCCGAGCATATTTTCTGGACGCACGTAACGATCGAATTCCTCTTCGGTGAGCAATCCAAGCTCCAGAGCGGCTTGTTTTAGTGTGAGATTATTTTTGTGAGCGTGCTTTGCTATCTTTGCCGCATTATCGTAACCGATGTGAGGATTAAGTGCTGTTACAAGCATCAAAGTATTATCAACATAGTATTTGATTTTATCTAAATTTGGCTGGATACCACGTGCGCAATGCTCTTCGAACATTAAGCAAGTATCGGCAAGCAAACGGACACTTTGCAGGAAGTTGTAGATAATCACTGGCTTGAAAACGTTTAGCTCAAAATTGCCAGAAGCTCCGCCAAAATTGATAGCAGTGTCGTTGCCGAAAACCTGAACGCAAACCATCGTCATTGCTTCGGATTGTGTTGGATTAACTTTCCCAGGCATAATTGACGAGCCAGGTTCGTTTTCAGGGATGGTGAGCTCGCCAATACCACAACGTGGACCCGATGCCAGCCAGCGAATGTCGTTTGCAATTTTCATTAGCGAGGCGGCAAGCGTTTTCAATGCTCCGTGAGCAAATACAAGCGCATCGTGTGCTGCAAGAGCTTCAAACTTGTTTGGTGCAGAAACAAACGGCAAACCAGTTAGTTCAGCTATTTTGCGGGCTGTCCGATCTGCGAACTCTGGATGTGCATTTAGCCCAGTGCCGACGGCTGTCCCACCGATTGCGAGTTCGTATAAATCGGGCAATACTTTATCGATTCGCTCCAAAGCTTTATTTAATTGCTGGACATAAGCAGAGAATTCTTGTCCCAACGTAAGCGGGACTGCATCTTGAAGGTGTGTGCGTCCCACTTTAATTATATCTTTGAATTCTTCAGATTTTTTGGCAAGCATATCACGCAATTTTTTTACAGCAGGGATAAGGCGATTGACTATTTCTTCTGCTGCAGCGATATGCATTGCTGTTGGAAATGTGTCGTTTGAGCTTTGCGATTTATTCACATCGTCGTTTGGATGAATAGGCTTTTTGCTACCAAGTTCGCCGCCTGCAATTTCAATTGCACGATTTGAAATAACTTCGTTTGTGTTCATATTCGTTTGAGTACCAGAACCCGTTTGCCAAATTGAAAGCGGGAAATGAGAGTCGAGCTTGCCTTCGATTATTTCGTCGGCTGCCTGAACAATTAAATCAGCTTTCTCTTTTGGCAAAATTCCTAAATCACTATTGACTAATGCAGCAGCTTTTTTCAAAATTCCCATCGCTCGAATTATTGGACGTGGCATACGCTCGGTGCCTATTGCAAAATGAATAAGCGAGCGAGCCGATTGCGCTCCGTAATAATATTCATTAGGAACTTCAATTTCGCCCATAGTGTCCTTTTCAATACGCATTGCCATTTTTTTCTCCAAATAATTATAAAAAAATATAACACTTAACTAACGTATTTTTAATTCTTATATTATTAACTTATCGAGAAATTCCATACCATAATTTTTTTGATTTAATCTAATTTTTATTAATTTGAAAAATTAAATTTAGGTGGAAAAATGCAAAAATTCTTGTATTTAATCTTTTTGTTTTTATTTTTCGTCGAAATCCACTCCCAGCCACTTAAAATTGTGCGTCCTATAGCAAAAGAAACGCCAAAGTTCGAAATAACATTCGATTACAGAATGAGCAATGCATCGGTTTATTACGACAGCTCAGGCAAAAGTCAGTCTCGCTTGCAGGATACTGTGCCAATTTACCGAAACGACACACTTTGGGGCTATAAGCAATACACTTTTCAGCTGGTGAGATATTTTTTCGTGCCTGGCTTAAAATGGCAACCAAACGGTAAGTTCAATATATCTGCAAATCTTGTTCTGGCATATTCAACCTATGAAGAAAAATACACTTACGACACAAATTATAGGCAATATTACAGGGCTGATTTTAACAAGTTCCAAGCTGAAAGTTTCAATCTTGATGCCGAATATTTCCTGCAAACTGGCAGAACAAATTTATCGGTCTTAGGTGGGATTTCTACACCGTTTGGTTTTCATCGTGGGCAGAACGATCCCAAATATGATTTTCTTTGTGATGGAGCTTTTGAATTCAATTTAGGTGCAAAATTTAGGCAAATTTTCAAAAGCTCTAACTTTGAGCTTGCGAGCATTTATAATTGGCGAGATGAGGACTTAAAGCCGCGCTTTATTTTTTCATCTCAGCTTGGGTTTACCTCTGTTCCAGGAACAGAAATTTCAGTCAAGGGACGATACTTTTTACCGATTGGTAACAACGACAGGTTACCGCCTTTTGATGTGCGACGCCGTCCATTGAACGAAGAAGCTGTGCAAATTGGTGCAAATTTTCGCATACTATTCGAAAATAACATATTTCTCCACGCTGGTTATATGATTTATGCAGCTGGAAAGAATACCTTAGGAACTGGAACATTTAATTTGCTTGTTGGATATAGTTTTTAATATGCTCGAAAACGACCAGAAATATATGCACGAGGCTATAAAGCAAGCTCGTCGATCTCTTATGGCAGAGGATGTGCCAGTTGGTGCGGTGATTGTAAAAGATGGCAAAATAGTTGCTCGCGGCTACAATCAGGTGGAAAAAAGGCAAAATCCAATTGCTCATGCTGAGATTGTCGCAATTGAAAAAGCATCTAAAAAGCTTGGATATAAGCATTTGCTCGATTGCGATATATATGTAACGCTCGAACCATGCGCAATGTGCTGCGGAGCGATAGTGCTTGCTCGGTTGCGTCGGCTCATCTTCGGTGCATACGACCCTAAAACTGGTGCCGCTGTAAGCCTTTACAACATTACAAACGACCCAAGGCTAAATCATAGGCTCGAAGTTCTGGGAGGCGTCCTGCAAGATGATTGCGTTGCTTTGCTCAAAAATTTTTTCAAAAAATTGAGAAATAAAAATGGGTGACCGCACTTTGCCAGCTGCATTGTATTTAGTGCCAACTCCGATTGGCAATTTAGAAGACATAACTCTACGTGCTCTGCGAGTGCTGCGTCAGTGTGATATAATAGCTTGCGAAGATACTCGTACAACATCGAAACTACTAAAATTACTGGGAATTGAGCCAAAAGTTTTAGTTAGCTACTATGAACATAACGAAAAATCTAAGGCTAAGTCTCTTGCCGATGAAATATCTTCAGGCAAATCTGTTGCCCTTGTAAGCGAAGCTGGGACGCCAATCATATCCGACCCAGGATGGACTATTGTACAAGAAGCAATAAATAGGGAATTACCAGTTGTGCCATTGCCTGGCGCGAGTGCCTTTATTACAGCACTGATAGCAAGCGGTTTGCCAGCGGATAAATTCACTTTTTTGGGATTTCCACCGCATAAAAAGGGACGCAGAACCTTTTTGTACAAGGTTGAAGAATCCGAAATAACTGTCATTTTATACGAGTCGCCACATAGAATTGCTAAATTGGTAGATGAGCTTTCTGAAATATTTAAACCAGAAAGGTGTATTTGTATTGTGCGTGAACTAACTAAGATATATGAAGAATTTATTCGTGGCACAATTGCAGATGTCCAAAAGAAAATAAAAGCCAAAAGTAACTTAAAAGGCGAATTTGTTGTTGTGATAGAAGGTAAGAAATAAGAGGAAAATATGTTTATAACTTTCGAAGGCATCGATGGCAGTGGGAAAACCACACAGATTAAGTTGCTTCAAACGTATTTGGAGAAAAAAGGAATAGCTGTCCTAACACTACGTGAGCCCGGTGGCAATGCTTTTTCCGAGCAAATCCGTGAGCTATTGCTTAATTCTAAGCACAAAATATCTTCCCGAACTGAGTTATTACTGTTCGAAGCAGCACGTGCACAGCTTGTCGATAGCGTTATCAAGCCAGCTTTGACCGAAGGTAAAATTGTAATAAGCGATAGATTTTACGATTCCACTACTGCTTACCAAGCTTTCGGCAGAGGGCTACCGCTCGAAGAGGTGAATTTTTGCAATATGTTCGCCACAGGTGGATTAAAACCAGATATTACATTTTACTTGAAAATATCGCTCGAAGAATCTAAAAAGCGAGCTCATTATAGATTTTACGATCGCATAGAGCAGTCAGGTGATATCTTCTTCCAGAAGGTAATCGAAGGATACAACTATATTGCCAGCAGAGAGCCAGAACGATTTATCGTAATAGATGCAAGCGGTCGCCGCGAAGAAACTTCATCCAAGATAATCGCAAAGTTCGAAGAAATCTATAATAAAAAATAAAATACCTTCTCTCTGTGTAAGTCTGCGATCTCAGTTGTGTAGATATTAATTTGCAAAGGTCGCAGAGCTGCACAGCGAGAAAGTATTAACCAACCTATATTAATGGTGATGGTGATGATGATGCGTATGCCCGTGAGAATTATGATCGCAAAAATTTGGATTTAGCTCAAGTTTCCCTGCTATGAAATCTTTAACTAACTTTTCTGGTATATCAACTGGTGCTCCCAGAAAAACATTTATGTTTGCTTCATTAAATCGTGAAATCGCGTTTGCACCCATCCCACCTGCAATAACATCAGTTGCATTTTGTTCAGCTACAAAACGTGGATATGAACCATGCTCATGTGTTGGAGCATCTAAAATAGTGATGTTGATAATTTCATCATTTTCAACGTCAACAAAAGCAAAAGCCTCACAACCTCCAAAATGAGTTGATAAGACATTTCCTTCTAATGGAATAGCAATTCTTCTTTTCATTTTAATTACCTCTTAAATTTAACATAAATTCTTTTATTGGTTTAATAATTCAATGATATTCGATATTTTTTTATTATGATCTTTTACGACTATTAATTGAATTTTTAATTTGTCCAACATTGGTTTGATTTTTAACCCAAATTCACCTGATATGATTTTACTAATATTACGAGTTGTAACAAGTTCAACAGATTTTATCCCAGCATCATAATCATCATATTTGTAAGGATTTGGAATATATTCTATTGCTTTGCTCTCTGTGTCGTAAATTATAAAATAATCACAACGCCCAAAATGCTCGCAGATTCGTGCGTCTAATGTGTTACTTGTAGAAGCAATAGCTACTCTCATAAAATTATGCTACTAATTTATATATGATTATCAATATTGTTATTCTCGTATTTTTCTATATTGAAATTTTTGCATAATGGGCATCCCTCAACTTTTTGGTCTTTTAAAGGATTGTTAAAATAACACCCGCATTTTTGGCAATGATACCAATCGCTGTCGAAATAAACTTTGCCACCTTCTATTGATATTTGCTTGCCTTCTACAAAAGCTTTTGCTATTTTTTGAAGAGCAGTTGCATAAATTCGAGTAAAAGTTGGACGTGATACTCCCATCATAATTGATGCTTGATGATGATTTAGCAACTCGTAATCGCATAAGCGTAATGCTTCATATTCTTCGTATAGTAGTTTTATTCCTTCTCGATTTTCATCAAAAGATATTCCATAAGGCTTAAATCCCTTAATAATTGGCAGATTTGATACTTTTCTTAATATTCTTTTTTGTCTTGACATATTACAAATGAACAATAGTTCGTTACAAAAATAATAAACAATTGATTATTATGAAAACTTTTTTTACACAAAATAATAATTTGATTTAGTAGAAATTTTAGTATACTCAATAAATTTTTTATATAAAAGTAATCTTTATATCATAAATTATAGATATATGAAAAAATAAAAACAAGCCACACATTATTAGTGTGGCTATTTTCCAATAGTTTATGATTATTAACAAACAAATACTGCTATACCGATAACTCTCTAAGCAAAGCTTGACGTTCAATTTCAAGCTGACGTATCTTACGTTCTATGCTGTCGAGTTCTTCTGGCATAGAGTCAATTTCCAATCTTAGCTTGCTTGCAGCCTCGTCGATTAAATCAATCGCCTTATCTGGTAAAAAACGGTCTGTGATATATCGATGCGAAAGTTCCGCAGCTGCTACAATTGCACCATCAGTAATTCGCACACCGTGATGCACTTCGTATTTTTCTTTAAGCCCGCGAAGTATTGAGATTGTGTCCTCGACGTCTGGTTCATCGACGAATACTTTTTGGAAACGGCGTTCCAAAGCGGCATCTTTTTCAATGTATTTTTGGTATTCATCCAAAGTTGTTGCTCCGATGCAGTGCAATTCACCGCGAGCCAGTGCTGGCTTTAAAATGTTCGCTGCATCCATACTGCCGCCGGAGCTTGCACCTGCTCCGATTAATGTATGCAATTCGTCAATAAACAGGATTATTTCCCCATCGCTTGATGAAACTTCACGGATTACTGCTTTAAGACGTTCTTCGAATTGCCCGCGGAAGCTCGTCCCTGCGATGAGTGCGCCCATATCGAGTGCAACAATCTGCTTCGTTTTAAGGTTTTCGGGGACATCGCCTGCAACAATTCGCTGTGCTATACCTTCGACAATTGCCGTTTTACCAACTCCAGGATCACCAATTAGCACTGGATTATTCTTTGTCCGACGAGAGAGCACTTGCAGCACACGGCGTATTTCATCTTCTCGCCCGATAACTGGATCGAGCTTGCCTTTTAGCGCTTCTTCATTGAGCAGGCGCCCGTATCGTTTCAATGCTTGATACTTATCTTCTGGATTCTGATCAACTACTCTTTGGTTGCCGCGAATATCTCGCAAAACTTTTAATATGTTTTCTTTGGTAACTCCTTGCTTTTGTAGGAAAGAGCCGAGTTCGCTTTTTTGTTCGGCAATTGCAATTAGAATGTGCTCGGTGCTGATATATTCATCCTTTAATTCGTTTGCAGTTTTGAATGCCAAATCGAAAACTTGATTAAGCTGTGGCGAGACATATTGATTACTACCGCTTGCACCGCTAATTTTTGGGGTTTTATCCAAAAATTCTGTTACTTTAACCTTTAAGTAAGTTAAGTTTACACCGAGCTTTGCCAAAATGTCCGGAACAATGCCGCTTTCGTCCTGCACCATTGCCGCAAATACGTGAATTGGCTCAATTGCTTGATTCCCGTTGCTTTCTGCTATTTCTCGCGCTGCTTGAACAGCCTCCTGTGCTTTTAAAGTTAATTTTTGTAAATTCATATTATTACCTCCTTTTTTTCTTATAGACGATTATTTAAAAAAATTAATTCAGTTTTATTAAAATTTTTAAATTTTTTATACTTCTCAAATTAAATATGTTATTATTTCGTCAAAATTAAATTAGAAAGATCTTGTGAAAATTATAATAATTCTTAATAATCTCGAGGAATAATTTATGTTAACTGATGTTGTAATGCCAAAGATGGGCGAATCGCTCCAAGAAGGCACAATAATTCGTTGGTTCAAGAAAGTAGGCGATAAGATCGAACGCGATGAGATGATACTGGAAATTTCAACAGATAAAGTTGATACCGAAGTGCCCGCACCGGTTGGTGGTGTGCTTGCAGAGATACTTGTGCCAGAAGGCACAACGGTGGAGGTCGGCACCGTCATCGCTCGCATTAACACCGATGCTGATGCTAATGTTAATATTGAAGCACCAAAAGTTGAAACTACGCCATCTGTGCAAGCAAAACCAGTTGAAGCGGTTGCGGATGTCCCAACAGGTGCAGTTCAGGCAAGCAATGGCAATTTAGTTGATGTTGTAATGCCAAAGATGGGCGAATCGCTCCAAGAAGGCACAATAATTCGCTGGTTCAAGAAAGTAGGCGATAAGATCGAACGCGACGAGATGATACTCGAGATTTCAACAGATAAAGTAGATACCGAAGTGCCCGCACCGGTCGGCGGTGTGCTTGCAGAGATACTTGTACCAGAAGGCACAACGGTGGAGGTTGGCACCGTCATCGCACGCATAGCCACAAGCGGAGCCGTCCCATCCAAGCAAGCTGAACAAACAGCTTCAACTGACACTTCAACTGAGCCTGCTTCTCAACCAGTTGCAACTGCCCAACCACCTGCAACTATACAAACACCAGTCGAAGCAAAGACATTCGACATCCCTGCCCGTTATGGTGATAAATTCTTTTCGCCGCTTGTTCGTGAAATCGCAAAGCAACATAAAGTTTCGCTTGAAGAGCTTCTTACAATCAAAGGAAGCGGTGCCGAGGGTCGCATAACAAAAGATGACTTGTTGAAATACATCGAAAGCCGCAGCACTGAGCCAGTTTCAAAAGCAGCAGAAATAGCTAAACCTGCACCAGAAGCACCAAAACCAACAGTTATGCCAGCTGTCAAAGAACCAACAACTGTTGCTGAAGTCAAACCAACACCAAAACCAATTGTTTATAACGAAAGCGAAGTCGAAATCATTCCAATGGATCGTATGCGTCAGCTTATTGCCGAGCATATGATTTATTCTAAACATACATCAGCTCACGTTACAAGTGTTGCCGAAGCTGATGTAACGGCAATAGTGCGTTTCCGTGAACGACACAAAAATGAATATGAAAAACGCGAAGGCATCAAGCTGACTTATACGCCGTTCTTTGCTCTTGCTGCTATAGAAGCAACAAAAAAATTCCCTATGGTGAACGTTAGCGTTGATGGCAAAAATATCATTCGCCACAAACGTATAAATCTAAGCTTTGCAACTGCTCTCGATGATGGCAATTTAATTGTTCCCGTCATTAAAAATGCAGACACTTTGAATATTAGTGGGTTGCAGAAAGCTATTACTGATTTATCAACTCGTGCTCGCAACAAAAAGCTCTTGCCTGATGAAATCCAAGGCGGAACAATCACAATTACAAACGTTGGCACCTTTGGCACACTCTTTGGCACTCCCGTAATCAATCAACCGCAGGTTGCAATTATGGGTATCGGTGCAATTAAAAAGCGTCCAGTTGTCAAAGAAGTCGATGGCGAATATTTAGTTGTAGTTCGAGATATGGTCTATGTTTCAATTACATACGATCACCGCGTAATTGACGGAATGCTTGCTGGTATGTGGCTTTCCGAAGTTGTAAGGATCCTCGAAAATATGAACGAAAACACAATTATATTATAATCATATATAATATAATACCCGATTTTTTTAGAAATCGAATGTCTTCAACATAAACAAAAAGAGCTGCCCAATTTAGAGCAGCTCTTTATATTTACTTATTGCCCGCTTATTGTAACTGTGCAGTTTTTGGTTTGTTTACAGCAAGCCTTTGAATATCAATTTGAGATAAGCGTCGCCCGCCGATGAAGCGGTTTTTGTAAAACTGACTCTCCAGTGATGATACTGTAACCCCAAACCGCGAGCTTGCGTGTGCGAATAAGTTATCCCCTAAATAAATTCCTACGTGTGATGCAAATTTTCGTGAATATGTATGAAAGAATACTAAATCACCAAATTCTAAACTCTTACGATTTACTTTTTGACCGATATTTACTTGCTCGCGAGCCGTACGTGGAAGCAATATCCCTGCTACATCCATAAAAATTCTCTGGGTCCAGCCCGAGCAATCAATTGCATGTTCGGTGTTACCGCCAAATCTATAAGGTGTGCCTAGCCATTCCATAATTTTATCCATCAGGTCACTTTTCTTCAGCCCATAGGAGGTTTTGTCGAATTCGCCAGTTACAAATTGCATCCATAAAGTTTTAAAATCGTCAATGTTCACAGTTATATCATCTTCTTTTTCCAATTCTGCGATATCTTCGCCGTAGTCGCCAATGATTTCGCCTTCATAGAGATCTTCGCCATCGTTTTTAAGCCAATCGTTGTTGCATTTTTCAACGTTTGCTTCTAAACCAGCCAGTTCGCTAACTGTTGCGGAATTATTTTTGATTATTTCGATTGCTTGGGCGCGTGTTGCTTTTGGGTTGTATTTAGTTGTTCTTGTGGTAACTTTTTTCGATTTTTTCTCTCTTGCCGCCTGTGCATCGTCGAACGATGCTATAAGCAGTATTGGCAAAATTAAAATTACTATTAATTTACTCCATTTACTCTTTATAAACATTACTTTTTCTCCGTTTTTGAACAAAAACTGATCGTAGTTTTTTAAAACTACATTAAATTTGTTTTTTCTTAACACGTTTCACTTAAAATGGAAACTTTTAATTAATGTGTGTAAAAAATTACACAATTTACACATTGCAATAAACAAAAAACTGATAAAAACACCAAAGAAAAAAATGCAAAATGAACACATTTTAATCAATCGTTAATCAAAATAGAAATGTTTAGGTGTAACAAACAATCAAAAATTATTGAAATTATTGGATTTTTAAATTTTTCTTGTTATTTTTGATTAAAATTATTAATTAAAGGAAAACCTGATGTTAGTATCGGTTGTGCAATTTGCACCTGAATTTTTTAATAAAGAATTTAACATAGAATACATAAAGAAAACACTAAAGAGCACAAATGCTGAAATAATAGTGTTCCCAGAATTAGCTCTTACAGGTTATTTTTTTGTCAATAGAGATGAAGCGAAAGCCTACGCAATTGATTTTCAATCGGAGGAACTTGATTTCATAAGAGAAGACGCATTAGACAAGAACAGGATAATAATACTTGGCTTTGCAGAGCGTTCGAAAGATAAAATATTTAACTCGGCTGGAATGTTTTTCCCTGATAACAAATTTAACTGCGTTTATCGCAAGACGCATCTTTTTTACAAGGAAATATATGCCTTTGATCGTGGTGATACAGGTTTCTTCGTGGTGAATTATACTGATAAAGATATAAAAATTGGCACAATGATTTGTTACGATTGGCGTTTCCCTGAAGCAGCTCGTTCGTTAGGGCTTTTGGGTGTTGATTTTATCGCATGCCCATCGAACCTTGTAACTCCGCTGTGGCCTAAGGTTATGCCAGCAAGAGCAATAGAAAATAAAGTTTATCTTGCAGTTGCTAATCGATTTGGTGTAGAGAAACGCAACGACGAAACATTGCTTTTCAACGGCAAATCAGTGATATACGACTACAATGGTACAGCAATTTGCCAAGCAGGCGATGATGGCAACTCAATTATCACAGCTGAAATATTTCCCGAACGCACTCGCGACAAGTCCTTCAACACAATCAATGATATTTTCAAAGATAGAATTCCAGAAATGTATAAGCCACTATTTTAGTTGAGTTCGTTATGATTGATAAAGAAAAAATATCATCGAAAAATCCAAAGGTGAAGTTCAGCTACGCTAAGCAAATTGTCAGAGATAGTGCGAAAAATCCTGCTGAATTTCTGGATGACTTACCATTTATAATCGAGCTTACAAACGAAAAAAATAACATTATTAAATGGACTGCAATTGATTTGCTTGGCAATCTGGCAAGTCTGCTCACAGATGATACTGTTGTAAGTATTTTACCTATGCTACGCGAGTTACTACTTAGCGGCAAGCTTATTCAATCTAATCACGCACTTTTTGCTCTGGGGCAAATCTTAATACATAAACCACATTTTGCTAACGAAATTGTGCCTATGCTTCTCGCTCTGCGAAATGTCGAGTTCGATACGGAGGATTGCCGTGAAATATCGCGTGGGAAACTGTTAGAGTTTTTGAAAGAAAATTATCGGTTTATTATTGGAAACAAAGAAGCTCGTGCGTTTGTGGAGGAATGCACTCAAAGCTCACGTGAAAATGTTGCCAAGCTCGCCAAAAATGTCCTGAAAAAAATTAAAACTACTACCTAAGCACAATTTTCGATGCTTTGTACTCACCGTTGAAATATTGAATCCTCACAAAATAGATACCTTTGGCAAGCCAGCTTATGTCGATCGATGGGGCTGGCTTTTTTATATCAAGCAAGATTTCACCAAAAATATTACTTACTTGCAATTGCTCGATAGAGTCACTGTTGCTAATATGGATACGTTCATAAGCTGGATTTGGATAAATCATTGCATCATCGCGATTTTCAGTTATAACGGTATAAGTTATGTATTGCACTTTGAGCGGCACACGGACACGGCTTCCTCGATTAGCTACAACAAAAGAGATAGGCGGCAGGCTATCGATCTGGAATATATGTTCTCTTTGATTTATTTCGTATATTTTTTCTATTATTTCGCCAGAGTAAGTATGAAAATTCAAAGCAAGAGGGAACGAAAACACAGGATAATCTAAAGGTTGTATTTGCGAGATAGCAACTTTTGCTTGGCGTGTAGCGTTTGTAAGAGGTCGGTCAAATGTAACGGTGATGATTGGATAACCTTTGGAATAAATCCATTGGCTTGCGAACTCTTCGAGCGATATTTTGCCAGAGTGCTCGCAAAATTGTAAAAATTCGTTTGTCGATATGTTTTTGTGCTTAAATGATTGCAAGTAATTTTTAAGTAATGCAAAAAACAGGCTATCACCGAGCTCATAGCGAAGCAAACCTACTACTGCTGAACCTTTGAAGTATATCGTTGCTGGATAATTGCTCGATGGTGTTTTTCGTGGGAAATCGTATAACTGGAAAATTCCCTCTGATTGTGAGGCATTCAAGTAGTAACCTATGTCCTGTGAAATTTTATCAAGATAAGCAGCGAAGCCTTGATTATGCTCGATCCAGAGTGCTTCGCTGTAAGTTGCGAAAGCTTCATTTAGCCAGGCATCGCGGAAATCAAACGGTGTTATGCTATTGCCGAACCACTGATGCGATAGCTCATGGATTGCTGTAAGCGAAAGTGTGTCCTTGCTTTTAAATGTATTACGAACAATATTGCGGTCGAGCGTAATCATAGTTTGGTGCTCCATTGATCCTGTTGGAGTGTTCACATAGCCGACTTTTTCGAATGGATAATCGCCGAATATGCTTTCGAAGAACTCAAGTGCTTTTGGGATGTGGCGGTAATAATGCAAAGAGGTAGCTGTATCTTTTTTTTCGCTGAAAATTTGAATTGGTAAACTTTTGTAATTGTGCTCTATTAATTGAAATGGTGCCACTGCAAAAGTGAGCAAATAAGTGGCAATTGGGAAATTATGCCTATAGATGAACATTTCGGCTGTGTCTAAGTCAATTCGTTCGCTCATCCCGTTCGATGCAACCAGCAAACCTTTACGCACAAGGAAACGACCGCTGAACGTTACCTTATCCGATGGATGATCGTAGCAAGCCAGCCAATAACGAGTGGATGACACCGCTGGATTGCTAAATCCCACGCCCATTGCATAAAGTATGCTATCTTTGTAATTTACACCTGCCCAGCCATTGTTGCCAGCGAAATAGCTTAAATGTCCGTGATAAAATACCAAAAGCTCGATTGTATCACCTGCTAATTGCAAGCGTGATAAACTATATAGTGTGTCCTTTTCTGCATCAGAATAAATTTTATCGTAATTTACTGCTCTATTGTTATATATAATGCTGTCAATTTGCAAGCCTGTTAGATGAAAATAAAAATTTGCTTGTGGATTGTCGCTCGACCAAATGAATTTAATTTTCGCTTGTGCGTTGGTGTATAAGTTTGCATAATTTGTTAAATCGAGCATTACATCATAATGCAATACATCAAATTCTTGCTGGATGAACTCTGTTGGCTTCGATGGCGTTGCAAGAACATTCAGCGAAGCAAAAAATAATGCTAAAATAGCAATAATTTTACCTTTTAGTGCCAAAAACATCGTAATTATTGCTAACTTTAACGGACAAATTATTTGGGTATGAGGTATGATTGCGTTCGACATCAATTTCGAGCTTGATCTTTGAATTTTGAGTAAATGCTTCGCTCAATAGACTTTTCAATACAGCATATCTTTGGTTAAGAAGTGTTGTATAATCGGGAACATTCTGCGGCTCTTGTTTTAGCTCTGCTTTTTTGGATGATTGCGATGTTTTTGATTTTTCCTTTTTGTCTGATGGTTTTGGATTTTCTTGCAATTGCACATTTTGAACAGGTTTAAACATATCCGAGGCGCTTACATAGAAAGTAAATTCTGCTCCACGGTTAAATTTCATAATATCTTTTATTTGCTGGATAAACTCGCTCAAATCTGATTGCACTTCTGTGGAATTAGTTTTGAAAAACTGTGTTTGTAGTAGTTCATCGCCCGGTAGAAGTCGAACAACAGTAAAATCTTTTGTTATTTCTTTATACTTATTATTGGGTTCGACTTCAATTTCGTATGTTTTGCGTGCAACATTCCAGCTATGCAATAATACTGTGTATTTATCAGGTGGCAGGATTTGCTCCCAATTCCCTGTGATTGAATTAGATCTTGTTCTAATTTTTTTCCCGTTTGAACCGCGAAACTCGATTTCTGTTTCTACTGGTTCATTTGTTCGCTCGCAAGTAACTTTACCTTTTGCGAGAATATTGCCGCCGATGTTATAAATTTGTTTGTCAGATTGAGAAAACAATATAGTTGGTATGAAAATCAAACACAGAAATAAAAACTTTTTCATAATCTTTTTTAAAATTGAACATAATACTGCAATTTTAACGTGATTTTTGATTTTATATTTTAACAAGATTATTTTTAGAATTTAGATTATGTACACTTACTGAGCATTCAAATAGATTATTTATTTTAAAATTATTGAAATATACTCAAAATTTAGGCTTGCATAATGCCTATTTTAATAACAACTAATTGGCTATATATTTTCTGTGATACCAGTAATACCAATGATACTAAATTGCATAAGTTATTGACATTATTATATGTTACATTATTATCATTAGTATCATCAAAAAATATAAGAAAAAATATAATCTTTAAATAAAAAAAACTATCAGTAAAGCAAAAAGAAATACTAAATACAAACACGAATATCAAAACTCGGCAGCAATACGAAAATAAAAAAATATCAAAAGCATTTTTGAGAGGAAAATCGAAGCAAGATGCAATAAATTGTACGTTTTAGTTCAAGTAAGTAATTGAAAATTCGGTGAGAAAGTGAAACATTTCGTGCTCCCTGGGGGATTCGAACCCCCGACCCACTGATTAAGAGTCAGTTGCTCTGGCCAACTGAGCTAAGGGAGCGTTGCAAAATTAAGAAAATTAAATTATTTATAAAAATCTTTTTTAAATTGACTTAATTTTTTTATTTTTGTAATCTTATATTTCTGGAAAGGTGCAGGAGTGGCTTAACTGGCACGCCTGGAAAGCGTGTGTACCGGAAACGGTACCGTGGGTTCGAATCCCACCCTTTCCGCAAGCTTAGTTAAATTTAGATTTCTTAACACGCTCAATGATTTTATGGCTTTCAAGCTCACGTAGTGCATCTTTAGCTATCCAACGAGCAGCTCGTGAAGATGGGAATTGCTCCAATATTTCGATGCACATATTTTTTGCTTTCAGGTATAATTCATAATTTCGTTTACCAATTTCTCGTAATGCCCAATTAACAGCTTTTTTTACAAAATTGCGTTCATCAGTGCAATATTCTTTAATTATCATCAAAGATTTTTCGAAAGGTGTGTTGTCTTTTAGCTTATAATGATGGGATAAGGCTGCGATTAAAGCAAATGCAGCTCTACGAACGAACTCGGCTTCGGATTTTGCCCAAAGCTCAACTTTTTCCCAAGCGTTCGGCATCTTCGAATAAAGTTTCATTGCGGCTTGGTCGCAAATATCCCACGAATTGAAATCTTGCGTCCAACGGTCCATAGTCTCGCTAGTCAGTAGTTTTGGTTCGGCAATTATTATCGCTAATAGGCGTGCTTCGTGAAAACCTGTTTCCCACAGTTGAAATGCTAAATTATGATTTTTCTTGATTTTGCGAGCAATAGGATATAGCTGCTTCATTGATATGCCGAAGGCTTTCTCAACGTTTATACCGAAACGCGCCATCCCAGCTCGATTTTGTTCGTTCTTCATTGATTTTAGCAATTCTAAAACTTCATTTATATCCATATTACACCTTAAATAGTATTTCAAACAAATTATATGAATAATTTACAACTTTTTGTATTTTTGATTGTTATAAAAAGGACTTTTTATGCAACTAATTTTTTTCGACATCGAGACAGTACCGCTCCCATTCGATAGCTTTTCGGATAGTCAGCAAGAGTATTTGCTTCGCAATGCTAAAGATGACGCCGAAATTGAACGACGTAAAAGCGAAATGGGGCTATCCCCATTTACTGCTCGTATTGTTTGCATAGGATTGGCTAAAGCAACAATTATTCAAAAAGATGAAGATTTCTCTGTGGAGAAAAAAGTTGCACTTTGTACGAAGCCAACTGTTAAAAAAAGCTCCGAATTGCGTATGTTCAAAAAAGGTAAAAATAAAGATTTTAAAAGTTTCATTGACGATGAAGGTGTTTCATATTATCTTGCTGACGAAAAGTGGATCGTCGAAACTTTTTGGAATAAACTTAAAGAAAATAGCAATTGTACGCTTGTTTCCTTCAACGGAAGGAATTTTGATGCACCGTTTTTAATGCTTCGCTCGGCATTGCTCGGAATAAGACCAACGAGAAACTTGATGGAAGGCACGCGATACATCTACGCAAAGCATATAGATTTGCTCGATGAGCTTACTTATTTCAATGCGTCTTCTTATGCCGCTACGCGTCGCTTTAATTTTGATTTTTACTCGCGAGCTTTTGGTATTCCCTCACCGAAAGGCGAAGGCATCGATGGCTCGAAAGTGCCTGATTATTTTAACGAAGGGAAAATTTACTCAATTGCCAAGTATTGTATGCGCGATGTAATCGCAACTTACGAACTTTTTAAAGTTTGGAACAAATATTTGAATTTCAAAAATGAGTTGTGATTTGCTTGTAAATAACTTATTTTTGAAAGTTTTTTAATAATCATCTTTGGATCAGTCTTGTTATCTAAAAGATACGCATACCTTGCTTCTTTATCTGGTGTAATGCTGGGGTTTGCTTTTCCGCCATTGCCGTTGTTTCTTGTAGCATTCATTGCTTTGGTGCCATTACTTTCAATATTTTATAAACAAACTGATGTTAAGCACAAATACATGTATGTTTACATTACTTTTTTCTTCTATCATACAATTGCAAATTGGTGGATTGCCAGTTTCCAGCGAGAAACCGATCCATTCCTTATGCTAAGCGGTATAGCGCTGTGTTTTTTGCATCCATTTTTCTTCTTAGTTCCTTTTGCAGTGTATTTCCAAATAAAAAAGAAAATTGGGGATACTATTGCGCTTTTTGCTTTTCCATTTGCTTTTCATGCATTTGAATATTTGCACTCGCTCGGCGAGGCGTCATACCCTTGGCTAACACTCGGTTACACTCAAATTAAGAATATATATTGGATTCAGTTTATTGATATAACGGGCATCTGGGGCGCATCGCTGATGATTTTAATTGCAAATGTATTGTTTTTAAAACTATTTGAAGAACTAAAAAAGAAAGGTAAAAGAACTGTTCTCAAAGATTTTTTAGAGAAAAACGCTATAAAATATACAGCTTCGATATTGGCAATTCTTCTTTTACCTTATATTTATGGTTTTTTTGCATTTCAAAAATATGACTATTCAAAGCTACTTAGGCAAAATGAAAAAATTAACATAGCACTTATACAACCCAATATAAACCCTTGGCGAAAATGGGATGGCGACCCGATAGAGCAAATTAAGTTTCATCAAAAACTGCAAGATTCAATCTACAAGGCACTTGGCGGAGCAGTAGATCTCTCTATCTGGAGCGAAACTGCAATTCCAACTGTCGATTTATCAGTCAATTGGGGGCACTTCTACCCGTTTATCACCAACGACTTAAACGAAAAGCAAATCTCCTTGCTAACAGGTTTCACTGAGTATTATGTGTATCCATCGCCAGAGGTTGCACCAGTAACAGCAAGACCGTGGATATTGGATACTACACAACGCTATGAGCCGTTCAATGCTGCATTGTTGCTAAATCCAGCACCTTACGAAATGGATAATCCTCAGATTTATCGCAAATCTCGACTTACTCCGTTTGGCGAGCGATTCCCATACGTGCATCTTATTCCTTTTGCTCAAGGTTGGTTGCGGTGGAGTGTGGGGATTTCAGCTTGGGGCAAGGGCACAAAGCAATATGCTCTCATTATGAGAAACAAAAATAAAACCGCCACCATTGGCTCTGTCATCTGCATCGAGTCCGTTTATCCAGATTTTGTTGCTGTATTTGTTCGCAAAGGTGCGAATATTTTATCTGTTATAACTAACGATGCTTGGTATGATTTCACCTATGGACCTCGTCAGCATTATTTGATTGCTGCCGCTCGTGCAATTGAAACACGCCGCTTTATCGCACGCTGCGCAAATTCAGGTGTAACTGGATTTATTAGCCCGCTCGGTAATTCAATTTCCGAAGCTCCACAATACACTGCAACAGCCATTGCCGCCACAATACCGCTTATCGAAGAGAAAACTTTTTACGTGCGTTTTACAGACTTTCTGCCAATTTTTGCTTGCTTAGCGAGCCTTATTGCATTGATTTTTGCAATTTTCAGAAAGAATAATCACTAAATCTTATTTTTCATAAATTAATTTTTGTAAAGCATTGGAGCAGTTTTGCGAATGCTTCTTTATATCGAAATCCTTAGGTAAACTGGTGTATTTTACAGATAAAATAATATTCTGGCTTGCGATTTTTGGAATAAGGAAAAAATATTTTAGGCTATCTCCTTCGGAAAATTCTCTTGATTGGTAATAATTCGAAAATTCTTTAAATTCGTATATGTTTTCGTTGTAATAGCTGGTAAGAAAATTGATGAAAGCGGCTTTTTCGATGCTTGTGCCAATCTCAGCTGAGTGTTTAACTTGCTTATGCAAGAACTCGCTTGCAATATTATCCACATTACGCGAGAAATCCCCCCAGTAGTATAAGCCGAAAGCTATAAAAATTATTGCAGTAACAAAAATAAAGGCATTCGATTCAAAAATCTTGGTTATGTTTTTTTTCATAAAATAATATCAAACAAAAAAAAATAACAAACGTTAAAATACTTAAAAATAATGTTTAATTGCAAGGTTAAATTTTTATGAGTAACAAAATAGTAACTGTTAATCCCCACAATGGGGAGGTAATCAAGGAATACGTCAAGCATACCTCAGGTGAAATCGAGCGAATCATTTCTAACGCAACAAAACGCCAAATCGAGTGGGCAAGAAAACCATTTCCAGCACGAGCCGAGTTTTTCCTTGCTGTTGCCGATTTGCTTTTGAAGCGGAAAGAGCAATACGCTCGACTTATGGCTGAAGAAATGGGCAAACCTATCAGCCAAGGTATAGCCGAAATAGAAAAATGCGCCCGTGTGTGCCATTACTATGTTGAGAATTCTGAAAAATTCTTAGCAGACAAACCAGTTGAAACAGAAGCTAAAAAATCCTACGTAACATACAATCCACTTGGAATAATTCTCGGCATAATGCCTTGGAATTTCCCTTTCTGGCAAGTTTTCCGTTTTGCAGTGCCAACACTTATGGCTGGGAATGCCGTGCTTATGAAGCATTCGAGCAATGTTATGGGATGTTCGCTTGCAATTGAGTATTTGCTGCTGGATGCAGGTATCCCTGAAAATGTATTCTCTTCCCTTGTCATAAGCGGCGAAGAAGCCGAAGAGCTTATCGGCAATATTAACATTGCAGCTGTTTCTCTAACTGGTAGCACACAGGTTGGGCAACGTGTAACAGCAGTTGCTGGAAAATATATGAAGAAATGTGTTATGGAACTTGGCGGAAGCGATCCATACTTGGTTCTGAAAGATGCCGACATCGATAAAGCCGCCAAAATTTGCGCTGCTGCTCGCCTTATAAATAGTGGGCAGAGTTGCATTGCCGCTAAACGCTTCATAGTCGAAGCCGATGTATATGATGAATTTCTCGAGAAATTCACTCGCGAAATGGCATCTTATAAAATGGGCAATCCGCTCGAAAGCGATACTGCAATCGGTCCGCAAGCGCGTGCTGATTTGCGTGATGAATTGCACAACCTCGTGGAAAAAACCATTGAATTCGGTGGCAAATTACATCTTGGCGGAGAGCTCCCCGAAGGTCCAGGATACTATTATCCTGCAACTATTGTAACAGGAGTTATGCCCGGAATGCCACTATTCGACGAAGAGTCATTCGGTCCGGTGGCGGCTGTAACTCGAGCCGAACGCGAAGATCTGGCAATTTCGCTCTGCAATTTCAGTAAATTTGGGCTTGGTGCAGCTATTTTTACCGAAGATTTAGAAAAAGCCGAGCATTTAGCAAAAAACGTTCTCAATGCTGGAACTGTTTATGTGAACGGGCAGGTTAAAAGCGATCCGCGTTTGCCATTTGGTGGTATTAAGGAATCTGGCTACGGTCGAGAACTCTCCGAAGAAGGTATCAAAGAATTTGTTAATATTAAAACAGTTGTGATTGAATAATCGCTAAATATTTGTTTGCAAAATAAAAAGTGCCACACCAAAAAGGTGTGGCACTTATATTATAAAAAGCTCTGTTAATTTATTTTAAATTAAAAACATCCTTTAAGAATAAAGCAATAGCCGCATTGTAGTAATCACGATTTGATTTTTTTCGGAAGCCGTGTCCTTCGTCTTTTGCGAGCAAATACCAGACTTTACCGCCATTTTTGCGAACTTCAGCTACAATCTGTTCGGCTTCGGATGCTGGCACTCGTGGATCATTCAGCCCTTGAATAACAAACAATGGCTTTGATATTTTGTGGGCATTATTAAGTGGGGATATAGTTTGCAAAAAATGGCGCATATCAGGGTCGCGTTCATCTCCGTATTCCACACGGCGAAGGTCGCGACGGTATTCACTTGTATTCTCAAGGAAAGTTACGAAATTGGAGATACCAACAACATCAATGCCTGCGGCAAGGCGGTCGTTGTAGTGTGTCATCATTGCAAGCACCATATATCCACCATAGGAACCACCGTAAACGCAAATACGCTTTGAGTCGAGTTCGGGTTGCTTCGCAATCCAATCGAGCAATGCGCCGCCATCTTTTACGGAATTTTCGCGCAGGTAGCCATTATCCAAATCTAAGAAAGTTTTGCCATAACCATCGCTACCACGCACATTTGGGGCAATAACAGCTATACCGAGTTCATTCAACAAGAATTGGAAATACGAAGCAAAGCCAGGACGAAATTGCCCTTCTGGTCCGCCGTGGAAGTTTATAACAACTGGGAATGGTCCTTTGCCACGTGGTTTGTAGTAATATGCAGGGATCATACGTTGTTTGCCAGCGACGCTATCATAAGTTGGATATTCAATTAAAACGGGTTCAATAAAGTTTGAGGTGTTCAGTCCGCCAACTTCGCTGTATGTCCAGCGTTCTGCTTTTTGATCTTTGATTGAATATACGTAAACATCGCCTGGGCTGAAAGATGAATTCAGCGTAAAAGCAAATTTTTTGCTATCGGGCGAAAAAGCAATGCCACCGACTTCACCTTTGGGTAAGTTCTTTGGTTCAGCGTATTTAAAGGTTTTGGTGTCCATTATGTATAATTTGCTTGTTCCATTTTCATTGGTGGAAAAAGCTAAGAATTTTCCATCGTTGGAAAGATTAAAGCCTTCGACATCCCAATCGATTTTATAGGATATCGGGGTGATTTTTTTTGAATTTAAATCAATATAGAAAAGCTTTTTGAATTCGCTTCCATCGTTTGAAATAAAGAAAACGCCTTTTTTGTCCTTGGAGAAAGCAGCTTGTCCCATTGCAACTTTTGATTTGTAATCGATTAGCTTTTCGTGTTTTTTGGTTGCAAGATCGAGCAAGTAAACAGTGCTTTCATTGATTGAGATATAGTTGTAAATCAAAGCTTTTTTCATATCAGGCGAAAAATCAAGGAAACTCCACTGCCCTTGAGCTTGAAATATCATCTCGGATTTGCCTGTTGAGAAATCGTAAAGGTAAATGTCGAAATCGCGACCATTGCGTTCGTTCGAAGTGTAAGCGAATTTGCTACCATCGGGCGACCACTGGAAGCTGCCGTAGCGGGATTTGCCATTGGAAAGCATCTTTACGTTGCCGTTACCCTGATTGAAATAATAAATCTGGTATTGTTCGTTGCCACCAATATCTTTGCTGAAAAGGAAGCCTTTATCTTTTGTCGGGCGAGCTGCGATGCCTGCGATTGGTTCTTTGTAGAAGGTAAGCTGAGTGCGTGCACCTCCTGGCTGGGCAACGAAGTGCACTTGTGCTGTTTCGCCGAAACGTGTCAGTATGTAAACACCTTTGCTATCGCTCGACCAATCAGCAAAAGCAGCTGAACGCACGTTTTGGTATTGCTCAAGACGTTCTTTGAGATCTTGCGGTATTTCTGGTATATTTTCGATTACCAAGTTCCCAATTTCAGTGCGTTTTACTTCTTGCGAAAAACTTGCCGAGACGCTAAAGCACAAAATCAGAAGGAAAATTTTTAGTTTTTTCATAGTTACTCCTTTTAAAAAATATCAACTTAATACGTTAATAACACAATTTTGTTTCGATTAAAAGCAATATTAACAAATTTTTATCGTTTAAACTAATTTAAATTGCAGGTATGGAAATGGCTATTGTTCCAGTGTATAATTGCTTTCATCCAGTGATGAAGCAAAAAACAGAAGATGTTCAGGAATTCGGTGATGATATTCGCACTATAGCCCAAAATTTAATTGATACAATGATAGGCACAGGCAACGGAGTTGGGCTTGCCGCTAATCAAATAGGCGAGCGAAAATCAATATTTGTTATAGATAAAAATATAAAAAAAGAAGAGAAACCCGATCCAATTGTTATAATAAATCCAAAAATTTTAGCTTTTTCCGAAGAAACCGAAGAGCAAACGGAAGGCTGCCTAAGTGTGCCAGAGCTTTGGGAAGATGTTGAGCGAGCAAAAGAGATAGAAGTGCTTTATTATGATTTGGATATGAAGGAAATTAAAGTAACTTTTAGTGATTTTATGGCACGAGTTTTTCAGCACGAATATGATCATTTGCAAGGAATACTTTTTTTCGAGCGCATAAGCCCGCTAAGAAAAATGCTCATTAAAAATAAGCTTAAAAAAATAGAAAAAGGGCAAATTTTACCTGACTATCCGATGATTTTGCCAGATGGACGACTTGCCAAGTAATTTACGCTTGCATAAGCTGGGATAATTCCTGCAACTGCTGGTGGGTGTTCACACCTTGTATTTCATTGAAGTTTGCCACCTGAGTTGCAACGACTTTTTTGCCTTCGTTTTTTAGGATTTCAATAATATCTGTAAGATAATACTCTCTTTGAGCGTTATTTTGCTTAATTTTATCGAGGGCTGGGAAGAGAAATTCAGTATTTAGGAAATATATGCCACTGTTAATTTCATTGATAAGCTTTTCGTCTTGAGATGCGTCTTTTTCTTCACGAATGCGTAGGAAATTACCATTTCTGCGGATAATGCGTCCGTAGCCTGCTGGATTGCTTGCAATTGCTGAAAGCACGGAAAGATCCGCCTGTTGATTACGGTGCTCAGCTATAAATTGGGCAAGTGTGCTTGCTTTAATTGCTGGAACATCTCCCGCCAGGATAAGAACGTCTGTGTGCTTGTGCAGCACGGGTTCTACTTGTTTCACAGCGTGCCCAGTGCCGAGCTGTTTGTTTTGCTCTACGAAAATGATTTTATCTAAAGCATTCTTATAATTTTGTGCAACGTAATCTCGAACAAGTTCCTTTTTGTAACCAATGATTAAGTAAATATTTTGCGGACTAAGGCTTAATGATGTATCCAGGACATAAGAAATTAAAGGTTTGCCGTTTAATTCGGCTAAAACTTTTGGAGTTTCGGGATTGTTCATCCGAGTGCCTTTGCCGGCAGCAAGTATTATAATGGAAAACGGGCTCATTTACATAATTTCGGGATGAGTAATACTTTTTATCTTGTTATTCTCGTCAACTAATACAACTGTGGGCTTATGTTGGCTCATTTCTTCGGACGAAAGATGGCAATAGCTGATGATTATAATTAAATCACCGACCTGTCCCTTGCGGGCAGCTGCACCGTTCAAACAGATCGTTCCACTGCCAGGTTTGCCTGGGATGACGTAAGTTTCGAAACGCTCGCCGTTGTTAATATTCACAACGGAAACTTGTTCGTATAGAGCAATATCTGCTGCTTTCAATAATTCAGTATCCACCGTAAGGCTACCTTCGTAATGAAGCTCTGCTTGAGTTATCTTTGCTCTATGTATTTTTGATTTTAAAAATATTCTTTCCATTTTTAAAACCTTTGTAAAAAGTTTACAAAATTAATAAAATTTTGTTAATTTATCAATTCTTAATATTAACACTCGATCCAAGTTTTTATTTTAAATTTAAATGTGAATTACCGATTATAATAAATTGTAACCAAATTACTCATTGTGTGTCCTAATTGTAATTCTTAGTTAATTTTTAGGATTTTTTAAATGAAAAAAACGATTTTATTTTCCGCTTTTTTATTAGTTGTTTGTATTTATTTTTCTTTTTCAAAACCAATCTCAATTTCTACTGCAAATCAAGTTGCTGAAAACTTTTTCCGTGCTGGGAAAGTAGAAACTTTATCCCAAAAAGATATTAAGCTGTTGTATGTAGCAAAGGATGATATTTCTGGGATTGATGGAGCAGCTGCAGAGCCATATTTTTACGTGTATTCGGGTGATGGCAAATCATTTGTGATTGTTGCTGGTGATGATGCAGTTCGTCCAATACTTGGCTTTTCGTTCGACTCAGACTTTCGAGCCAGCGAAATTCCAGAAAATGTTCAATTTTGGCTTAATACATACAAAAAGCAAATAGAATACGCTCGTCAGAATGCACCACAATCAATAGCTTTCAGAAAAGAGTGGGAAAAATTGCTTTCAAGTGGTGCAGTTGATATATTAAACACACCCGACGCAGTATCGCCGCTCACCAGGACGAAATGGAACCAAGCGCCATTTTACAATGCCTTCTGCCCGTATGACGATTCACGTCAAAGCAGAACAGTTGCAGGTTGCGTTGCAATAGCAATGGCACAAGTGATGCGCTACTGGGCATATCCAAGCGTCGGCGTGGGTAGCCACTCGTATAATCATTACAAATTGGGAACTATTTCGGCAAGCTTTTCTGATGAGCCAATAAATTGGAAATCTTTCCCTAATCAAGTTTTCACAACGAATGAAGAGCTTGCTTATGCTATTTTTCTCATTGGTGTTAGTGTCGAGATGCGTTACGGTGTGGATGCAAGCGGTGCTTTTGTTATTTCCAAACGTTCACCTAAGCAACATTGCTCAGAATATGCTCTAAAAACATACTGGAAATACGATGCGCAGACACTTGTTGGCTTGCCTAAGAGTGATACAACCGATGCAGCTTGGTTGAATATAATCAAAAATGAATTAAAACTGGGCAGACCAATAATATATACGGGAGCTGGTCCCGAAGGTGGGCACGCTTGGGTTTGTGATGGCTATCGGGAGGATGATTATTTCAGTATGAACTGGGGATGGGGTGGTGCCTATAATGGCTATTACGCATTGAATGCACTTTCCCCAGGTACAGGCGGAATTGGTTCTGGTTCTGGAACCTTTAACGACAATCAAGAAATACTATACGGTATTCAGCCTATTATAAAATCGCAATCAATTATGACAATTTCAGGGAATGGCAACTTTAAGGATACACCACTCGGCACAACGAGCCAGACCACTTTATTTATAAATAACCTTGGAGAGAAAGCTTTCAATGTAACTGCTGCTGATGTCCCACAAGGTTTCTCACTTGCAACACCTCTCCCAATTAGAGTTGATCCTGGCAAATCTGCTGAAATAGTTGTTGCGTTTTCTCCAAAATATGCAACAACATATTCTGGTAATCTTTTTCTCACAACTGACGCTGAACTTGGCACAAATCAATTCCAGATTAAAGGCAAAGGCACAGCAAACCAAACAAGTATATTAGAAAATAGCGATAATTTTGAATTTGAATTGTTTCCAAATCCAGCTGTGGATTTTGTGGCGATAAATACCTCCAAAGAGATCGAAAAAATTGAAGTTACAGACGTTTTAGGCAACAAGTTTATGGAGTTTGAAGGTTTGAATTTAGCGAAAAATATTAATTTATCTCAGCTTACTTCTGGCAGTTATTATATTGGCGCTCGTTTTATAGATGGGAAAGTCGGAAGAAAACTGCTTTTGATTACAAGATGATTAAAGACAAAAATAGGACATAATTTTAAATTAAGATTTAATATGCCATAAATAATTCAATTACTTATGGCATATTTTGTTATTTTTAAAAGTAAAATGACTATTGAAAATAAATAAAAATTTTTGAAAATATAATTTTAAATATTATATTTGATTTAATGAGAGCGGCTACACTTATAGCGAACAACAGTATTTCAAACCACGGAACAATTCGTGGGGGCTCTTTTCTTTCTTTATGTCGCTTCAAAAAGTTCCTGCTTCTTACAATTTTGCTTTCCGCTGGAATTCCTATATAATAAAGAGCAATTAGTTAACATTTATTTGTTAAGTTTGTTACGTTGTATGTTCTTTATTTAGTAGGAATCTTTATTATGGGTTATTTTCCACAAATTTACGTTGAACCGACAAGAGTTTTAGATGAGTTACGCAATTATATTTTAGCGGACGGTTTTGATTTTATATTGGATTTAGAGAAAAGCCGTGGCACATTGCTATTGGAAGCTCGCACTGGTAAGCCATTTATTGATTTTTTCACCTGCTTTGCATCGATGCCCATTGGAATGAATCATCCAAAAATGATGGACGAGGATTTTATTAATTATATCGGAAGAATTGCTGTCAATAAAATTTCGAATTCGGATATTTATACCGATGCAATGGCAACATTTGTTAAAACATTTTTCGAATATGCAGTTCCTGATTATTTTAAGTATTCATTTTTCATCGAGGGCGGAGCTCTTGCAGTAACAAACGCATTAAAAGTAGCATTCGACTGGAAAGTGCAGAAAAATTTCCGCAAAGGTTATGCGCGCGAAGTTGGGACGAAAATTCTCCATTTCCGAGAAGCTTTCCACGGGCGCGAAGGCTACACAATGTCATTGACTAATACTGATCCCGTTAAAATCAAGTATTTTCCAAAGTTCGATTGGCCAAGAGTTACAAATCCGAAAATAACTTTCCCTCTTAATGATGAAAATTTAGAAAAAGTAATAAAATTGGAGCGTCAGTCGCTCGACGAAATAAAGAAAGCATTTAAAGACAATCCTGATGATATTGCAGCAATTATCATCGAGCCAATTCAAGGCGAGGGCGGTGATAATCATTTCCGTCCTGAATTCCTGCAACAATTACGCGTGCTTGCAGATGAAAACGACGCAATGCTTATTTTTGACGAAGTGCAAACAGGTGTTGGGCTTACTGGCACAATGTGGGCACACGAGCAACTCGGAGCTAAGCCTGACATCCTGTGCTTTGGGAAAAAGATGCAAGTATGCGGTATCATAGTTACAGATCGTGTCGATGAAGTTGAAACTAATGTTTTCAAGGTATCCAGCCGAATTAACTCCACCTGGGGCGGCAATCTTGTCGATATGGTGCGCGCAACCCGTTACCTTGAAATTATCCACGAAGAAAAATTGGTAGAGAATGCTGCTTTGCGAGGCAAAGAATTAATAGATAAACTTTACGAACTGAGAAACGAGTTCCCACAATTTATTTCAAATGTTAGAGGTCGTGGTTTGTTTATCGCTTTTGATTTTGATACGTCCGAAAATCGCACTCGCTTTACACGTCAGTGCTTCGATGAAGGCTTGATTATACTCCCGTGCGGCGAAAAATCAGTACGTTTCCGTCCACCACTGAACTTAACAAGCGATCAAATAAACCAAGGGCTTGAAGTTATTCGAAAAGTGATGAAGAATTTATAAAATAGCGACTATCGGCTAAAGGTTAAACTTAACCATTGTCGTTTGAATGCGAATAGCATTTAAATAATCCCCTTGCCTTATAGCCGATAGTCTTTTTTTTATTTTTCAGACTGCAAAATTAAATATTCCAAAGACAAGTTATTTTTGGGGAAAATATAGATAACTATAGACAATATCATAAATCCTATATTTTCCAGAATTTTTTTAAGTCCGACTGTCTCCTGCGCTATATGGGAATAGCAACCACAATTTATATCCAGTCCGCGTGCCCAAGCAATAGCCACCATAATATTGAACATAAGCAGTAAAATTGTGATAATTGCAGCATTTGCACGCAAGCGTATGCCTAATATTAGCAAAAGCCCAGATACAAGCTCTATCCAAGGTAAAGTAATTGCAATTGAGTTTACCATAAATTCAGGTATTAAACGGTAGTTAGCAATTTCCTTTGCGAAAAGCTGAGGATCTGCAATTTTTGCTATGCCTACGATTATAAACAAAGTGCCAACTATAAGTCGAGCCGCAAGCAACACATATTCATTTTCTATTAGTGCTTTCATAACTTTTTACTGCATATTAACATTTGTAAAAGACAATAGTTTCAATAATTTATTTTTTCATTAAAATAACGTACAATTTTATCTGCTTCGTTCGATATGAAGAAACTGTCGAAAGTCGCTTTCCAGAGAAATCCTTCATCGTATGTATGACGTAGGAACTCTATTAATTTATCATAGTAATTATTGATATTGTAAAAAGCAAAAGGTTTGTTAATATATTTCAATTGATTGAGAACAATAATTTCGAAAAGCTCTTCGAGAGTGCCAACTGCACCGGGCAAGGCAACAAAGCCAGAAGCGTATTCGCTCATCAAGGCTTTTCTTTGGTGCATAGTCTCGACAACGTGTAGTTTGGTTAGTTGTGTATGCCCTACCTCCATATTGAGCAATTTTTGAGGTATAACACCGATTACTTCAGCACCACAGGCAAGCATTTCGTCTGCGATTATTCCCATAAGACCAATTGCACCACCACCATAAACCAAACCAAAACCTGTATCAGCAAGCTTTCGGGCAAAGTTTTTTGCTTCTTGTTCGTAGATTGGACTTTTACCTTTAGATGAGCCGCAATAAACTGCGATATAATGCATTTAGCAACCACTCCTACCACTTAAAACAACTGCGATTGTCCGAGCAAGTATGTATATATCTAAGAACATAGACCAATTACGGATGTAATAAACGTCCATCAAGTTCCGCTCTTCGAAGCTTGATTTGTTCCTATCGGTAACCTGCCAAAGCCCTGAAATACCAGGCTTAACCTTGAGAATTATCTCATCGTGTCCGTTCATCTTGATTTTTTCCCAAGGTATATATGCACGCGGACCGATAAGGCTCATATCGCCACGGATAACATTCCAAAACTGCGGGAGTTCATCGAGCGAATATTTACGCAAAAATTTACCAACACGAGTAAGGCGAGGATCGTCCTTCAATTTATGATAGATCTCGTATTCTTTACGCAAGTTTGGGTTCGAATTGAGAATTGCGGCAAGGCGTTGCTCTGCATCGCTGTGCATAGTGCGGAACTTGATAATTTTAAAGCGCGAGTCGCCAATTCCCATACGCTCCTGCTTGAAAAATACTTTGCCACGCGAGTCGAGCTTTACAAGAATGGCAATAACAAACATAAGCGGCGAGGAGAGCAACAAAAGCAATGTGCCAAGTATTATATCGAAAATACGTTTTCTAATTTGAGCCGATCGAGAAAGCAATCTTTGCTGCAACTCGAAGCCCAAAATGCCACCAAAATCACGCACGGACACCCATAAACTCGATAGCCCGAACATATCGGGGATTATGGTAATATGGGCGAAATATTTGGAGTATTTGTTGATTATTTCCTTCTGACGAGGAGCGCGAACACGAGGCATTGCAATGATTGCGTGCTCGTTGCAAAGCCGAGCTGCGACGTCAGGGATTATTTCAAGTCCACCAATAACTGGTACGCCCTTGATATAACCCCAACGGTCAATATCATCATCAACGGCAACTATCGGACGTAATCCAATTTGCTTCTGCTTTGTAAGCGAGTCAATTACACGTTCGCCAGCACGTCCAGCTCCGATGACAACAACAGGTATGCCCCACCAACTTTTATCCGAGCAAATGCGTCTTACAAGTGTTCGACCTATTGGCAATTGGATTAATGCCAAAATGTAGGATAACATTGCCGAAAGACGAAATTCGTAGCTGATATCTTTTACTAAATAAGAAAGCAATCCGAAAATGATAAACGCAATCGTTGTGCTATACGATAGCGAGCGTAGCTCTTCTATTATATCAACTCCATAGCCTGGATATAAAGCACGCAAAGCATAGGCTATTAGGAAAAATGGCAAAGATAAAATTATAAGATTAATTATATTTTTTGTTATCTCAATTTTCTCAGTTAAAAATGCATTCGAAATCGTTACTGCTACTGCAAATGAAACAATGAGCAAAGTCAAATCAGAAATTAGAAAAATCGCTGTTGCTAATGCTTTTCTTAAAAATGTATTTTCCCCAAGCGAATAACTAATGTTGTCGTTCTTTATTAGCTTTGTTAATTCCTTTAGTGTTAATGTTTCCATTATTTTGCTCACTTGTTCGATCAATTACGCATAAATTCATATGCTATTAATTTGTAATTTCTTAAATTAAAACAATTTTCATAAATCAACAAGTAAAAAACAAATAAATTTCAATGAAATTATTCAACATTTTGTAATATAATACGTTTTAATTTTTATGAAATTAATTTTTCAAAGATAGGTTTGTAATGTTTTCCTTTTCAAAATTAACTACTTTAATAATTATATTATTGTTCATCATTGTTATAAATAATGCAATTTCAAACACTAAAATAGATAGCTTAGAGACACGGATAAATATAGAACAAAATCCGCAAAAAAAATTGGATTTATACTTTCAGTTATTTGATGAGCTATCTGATTTTGCTGATGCAAGTATCCTACTTAAAGTTGAGCAGGCTAATAAGTTAGCCGATTCGCTAAACAATCCACGTTACAAAGCAAAAGCTTTATATTACAAAGGCAAAACATGGCGTATTTGGAGTAATCTTGAAAAATCTGTTGAGTTTTTGTTCAGTGCTAAGAATTTGTTCAAAGATCTAAACGATTTGCCAAATTTAGCTGAAACATATCGCTCTATTGCAGAAACATACCGCGCTTTGGGATTTTATGATTTAGCTATTCAATATGCACTAAAAGCTGAAGATATGTTCTCAAAGCTAAAAGATACCATCGGGCTTGCAAAAACATACAATCGTCTGGCGGCAATTTACTTCGAAAAATATCATAATGCCCCTGAAATTTTAGCAGTATGGAAAGATAAAGAAACAACAAGTCAGATTTATAGCATTTTAGCTAAAAATCAAAAAATCAAAAATACTTACGACTCTCTTGTTCGATATTTAAATTTGGCTTATTATTATACAAAGCTTTGCAACGATCAGAAGCTTTATATTTCTACTGCTATTATTGATGCGGGACTTCAAAATAATATTGGCTATATTCCAAAAGCAAAAGAGATATTAAACAACGCTTTGCAAATTGCCCAATCAATGCAAAATCTTATAGATTTGCCTTTAATTTATTACGCAATTGGAAATATTTATTACAAGGAAAAGAATTACAAAAAAGCTCTTGAATACTCTCTAAAAGCCTTAGAATTGAGCAAAGAATTTAAAATACCCATCTACATAATAATATCGAGCAAAATAATTTTTGATGTTTATAATGATTTAAAAGATTATAAAAATGTTAACAAATATCTATCAATATATTACGATACGCGTTTAGAATATATGTCCACAAAAGCAGAAGCACAAGTTAAAGTTGCAGAATATGAGAGCAATTTGAGAAATAAAGAGATACAAATTCAAGCAAACAAGCAAGCGACAGTCATTATCGTAGTTTCTTTTATTCTCATTCTTACTTTGATAATTTTATCTTTGATTGCTATAGTTAGAAGAAATGTTAAGATAACACGCCTAAATGAGCTATTGACACAGAATAATTTACAAATTACAGATAAAAATCTTGCCCTGGAGCAAGTGAACAAAGAAAAGGACAGATTTTTCTCGATTATTGCACACGATTTGAAAAATCCAGTAAGTAGCTTTCGATTAACCACGAATATGATCAATGAATCCTATGATTCCTTTACAGCAGAAGAATTAAAAGAGATGTTCGGATTAATGAAAGAATCTTCCGATAGCTTATATGCCTTGCTGGAAAACTTGCTCGAATGGTCGCGTTCGCAGCGTGGTGCTATAAAATTTATGCCAGCTGAAACAGACATGAAATACTTAGTCGAGATGGCAACATCACCTCTAAAAAATCAAGCTTTTCAAAAAGAAGTCGAAATTATAAATACGATTCCCGAAAACTATAAAATCGTGATAGATCCAAACCGAATAACAACAGTGATACGCAATTTGGTGTCCAATGCGATTAAATTTACACCTGCTGGTGGGAAAATAACTCTCGGTATCAGAGAAGAAGATGCCGAAAGCGTTACATTTTACGTTGCCGATACAGGAGTTGGCATCTCAGAGGAGAACATGAAAAAGCTATTTAGAATAGATGAGCAAGTAACCACACTCGGTACAAACAAAGAGAAGGGCACAGGCTTGGGGCTAATTCTATGCGCTGAATTTGTTGGAAAACATTTTGGGAAAATCTGGGTTGAAAGCAAAATTGGCGAGGGGACTACCTTTTTTGTGAAACTACCTAAAACTTTAGCTCCTTATGAAGAAGAAACTATTAATTAGTAATTTTTTGTAACAATGCAAATTTGCTTATAGAGTATGTTCTTTCGGAAAGCAGAACAACACTATCAGGCAAAATTAATGCATTGCTAAGTCCAAATTCACAAGATAGAAATGCATTCGCAGGAACTTTTCCGCTCGAAGCGAAACTACTTATGATTTTATTCACAATGTTAGCTGAATACGGCGGGTCGGCAAAGACTAAATCTATTTTCTTCTCGATTTTATCTGTAAGTAAAAAATTTTCTGCTCGGTGTAGCACAATTTTATAATTATTTTGCGGGACTTTTAGCGTTTTGCAAACATTTTGAACAAATGCAAGGGCGGATTTGAAGGTATCGACAAAGTAAACAAACTCAGCTCCACGGCTTAGAGCCTCCAAGCCCATCGCACCAGTCCCGCAGCAAAGATCGCAAACTACTTTGCCATCGAAGCCAGTGTAGTTCGCAATTATATTGAAAATTGTCTCTCGTAGCGCATCGAGCGTTGGGCGAACATTAGGTGGCACTTTGCCGGGAATTTTGCGTCCTTTGTAGATACCGCTAATTATTCTCATTTTAGAAAAGCTTAATTCTTTGATGATAAACAGGTAAGGCACCACCAACACAAGGGGGATATAAATGGAAAGTCCGAGATGCATATTCGCGTTCGCGTTTGCCGAGAGCAGTCCTCATCATACGGAATGGATTAAGCCGTTTGGCTTCTGCTCCAACGAGCATAGTTGTTTCCCAGCAAGCCATAAATATGTCTTTTGTCAAATTTGCGCCGAAGAAATAAACGGCATCAATATTTTCCGCTGCTTCGTTTAAAATTTTTTGGAATTCTTTTTCAACGATTTCATTTATTTGCTCGCTGCTTGAAAATGACGCCAGGTTGTAGTATCCAGGAATACCATTTTTACTTAGGCTTATATCGATAAATTTGTTCTGAATGCTTGCAAGAACGACATTTTTATCCCAAAGCTCTGGGTAATTATACCGAAAAGCATTGTGTGCACTCAGTTGGCTTATATCAATGCTGTTTATGTGTGGGCTTAATGTTTTAACAAGCTGAGTAGCATTTGCTAAAATATCGTTCGGGACAATAACGCAAAGAAGCATTGTTTTGCCTTCAATTGTAGGTGCAAGCGGCACAACCGTTGTAGCGAAGTCTTCGAATGTGAATTGCGGGAAATTCTGGCGTATCTCAAAATTCACCAACCGTTTAATGTCGTGAACTGATAAATCATCATCTCCGGGTATTTTGCTTACAAAAACGTTTTCAGCGGGGAGTGTAATTGATATACGATTAAAATCGTTCCCAATATGATTGAAAATTTCTGATAATTCCTGAAATCCGAGTAATGATTCATCTGATTCCAAATTTTCCAAATCTATTCTATTCTCGGTTGAATTCAAATAAAGTAACTCCAAGCCGTCATCTTTCATTTCAACAAGAGTTACATAAGTTCTATCGATGTTATAAAAAACAGATATGGTTTTGCTCATAATAGAAACACTGAAATTTAAAACAAACTAAAATAAAAAAAATATGCTATATCTCAAACAATTTATTTGTCTGAAATTATACTAAATAAAATCGGTAATAATACAGAAAAATTGAAGCTGAAATAATGATTTTTGTACGAGTGAATTGTTTGATGGTTATAAAAATCAGGTAAATATGACTGAGGAAATTGAATAAAAAATAAAAAAATGGCTGCACCATCCGTATGCAGCCACATTTTTATATCGATTAAAATTTAACTTTATGCAATATCTTGAGCTACAAATGGCATAAGGGCAAGATGACGTGCGTGCTTTATAGCTCTTGCTATTTGACGCTGTTGATATGCAGTAACGCCCGTGATGCGACGTGGAAGAATTTTACCTTGATCGTTTGTAAATTTTTGCAAAAGCTTTACATCTAAATAATCCACAACTTTAGCATCTTTAAGTGGATTCTGTTTTTTACGAACTGTGCGTTTGTTTGGCTTGAATGTGCCACCAGTTTGCATTGGATAAATACTCATTTATTGTTTCCTCCTTGCTTCCATCATTGATTTAGATTTTTCAAAACGCTTGTTGAAGCGATCAACACGCCCTGCTGTATCGACAAGCACTTGCTTGCCTGTGTAGAATGGATGCGACTTCGAGTCGATATCGAGCACAAGGCGGTCCTTGTTTATACACGAGCGTGTTTTGAAAGTTGTGCCGTCAGTCATCACAACTTCTACCGTATGATAATATGGATGAATTCCCTTTTTCATTTTTAACCTAATTTATTTTACTTACTTATATCCAAATTATTTATTTGATCAAGTGTATCAACTTTTACAAATTTTTCCAAAAAGCGAATTGTGCCGATTTCGCTACGATATCCCTTTATCACTTTTACATTAATTTTTTCATCAACTTTTTTCTTTTTTACTTTATCGCCGAATGTTTGTTGTTTAGCCATTTTAATCTCAAAAATTTAAATAAACATAATTTTAAGGTTACAAATATAAGTTTTTTGAATTACTTATCAAAAGAAAAATTTTTTATAAATGATTTTTAAATTCACAAAATTAAATTATATTTGTTTTAGTTTCTATTAAAAATTTCCTAATAAATATGCTTACTTTCAAAGGTAAAATTACTATTACGAAAGGGATAATCACAGATTTGTCTCCATCGGATAGTCTTTCGATCGAACTTGATGGCGTTCTGCATAAATTCCCAGAGCGTAGCACAGCTGTGGTGGGATTTGTAGATTGCCACGGGCACGTTAGTGGTTATGGTATGCGGCTTAGCGAAACTTCGCTCAAAGGAGCACGCAGCTTGAATGAATGTATTGAGCGATTGCGTCGTTCTAAGCTGATGCGTGGTGGGTGGCTAACGGCTTTCGGCTGGAATCACGAAAATTGGGACACAAAGCAACTCCCAACTAAAGATGATTTGGATTTTGCTTTTCCTGATAATCCTGTTTACTTGACTCGTCAGGATGGGCACAGTGCAATTGCGAATTCTGCAGCTTTGAAAATTGCAGGAATTAATCGACTAACAGATAATCCCATCGGCGGTGAAATTGTCAAAGACGAAAATGGCGAACCCACTGGGCTTCTTTTGGACAATGCTATGCAGCTTGTCGAAAAACACATCCCCGATTATTCGCTCGAGCAATATACTTCTTTCATAGAATTAGGTCTTCGCGAGCTTGCCTGCTACGGTATCACTCAAGCTCACGATATGGACGTAGAGACGCGTTTTATTCCAATTTTTCAGGAGCTCGAACTCGATGGTAGGTTGCCGATTCGTGTAAAATCATTCGTGCGTGCTCAAAATAATGAATGGTTGCGAGATAGTGTTCTTGCATACAAAGGCAAATATTTTAGTGTCCAGGGGTTGAAATACTTCGTCGATGGTGCTTTAGGTTCTTACGGTGCAGCACTTTGGCGTGGTTATGATGATGCACCAGCGAAACAAGGCTTTATGTTGCTTGATGAGCAAACGTTATTTAACCGTGCAAAGCGTGGCATATTGAGCGGCTTCGACGTTGCTTTCCACGCAATAGGCGACCGAGCAGTCAGCTGCGCCCTAAATGTAGCCGAAAAATTGCGTCAGGATAGCTTGCTCGGTGGGCGTGGTAGAATTCGCATCGAGCACGCCCAGATTATTCTCCCGAACGACGTCCAGCGGTTCAGCGAGCTTAATGTTATCGCTTCAGTTCAGCCGTATCATTACACATCGGACACAAACGGTATGGCACAGCGTCGGATCGGTTCTCGATTGCGTTATGCTTATAGATGGAAATCGCTTTTGGATGCTAAGGCAATTCTTATTGCAGGGAGCGACCTCCCAATTGAATTACCGTCTGTGTTGGAAGGTTTGCGCGCGTTTGTTACAAGGCGTGCTTCGCTCGATGGGCAGGTGCATTCTCCAGAAGAACGCTTGACTATGGACGAAGCTTTGAGTGCGTATTGTCGTACACCGCATTTGACAACTAATCAATTAAATGAGTTTGGCGCCATTGAGATTGGCAAAACTGCTGATATCACAGTCCTTTCAGAGAATCCTCATATATTAGAAAACGAACCAGAGGCTCAAATTGATGTATTGGCTACTATTGTCGGTGGGCGTGTTGCTTTCAAAAGCTGGGGCTAATCGCTTTGGTTAATAACTTATTTATAAGTAATTTTGAAGTTTGAGAATTTTGTATTGGGAAAAATCTGTGGAATTAGAAATAACTTCAGATATTGATAGAATTTTGGATGGGCTTAATCCCGAGCAAGCCGAATGCGTCCGCCAAATGAACGGTCCTATGCTTATTGTTGCCGGAGCTGGTAGCGGCAAAACAAAAGTGCTTACTCACAAAATTGCTTATCTTATTGCAAATGGTGTTAAGCCGTGGAATATACTTGCTCTTACTTTCACAAGAAAAGCTGCAAACGAAATGAAGGATCGCATAAGCAAGCTCGTAGGCTCTCGTGCGGCAAGCCAGATCACAGCAGGCACTTTTCATTCGGTATTTGCTCGTCAGCTTCGCCGTTGGGCTGAGCTTTTGGACTACAAAGATAATTTTTCCATCTACGACGAGCAAGACTCACTATCAATAGTAAAAAAAATTTTCAAGGAAAACAACATACCAGAGCGTCCAACATCTCCGCAAATAGCTCGCAGTATTATTTCAAACTGTAAAAATCAATTGATTGATTGGCAGAAGTTGCATTCTGATGCTAAATACCCTAATCAAAAAACTATTGCAGAAGTTTACAAACTTTACGATGAACGCCTTCGTTCAAATAATGCTATGGATTTTGATGATTTGCTCTGGAATTTTATACGTTTGCTCGAGCAAAATCGAGATGTGCTGGAAAGTTATCAGGATACTTATCGCTACATATTAGTTGATGAATATCAAGATACTAATCACGCTCAATATGTCGCTATACAATTGCTTGCTAAAAAATACCAAAATATATGCGTTGTTGGCGATGATGCCCAAAGTATTTACGGTTGGCGTGGTGCTGATATTAAAAATATCCTCAGTTTCAAAGATGCCTATCATAATGTGAAAATTTACAAACTCGAGCAAAATTACCGCTCTACTCAAACTATTTTGGAGGCTGCAAACTCAGTAATTCAAAACAATTCATACCAAATAAAGAAAAAATTATTTACTCAAAACGAAAAAGGCGAACTCATCGAGCTTGTCGAATGCGATACAGATCAAGAAGAAGCAGAAGTAGTAATCATAAAAATTTTAAAAATAATTGATAAAAATAAAAACTTAAATGATATATGTGTTCTATACCGAACTAATGCACAATCGCTCGAACTGGAAAAAGCGTGCCGCAAGTATAACATACCTTACGTAATTTTTGGCGGTATGTCCTTCTATAAGAGGAAAGAAGTAAAAGATGTGCTTTCTTATTTGCGTACATTAATCAATCCGAACGATACTGAAGCAATTCTACGAATTATAAACGAGCCTTCTCGTGGAATAGGCGAGACAACTCTCAAGCATATCGAAAGATACGCTTATGATCACCGCATCAGCTTTTTCGAAGCACTGCAAGAAGCAAGCGAAATAGACGAACTTGTTGCTCGTGCGAAAAATTCTGTTTCTCAGTTTGTTAGCTTTATCGAAAAATATCGCAAAGCACTTGAAACAGAGCGTTATGAGAAAGTTGTACCCGAATTTGTCAAAGAAACTGGCTTGATACAATTTTATCAAGAAATTGGCAGCGACGAAGCCCAAGAAAAGATTGCAAACATCGAGCAAGTCATAAACGATATTGCTTATTTTGCCGAAGAAAATCCTGAAAGCACTCTCAATGATTACCTTCAGCAGATGGTTCTGATGTCAGATATTGATACCGAAACAATCGATCCGAACAGATTAACTTTGATGACAATGCATTCTGCGAAAGGTTTGGAGTTTGATTATGTCTTTATAACTGGAATGGAAGACGGACTGTTCCCAATTTCAAGGGCTTTATTCAATCAAAACGAGGAGGAAGAGGAACGCCGTCTGTTCTATGTTGGCATCACGCGTGCCAAGAAAAAGCTTTGGCTTACTTATGCGAAACGCCGTATGCGTTTCGGTGAAGTTTCCTATCAAAAACCATCTTCTTTTTTGAAGGAAATCGATAAATCGCTCATTAAACATATAGATCCACAGGGCAAGCCAATAACAACTTTTTCGAAAAAAACATCTGGTTTGGGCTTTAATAATACACATCTGAAAGAGCAAGAGCCTGATTATTCTTCATACTCACAGATCGAAAAAACAGTGTATGATTTCAGAGTTGGCGATTTGGTGCGGCACTCACAATTTGGTGTCGGAAAAATTACGGGATTAAGTGGTGAAGGCTCATTACGCAAAGCAACCGTAAATTTTGCTAATTTTGGCAAAAAGCTTTTACTTTTGCAATATGCAAAATTAGAATTAGTCAAGCAGAGCGAGTAATGAAAAAAAACGTTGGATATGTTGATTGGCTGATACTTATTCCGGTTGTTGGGCTTATGCTTTTCAGCCTTGCATTTGTTTATTCGGCAAGTGCCACAATCGCAGAGCTGAAATTTGGTTCGCCAGATAAGCTATTTTTAAACCATGGGCTGAGAATAATAGTAAGTATAATTTTAATGCTTATCGTTTCTAAAATAGATTATCACGTTTGGCAAAAAATAAGTAAACCATTACTGATATTAAGTATATTTTTGCTAATACTTGTTCTTTTTGCAGGAGAAGCCACTAAGGGTGCTTCTCGTTGGTTGCGGTTAGGGTTTTTCAGCTTTCAGCCATCGGAATTGGCAAAATTTGCTATGGTGTTGCATTTTGCAACTTTGCTTACTCGCAAACAAGATGTAATCAAAGATTTTCGTACGGGATTTTTGCCGTTTATTATTTGGGCTGTGATAATTTGTGGGCTTATTGCTTTGCAACCGAATTTTTCCACGATGACGGTGATTTTCCTCATCGCAATTAGTATGATGTTTATCGGTAATGTGAATCTAATTTATCTCTTTGCTACTGGATTTATCGGGCTTGGCGTTGTAGGGGTTTATGCTATTAGCGCTCCTTACCGAATGAACAGAATCAAAGCTTTCTTTGGTATGCACTCGGGTGGCAATCCAATCGAAACGGTAAACTATCAGCTCAACCAAGCTTTAATTGCCATCGGAAATGGTGGATTGTTTGGAGTAGGTCCTGGACAGAATCGTCAGAGTCATCTCTTTTTGCCGGAATCTTATGGCGATTTCATTTTCTCGATTATTGGCGAGGAATATGGTTTTATCGGGCTTTTAATAATTATATTTGCTTTTACTTTAATTTTCTGGCGCGGGATGATTGTTGCAAAGAAGGCACCAGATAACTTCGGCTATTTCCTTGCCATTGGTATAATAATTACTTTTGCGATTTATGTATTTGTCAATGCTGGTGTTAATACGGGCTTGCTCCCGACAACGGGTGTCCCTATGCCTTTTATAAGTTATGGCGGGACGGCTGTCGTTTTCTATGCTGTGGCTATTGGCATTTTGCTCAACATTTCTGCACAAGCAGGTGTTTTCCCAAAAACCGACAAAACAATTACTCAGGAGAACGAAATTGAATAGACATTTGGTATTTATTTTTCTTTTGTTTGCAGTTGGTATGTTCCTATTGCGTCGATACGAACTTGCAGTGGCAAACTTGCTTGCATTTTTAGGCTTCGCACTTAGTGATTTTCGTTTGAATTTAGTCGTATTATTTCGTTTACCGCACGTATGGGAATACCGTTTTCGCATTGTTGGCAATATAATTGGCTATACGTCAATTACTGCAATTTTTGTGATGATTGCTTTACGTTTTCTTAAAATTTACAACTTCTAAGCTATATGATAAAATTACCAATCAGCTCAATCAGCTTTTACTCAAATTTTTACAAAAAGTTCACAGATGGAGAAAGTTTCATCGAAAGCCGCTTTCGCAGCAGAAATTTGCTTGATGATGAAACGTATTTGCAAAAAAAGGCTCAAAGCTTCAGTGCAAGAAAGCGTTCGCTTCAAATAATATCTAAATCTATGCAAAATTTGCATTTAACAGATAAGCAGACACAAAATCTTAATTCTATCACGCAACACAACACACTCTTTGTTACAGCTGGGCAACAGGTTGGATTCTTAGGCGGACCGCTTTATACAGCATTAAAAATTGCGACTACAATTAGCTGGGCAAAGCGCCTGAAATTGCGTCATCCAAAGTTGAATTTTCTGCCGCTTTTCTGGCTGGAAGATAACGACCACGACATAAAAGAAGCTTCGGAAATTAACATTTTCGACACAAATTATAATCCGAAATTTTTTTCTTGCAAGCTAAATTCTTCGCCAAACACACCAACTTCGCAATTACAGTTTACCAACGAGATTAACTCAATTATCGAAGATGTAATTAATAGTTTGCCGCACTCAGCAGAAAAACCAAATACCACCGAATTTTTGAAAAGCATATACGTTCCGCAAAAAAACTGGTCCCAGGCTATGCTCGATTTTTATCAGGAAATTTTCGCCACCGATGGTTTGCTCTTTGCTCGTTCTTCGGAATGCAGAGAAACGGGAGCTGTGCAGGAATTAGCTCGCATTAATTTCGCACATAGAACCAATGCAACTGAATTATTTGAAATATTAAGCCTTAGCAAAGCAATATTAAAGGAAGAAGGATTTAAGGTTTCAATTAATCTCGATTATTTTAACTATTGCAAGCATACAGATGGACATCGTTACTCAATAAAAACTACGGATAAACTGAATGTGTTTTCAATAAATAATGTGGAATTCGATTATGATGCAATCATAAGCGATATTAATTTACATCCTGAAAATTATTCGCCGAAGGCGATTTTACGACCGATTTTTCAGGAAATATGCTTCCCATCGGCTCTATATGTGCTCGGTCCGGGTGAGCTTGAATACCATTCAGTTCTGAAAGAAGCCTATGACTTTTTTAAAGTGGATTTTCCGCCGGTTGCAAGCAGGGCTGTTGCGTGCTTTTTGCAGCCGCGATACAGTGATTTTTTGAGGGAAGAAGAGCTGCCGATCGAAGCATTTTTCAAGCAGAATAATGATTTTGAGCATTTTCTAAGCGAGATTGTCGAGCCAGATTTTTCTGAAAATATATTTTCGTCTGTTAAAGTTGATTTGGAGGAAGTTTTCAGTAAGCTTTCACCAGTACTTAAAGAAGCCGAACCATCGCTTGAACGAACAAACTATGCTTATAAACACAAAACTTTTGAGCTTATTGATAATTTGCACAAAAAGTATGTTTCAGCATTGAAGAAAAAAAATTCTGATAAAATTACTAAGCTAAGGAAAATTAGAAACATAATTTTGCCGAACGAACACCTTCAAGAACGGTCAATCTCGCCACTTAATTTTATAAATTTTTATGGTTCGAAAAATTTTGCTAAAATTTTAAATGAAATTGCCGATAATTTCGTTAAGGACTTTATAATATATTCTTAATTCAAGGATGAACTAATGCAAATTCAAAGCGTTGAACCGCTTGAGATACAGGATATACAAATTATCCGCTTCAAAAAATTTATCGATGAGCGTGGATACTTCACCGAAACTTATCGAGAAGATGATTTCTATGGCATAGACGAACTTGCCATCATCCGCAGACACGATTTTGTGCAATTTAACGAATCGTTTTCATACAAAAACACTTTCCGTGGGTTTCATTTCCAATGGAATCCAATGATGGGCAAGCTTGTGCGTTGCATAAGCGGGCATCTTATCGATATGGCTATCGATATTCGCAAAGACTCCGCAACATTTGGCAAGATTGTTGCCTACGAACTAGTAGGCAACCACAGCTTGGATTATTCAGATTGGATGTGGATACCGCCGGGATTTGCACACGGTATGCTGATAACGAAGGATAGTTATGTGCAATATCTTTGCAGCGGCACATACAATCCACGAGCTGAAGGAGTAATTTCGCCACTTGCGGAGGATATTGATTGGTCTCTGTGCGATAAAAGATTAACAGGAAAAATTAAAAAAGCGTTCGAAAAAGATATATTAATTAAAGAACGCGACTTGAAAGGGATGACGCTGGAGCAATGGAGGCGTAACAAAGCGTCTGATAAGTTTCTATATATAGATTAGTTATGGATACAAAAGGAATTATACTTGCAGGAGGCAAAGGAACACGCCTTTATCCAATGACGTCTGTAATCAGCAAGCAGTTGCTTCCGATTTACGACAAACCAATGATATATTATCCGCTCTCAACTTTGATGCTTGCCGATATTCGCGATATTTTAATTATTTCGACTCCACGTGATTTGCCTTTCTTCCAGAATTTGCTCGGTGATGGCTCGCAATGGGGAATTTCCTTGCAGTATGCCGAGCAAGCTCATCCAGGTGGGCTTCCCGAAGCATATATCATCGGTGCTGAATTTATCGGTCGCAATCAGAATGTGCTAATTCTTGGTGATAATCTTTTCTATGGCAATTTGAATTTTTTCCGCATCTCGCTTCAAAAAAATAATGGCGGGACAATTTTCGCATATAACGTCGATAACCCACAGATGTATGGAGTGGTGGAGTTCGATCGCAACGGGAATGTGCTCTCGATCGAAGAGAAGCCGAAAAATCCGCGTTCAAGCTTTGCTATTCCAGGGCTATACATTTTCGATGAGAATGTTGTGGAAATTGCTCGTTCGCTACAACCGAGCCATCGCGGCGAACTGGAAATAGTGGATATTCACCGCCACTACTTGATGCAAAATCGCTTGAAAGTGGCACCTATCGGGCGTGGTGTCGCCTGGCTCGATACCGGGACACCAGAGAATTTCATTGACGCATCGGTTTTCATTATGTCTATTGAAAAACGTCAAGGCACAAAAATTGCTTGCTTAGAGGAAATCGCTCTAAATCGTGGTTTTATAAACTTAGAGCAATACGAAAAATTAATGAACCAGATGGCAAATTGCGATTATAAAAAGTATTTGCAAAAAGTATTCGAAATGATAAATTTATCATTGTGATAATTCATTTTTTTATTAAATTACGTATTGAAAGTAACTTATAGATGGTCTTATGGCAAAGAAAAGGAAAATAAACACAAATTATTTCGGTGAATTGGAAATAGATGAAGAATTCATTTTCCACTTCAAAGATGGTATGCTTGGTTTTGAGGACTTACACGATTACGTCCTGATAAGCGAAGAATCCACTGCACCTTTCAAGTGGCTTATCTCCGTGGACGAACCAGAAATTGGCTTCCCGCTGCTAAGCCCTTGGCATATAGATGTGTTTTATGATCCTGGAATAAAATACGATATGGAAAAGCAAGCTCTTTTCGTTGTGATAACTCTTGAGGACGAAAACGGCGAAATGAGTGCTAATATGAAAGCTCCTGTAATTTTCAATATCGATAATCAAACAGGCGAACAAATTATTTTGCCATCTGATAAGTACACAACGAATTACGTAATTGCCAAAAAGCAAAAAACTGTAAAGGAATAAAATTATGTTAGTGCTATCAAGGAAGATAGGGGAAGTGATCACGATTGGGAACTCAATACAAATCACTGTGCTGAGTTATGATCGTGGTGTTGTGCGTTTAGGTATTGAGGCGCCAAAATCAGTACCAGTGCACCGAAAAGAAGTTTACGAGAAAATTATTCAGATCAATCGTCAGGCTGCAAAAACTAAACTTATGGCGTTGAAAGAAGCAATTGCCAAATCGGAACTTAAGTTTTCGCACCTAATTGACGAAGATATAAGTAATATAGCCATCAAAAAATTAAACAAAAAGGAATTGTAAAAAAATGGCTGATTACTCTGTTTTAATTATTGACGATGATATCTGGATGCAAAGGATACTGTCGAAAACCCTTTCGAGCTATGGTTTCAAGACAGCTTATCTTGCATCAGACGGCTATAATGGTATTGCACTTGCTGTGGAGCATTTGCCCACGCTTATTATTATCGATATTCTTATGCCAGAGCTTTCAGGGCACCAGACATTAAAAATTCTCAAACATATAAAATCAACAAAGAATATTCCTGTAATAATGGTTTCTGCTCTTTCGGATATTGAAAATTTAGGTATGGCGGTGAAAAACGGTATTTCTGGCTTTATTTCAAAACCGTTTACACGTGCTACTGTTTATGATAAATTAGTTGATATTTTTGGTACTGAAAAATTAGAGCTTATTGCTAAAGGTATCCCAATTGATCCCGAAGAGCTTTACGTCAACGAAAAAGTCTTAGCTCAAAAACAGGAAGAAATGCTTGAGTCCTTGACTGCTACTAAAGAAATACCCGAACCAGATATCACTAAGCAAGAAGAAAAATCAACGCCTATTGTTCAATCAGACACTATACTGAAGCACTACCAAGAAGATGAACGCAAAAGCATAGAATCCATCAAAAAACTGCTTCTTAAAAATCGCAAGTAAACACCAAAGACTTCCTTCTTCTAATCTATTAAATCTATTTCAAAAATTTTACTACATATTTGGTTATTTGTGGATATAAATTATTATCCAAAGCTATTTTGAAATTTATACTAAGTAGAACTACTGAAAATGCAATAGCTGGATATAGAAATCTTCCATCCGAATACGCAACGAATAGTGAATAAGCATACAAAATAAGCGTCAAAGTTATACCAACAAGGCAAAATATTGCAATTTGCTTGAATTCATTTTTATAAAATTTTTTGATAAATAAGCTTATGCTCCAAAAATATACAAGAATTGAAGGATACATCGAAAGAGCGAACGAAAAATACGTTCTCGGGCGTGCAAGATTGCTTCGTAGCGTGGATAAGTCCAGAACCCAGCTGTAATTATATGGTATTCCGTAATTCAGTAGCTTCATAATGTGTAAATGTCCTAAATAAGCGATTGAGTATAGTATTATCGTAATAACAGCGAACTTGTAATTTTTTGTAAGCAAGAAATAAATAACCCCACACACCAAAATAATAATAATGCTCTCTTTTAGAAACACACCAACTGCAAGCAATATAGAAAAAGATGTGTACTTCTCACGTAAAATCAATGCAATAAGCAACATCATCCAGCCAACAAGCGAGGCATCGATAAAACCAATAACACTGTAATAAAATACAGGGAAAGTGATAATATGCAACAAAATAGAAATATATACACTTCTATGCGATATTCCAGCTTTGGTGAGGGCATAAAATACAGCGGCAAAGCCAATGTATAAAAGCAAGGCATTAGTTAAATTTACAGCAAAACCTCGCTCGAACGGCAGCACCGATGCAATCATCGGCACAAGCAAGCGTTTGTTGAATGGTGCATCGGCATACCAAAAAGGCGTCTGCCCACGAAAAAAGTCCACAAGCGCATAGTATTGATGATGATCCCCGCCGATTATCCCTACGTAATTTTTAATTAGCAAGTCCTGCCTGTTGAAACGCAAAAAAAGGACACAAGCAAGTACAAGAAAAATATAAATGTAATATTTTTTCATAACGTTACTAAATTTTTATTAATTCAGAATAATTACTTAAAAACAAAATAAAATAAGTTTCGTATATTAAAAAAATAATTGTTTATGTGTTAGCTATGGAAATTCGAATAGCAAGTTCGGAGGAGCTTATTTCAGAAAATGCGATTTCGCAAATTGCTTCTCAAATCGATACATGCGATGAAGCTCTAAAATTTTTATTTTTCAGCTCAAATTATAGCATTGCAAGGATGCAAAATGCTTTAAATCAGCACTTTAAGAGCAATATAGTTGCTTGCACAACAGCTGGCGAGATTAGCCCCTTGGGATACTCCAAGAACTCAGTTGTTGCGGCTTCGATAAAATCAGATTTAATTAAATTTAAGAAATACGAAATAAACGATCTTCAAAAATTTAATATACAGGATGCATTAGAAATTTTTATTGATTTCGAAAAAAATTTTGGCTATAATCCAAATGAAGTAGATAAATATTTCGGCATACTTGTAATTGATGGGATGTCATATCTTGAGGAAAAAATAATTGCATTGCTTGCGAAAGTTTTCTCGCCAATGCAAATTGTTGGAGGTTCAGCAGGCGACGACTCAAATTTTGTCGAGACATATATTTTCAACGGTGGCGAACTTCGCCATAATACAGCATCATTTGTGCTTGTTCGTTCGGATGTGCCATTTCGTACTTTTAAGACGCAATATTTTGTACCAACTGATAAAAAAGTCATTGTTACCGAAGCAAACCCCAAAAAACGTATTATCTATGAAATTAACGGCGAGCGAGCTGCAATTGAATATGCCAATATTTTGAATATACCTATCGAAGAACTTAATGCAAATACTTTTGCAAAGCATCCGCTTATGATTGCGATTGGTGGCAATTGGTATGTGCGTTCCATATCTCATATGAATGACGACTTCAGCTTGACTTTTTTCAGTGCAATTGATGTCGGGCTTGTTCTCAATATTGCAAATACGACTGATGTATTTGGCAATTATCGCTCATTAAAGCAAAATTTAGTTGAAGAACTCGGTGAACTATCCTTTCTCCTTTGTTTTGATTGTATTCAGCGTCGTCAGCAATTAGAGCAAGACGGTCTTTTGGAAAAAGTTGCCAGTATTTTTAGCAACGACAAATTAATTGGTTTTAGCACTTACGGCGAGCAATACCGTGGTATGCACGTCAATCAAACTCTTACGGGTGTTGCTTTCGGAAAATAATTTTAATTGGATTTAGTTCATTTTTTTTCTTTTGCACATCCATTTGTAATAATTATGCAAATAAAAAGGAAACGCAAATGGATGTAGCAAAATTAAATGGCGAACCTAAACGAGCTTTCGAGCTATTTCGGCAATATTTGCAACTGCCCAAACCGCGAAATTTAAATAATCTGGCAACAGATGCCTCGTCGCTGCATTTGCTCGAAAAATATTATAAAAGATGGCAGTGGGCAGATCGAGCGAATGAATTCGACACAAAAAATGATTTTAAATATTGTTCGTCAAGCCAAAAAATATATCAAGAAAAAGAATTGTATGAGAGAATTGACTTAACATTAAAAAATTTTGCTTGGATTTTTGCAGATTTGATGAATAGAACAATAATTCAAATTTATCAAAACTATTGCAGCAAAGAGGAAGTAGATTTGGAATACTTTTCGAAAAATATTTCCAATGTTTTAAAGCATTTACTGGATTTTCTAAAAATCAAAGAATTTTTGAATGACAACTCATCAAATTTTTTAAATTTTGATGAGCTCGTTGAGAACAATCCAATCATACAAAAAGCATTATCCGATATTAGAAAAGAGCTTATAAAAAATACGTAATTTTTTTTTATAAGTGTTGATAAGTTTATATTGGTAATTTACGCAAAAACATTTAGTTTTATTTTTATATCAAACTAAAATTTTAATGGATGTAAAAATGTCCGAAATAAGACGAAACTTCGAAAAAGGTTATCTCTATTTAGGCGCGATAATCGCTCTTGCAGTGATAGTATCGTCATTTATTTTTATTTCAGGGCTCAAAGAAATGACATTTCGGCAGAATACAATTTCAGTGAAAGGCTATGCTCAGAAAAATGTTGTTTCGGACTTGGTGGTATGGCAACCGAAGATACAAGCTTGGTCGGCAAATTTGTCTGAAGCTTATGCGAAATTAAAAGTAGATACTGATAAATTTATAAACTTCTTAACCTCCAAAGGAATTAGTAAAGATAATATAAAACTTAAAAGCGTAGTAAATACAGTAACTTACGAAAAGCAAGGATATGAAGATAATTTATCACGCAAGACAGGATACTTGCTGGTACAAGGCTTTTACATTGAGTCGAAGGAAGTTGACAAAGTAACTCAATTGTCGCAAGAAGCCGCTGAAATTTTAAGTGCAGGCGTCGAAATGATAGCAGAGTCCCCTGATTACTATCTTACAAACATAGAAAATGAGAAAATCGCTTTGCTTGGTCTGGCAATTGAAAATGCAAAAGCTCGTGCCGAAGAAATTGCAAAGAAAACACAAAGCAAGATAACTGGGCTTAAATCCGCCAGCCAAGGAGTTTTCCAAGTTACAGAGAAAAACTCGATGGAGGTGAGCGATTACGGGCTTTTCGATACAAAATCACTTGAGAAAACTATTAAATGCGTTGTTAGCGCAGAATTTTTTAAGAAATAATAAGTTCAAATAAATTTTGGTGAATTAAAATGAAATTTAAAAGAGTTTTCACTCGTAGTGGAGTAAACCCCTACGAGATGTTTAGCTATACACTACGCAAATCTATTTTGAAAAATCCAGATGGTTCAATCGTTTTCGAGATGGATAACGTTGAAGTGCCAACCCATTGGTCTCAACTTGCAACAGATATATTAGCACAAAAGTATTTCCGTAAAACAGGTGTCCCACAGTTCGACACTGATGGCAATCCCATATTGGATGAGCAAGGCAATCAAGTGCTCGGCAGCGAAAATTCTGTAAAGCAGGTGGTGCATCGTTTAGCTGCTACTTGGCGTCATTGGGGAGAAAGCTATAATTATTTCGACACGGACGAGGAAGCACAAATATTTTACGACGAGCTTGTTTATATGTTACTCAATCAGATGTGTGCTCCGAACTCCCCGCAATGGTTTAATACGGGGTTGGCTTTTGCATATAACATCACTGGCAAACCACAAGGGCACTACTACGTCGATCCGAACACAGGTGAGCTAAAAAAATCGGAAGATGCATACACTCGCCCACAACCACACGCTTGCTTTATCCAATCGATTGAAGATGACTTGCTCAACGAAGGCGGTATTTTTGATCTGGCAATGCGCGAAGCACGCATATTTAAATTCGGCAGCGGAACGGGGACCAACTTCTCTAATCTACGCGGTGAAAGGGAAAAACTTTCAGGTGGTGGATATTCTTCTGGACTTATGAGTTTCTTGAAGATTTTCGATCGCGCTGCTGGTGCGATTAAATCAGGCGGGACAACTCGTCGTGCCGCAAAAATGGTTATCGTCGATATAGATCATCCCGATATAGAAGAATTTATCGAATGGAAAGCACGCGAAGAAGATAAAGTTGCAGCTCTTGTGGCTGGTTCGCGTATCGCTAATGTTTTTATGAATGCAATTTTAGATGAAGCTGTTCATAATGGAACAGATTTGCAAAAAAATAAAAATTTGCGAATTCTTGTACAAAAGGCTGTTAATCGAGGTATTCCGCTAAATCATATAAATCGTGTGCTTGAGCTTGTCGATCAAGGCTTTACATCGCTCGAATTCCCAGTGATGGACACACACTATGAGGGCGAAGCATACCTGACAGTCAGCGGTCAGAATTCTAACAATTCCGTGCGTGTTACAAATGAATTTATGCGGGCTGTGGAAAACGACGAAATGTGGGAGCTTAAATGGCGAACAACAAAAACTGTCAAAAAAACTGTTCGTGCACGTGAGCTTTGGAATAAAATAAATTTAGCAGCATGGAAATCCGCTGATCCCGGTTTGCAATTCGATACAACAATAAACGAATGGCACACTTGCCCGCAATCTGGACGCATAAACGCATCAAATCCTTGCAGCGAATATATGTTCTTGGATGATACTGCTTGCAATCTTGCAAGCTTGAACTTGCTTAAATTTTACGATGAACAAGATCATATTTTCAAAGTGGAAGAATTTCGGCACGCAGTGCGAATTTGGACTGTTGTGCTTGAAATATCTGTGCTTATGGCTCAGTTCCCATCTCCACGAATAGCTCAGCAAAGTTATGATTTTCGTACCTTAGGCTTGGGATATGCAAACTTAGGTGCACTTTTGATGGTGCACGGAATTCCTTACGATTCGCCAGATGCTCTGGCTTGGACTGGTGCAATTTCAGCAATTATGACAGGCGAGGCTTACGCAACATCTGCCGAAATGGCTTCCCAGCTCGGTGCTTTTCCCGCTTACGAGAAAAATCGTGAGGATATGCTCCGCGTAATTCGCAATCATCGCCGTGCCGCATATAATGCTATGAGTGCCGAATACGAAAATCTTACAATTAAACCAATGGGGATTAATCCACGCTTCTGCCCCGAATATTTGCTTAATTCAGCTCGTGAAGTTTGGGATAACGCTCTTTCGCTCGGCGAAAAGTTCGGCTATCGAAATGCTCAGGTTACAGTTATTGCTCCAACTGGAACAATCGGCTTGCTTATGGATTGCGATACAACTGGAATTGAACCTGATTTTGCTGTCGTAAAATATAAAAAGCTCTCAGGCGGTGGATATTTCAAAATAATTAATCAGTCGGTCAGAAAAGCTCTCGCAAAATTGGGCTATAGCAAAAAACAAATCGATGAAATTGAAAAATACACTATTGGTCACGGTACACTTGCAGGTTGCCCACACATAAATAAACAATCGCTCAAAGCAAAAGGCTTTACTCAAGAAAAAATTGATGCTATCGAGAAAGAAATGTCGAATGTGTTTGATATTCGCTTTGCTTTCAATAAATGGACTCTCGGCGAGGATTTCTTACAAAAAATTGGAATTTCGCAAGATGAAATGAATGCCCCAAGTTTTGATTTATTAAAGCGACTTGGTTTTACTGATGAAGAAATAGAACAAGCAAATGATTACGTTTGCGGCACAATGATGATCGAAGGTGCACCCCACTTGAAAGAAGAACACCTTCCAATATTCGATACTGCAAATAAATGCGGAAAACGTGGGCAACGTTTCATTCAACCAATGGCACATATTCGCATAATGGCGGCTGCGCAGCCTTTTATTTCGGGGGCAATTTCAAAAACTGTCAATATGCCTGAGAACTCCACCGTTGCTGATATTGGCGATATTTATATGACTTCTTGGAAATATATGCTTAAAGCAATTGCGATTTATCGCGATGGCTCTAAACTTTCTCAACCGCTCAATTCTGCTAATTTTGCAAACATAGACGAAGTTGTTACCTTAGGCGATGAAAATACTCTCGACGAAACTAAAGGTCCACGCGAGGTGCAAGAAATTATTGCTGACCGAATCCACTATAAATTAGTTCGCCATAAGTTGCCGAAAAAACGCCGTGGGCATATCCGCGAGGCGCTCGTCGGCGGGCACAAAGTTTTCTTACGAACAGGTGAATATGAGGACGGCTCGCTCGGCGAAATTTTCATAGATATGTATAAAGAAGGCGCATCTTTCCGTGCATTGATGAATAGCTTCGCAATACTCACATCGAAAGCGTTGCAGTATGGTGTGCCGCTTGAAGATTTGGTGGATACATTCACTTTTACACGGTTCGAACCATCCGGTCCAGTCGAAGGACACGAGGCTATAAAATTTGCAACCTCTGTGCTCGATTTCGTATTCCGCTCGCTTGGATATGATTATCTAAATCGCACAGATTTTGTTCACGTAAAAGCAGTTGATGAAGTACCAAGTAATGGCAACGGCAATAAATTGAATGAAAATTCCAACAACGATCCAAAAGATAAAACCGAAGAGGTGCAAAGCAACAATGCAGATAACAATGACTTAGCAAATCAGTCGGGCGAAAGCATTAGTAATATAAAAATAAATGAAGATGGCGAACTCGTACCAGACGAAGTGCTTGTAAGTGAGCCAAAAAAGAACGGCTCATCTACTAAGAATGCCTTAAAAACTGCAGCCGAAGCACGTTCAATGGGATACACAGGCGAATATTGTGTCAATTGCGGCTCGATGAAAGTGAAACGCAACGGGAGTTGCACGGTTTGCGAAGATTGTGGCTCCACAAGTGGCTGCTCGTAATCTCAACTTATGAAATTGCCTATACAACACATCCGATGTTTTGGAATCATCGGATGTGTTTGAAGTTAATTTTACAGGCAAATCCAATATACCACGAATTTATTCGTAGATACTCGCACCAATAAATTAATGGAAATTTTATGCGAAAACAATTATATTTTACTGATGGTCGTAGCCTTCAAGCTGGTGTAATGTATTGTGTCGGGCAAAACTATGCTGCTCATGCCAAAGAAATGGGTTCAAGTGTGCCATCTTCGCCGATAATTTTCATCAAACCGCCGTCGTCGATAATTTACGATGGTGAAAAAATCATCTTGCCGAAAATATCTAATAATGTTCACTATGAATGCGAACTGATCGTTGCAATTGGCAAAACCTGCCATAATGTTTCACGTTCGAATGCAAGCGAATACATTGCTGGCTATGGTGTTGGTATAGACGTAACTATGCGAGATCTCCAAGCAGAAGCTAAGAAAAACGGTCATCCTTGGGCTTTTGCAAAAGGCTTTGCAACAAGCGCACCAATTTCGAGAATTGTTCCTGCAAGCGAAGTGAAAAGTGAGTTTTTCGATATAGAATTTTATCAAAACGGCTTGATTCGCCAGAAAACTAACACTTCGAAAATGGAACGCAGTATCCCAGAACTAATCGTGTTCCTTTCTTCGATTTTTATTTTAGAGGAAGGTGATCTGATTTTCACTGGCACACCCGAAGGAGTTGGGCAGCTCAGTTCTGGAGATAAACTAAAAGCGGTCCTGAGCGGTTATGTCGAACTTAACGTTGAAGTCGAATAGATGAACGATTACAGAAAATATTTAGATCCGAGAACAGTTGCGAAAGTTGGGAATTTAGAGCTTATCGCACGACTTGTGGTGGAGGGATTCATCACCGGATTGCACCGCTCGCCATATCACGGTTTTAGCGTAGAGTTTGCTGAACACCGAGCATACCGTCCAGGAGATGAAATTAAATATCTTGATTGGAAGGTTTTCGCTCGCACGGGCAAATTTTATGTCAAAGAATTTCAAGAAGAAACAAACTTGCGTTGCACTATTGCTATTGATGCGAGCCGCTCGATGGCTTATGCTTCGAAAGGTAATCTCTCGAAATATGATTACTCTGCCTATTTGGCTGCTGCCCTTTCACTCCTGATGATTCAACAACGTGATGCAATTGGGCTTGCTCTTTACGATAAAGCAATTCGCACTTTCCTTCCACCCAATTCCAAACCATCGTATATGCGCCAAATACTAAAGACATTGGAGCAAAACTCACCCGAAAACGAAACAGGCACCGCCGATGCTTTGAACCTTTTGGCTGAAAAAATACGTCGTCGGGGACTTGTCATCGTTTTCAGCGATTTCTTTGATAATCCCGTTGAAATACTTAACGCGCTCAAGCATTTTCGCCATAAAAAGCACGAAGTCATAGTTTTCCACGTGCTCGATCCTCGTGAACGTGATTTCAAAATTGGTTCTTCTGCTAATTTTGTGGATATGGAAACAGGGGAAACTATGCTTACCAACCCTTACCAAATTCAGATTGCTTATCAAAATGCAGTTAATGATTATATTAATTACTTAAAAAAAGAGTGCCTTAATCACCAAATTGATTATAATCTCATCGATACATCGACATCCTACGATCAAGCTTTATCGAGCTACCTTGTTAAAAGAAAAAAAATGTGAAACATTTAGCCGCTTCTTGCGTATTTACTTTTGTAAAGCCTCCTATAACAAACTTAGCGTTAAAATTTTACGGGCTGTCTCGATTTTGCGACAGCCTTTTTATTGCTTAACTGTTTGCTTTAAAGCTTCATCCATAGTTGTTGTGATACGCAAGATGCTATCGACTTTGGTAATTTTGAATACATCGAGCAAAACTTTGTTTACATTTGTAAGTAAAAGTTTTGCGTTGTTTAAATTAAATTCGTGATTAATTTTAACAACCTTACCAATTGCAATTGAGCTAAAATAAAGCACGTCCGAAAAATCCATAATCAAATATTTGCATCCGGCTTTGAGTTCGTCCATTGCCATTTTGAACATTTCATCTGTTTCTTCGCCGCCCACATATTGTCCGTCCAGCTTCATTACTGAATAATCTTTAAATTGTTCAATTTTTGTTTTCATAATAATTTTTTGAATGTTAAACATAAATTACAATTTATTGAAGTTTTATTAATACTTTTATTGATAAAAAAAATTACTTTGTAAATTAACATTTGTTTAATTTTACATTTTTAAAAACTCAAAACTTTATGCGTGAAAAAATTAAATCTCTTGCAAGCGATACGATCGTTTATGGCGTTTTTCAAGTAATAGGTCGTTTTTTATCGTTTCTTTTGACACCGCTTTACACGAATTATTTAACAAAGACCGAGCTTGCGGAAATAACATATATATATTCCATACTTGCTTTTTTGAATATAATTTTTTCATTTGGGCTGGAGTCCTCATATTTTCGATTTTACGATAAAAACAATCCCGAGCAGTGTCGCAAAGTATTCACAAACTCGGTATTTGTTATCGGGAGCATAGCGGCAACGGTGGCTTTGGTGGTGCTACTGACGGCAGATCTGTTTGCATACGATTTTGTTGAGTTATATAATGCTCCGCTTATAATAAGAATTGCAATTTTAATTCCTTTTTTCGACAGTTTAATACTTATTCCTTATGCATATTTGAGAATGACACGCAAAGCAAGAAAGTTTGCACAGACAAGACTTTTGCTTATAATAATTGCTGTTGCCAATAATATAATTTTTGTTGTGATACTGAAATATGGTGCTTTGGGTGTGGTGCTCTCGCAGCTGATTGCTTCATCGCTTGGTATATTTGTGCTATTTAAAGATATTAAAAATAATCTAATTAAAAATATTGACTTTAAGCTAATCAAAGAAATGTTCAAATTTGGTTTGCCAACCTTGCCAGCAAACCTATCAGCAATGATTTTGCAAGTGGCTGACCGCCCATTTCTTAAAGCGCTTGCAACAACTAACGATTTAGCCGTATATGCTGTAAATTATCGTCTTGCAATTCCAATGATGATTGTTGTTACAGTATTCGATTACGCATGGAAGCCGTTCTATCTGAGCCGCTACAACGAAGACGGTGCCAAAGAGTTATTTTCAAGAATATTTACATATTACGTGCTGTTCTGTTCGGCAATTTTTCTTATAACGTCATTCTATATAGAATATGTTGTGCGGTTACCATTTATTGGCGGTCGATTCATCGAGCCATCCTATTGGTCGGGTTTGGCAATAGTTCCAGTAATACTTGCGGCATTTTTCATAAATGGCAGTCAATCGCATTTTGCAGCAGGATTTTTAATCACGAAAAACACGAAATATGTTGGAATTTCAGTCGGGCTTGGTGCGGTGGTAAGCCTTCTGATGAATTTCATCTTAATTCCGATTATTTCCTATTGGGGCTCGGCAATTGCAATTGTGATTGGCTATTTGGTGGGTGCAAGTAATATGTACTTCCACCAACAAAAAATTTACCCTATACATTACGAATGGCGCCGAGTGTGGATAATTATTTTTTCTACAGCAGTTGTATTTTTCTTGGGGAAGGAAATAACATTAGGCTTAGAAATGCGGCTTGCGTTCTTGCTTCGAACAATAATGTTATTTCTTTACGTTTTAATACTTTATATGCTAAGGTTTTTTAATGCTTTTGAATTAAATCAAATAAAAAATATTTTAAAAATCAACAAAAAGCATAATTTATGAGAGATGTAGCAGAAGCTCGAAATTTCAATAAAAATTCTCCTTGGTATTTTACGGGGTTATCTATTCTTATCATAACAATTTGGAACATCCCAAATGGTTTTTGGTATTTGTATCCGTTCACAATAATAGCGACTTATTTTCACGAAATGGGGCATGGGCTTGCTGCATTTTTGCTCGGTGCAGATTTTAAATATTTGGTAATTAATCCCGATGGTTCTGGAGTAGCAGTGCATTCAGGTGCTGTTTATTTTGGTCGTTTTGGATATGCGCTTATTGCGATAGCTGGACCGCTGGGACCTACGATAGCTGGGATGCTGCTTGTTTTGGCATCGAGTTCGCAAAAAGCAACAAAGAGCCTGCTACTTGTTTTGGGTGTTTTTATTATAATTTCGGTGATAATTTGGGTACGTTCTGTATTTGGTGTTATATTTTTAGTTGTATTAGGTTTGTTGCTTATTATAATTGGTGCAAAGGCAAATGATAAGTTCAAGCAATTTATGTTGCAGTTAATGGGTGTTTCGGCAATGCTGAGTTTGTATCAGAGCGTCGGTTATTTTTTTATGGAGAGTGCGGAAATAAATGGCGAAATAATTTTATCTGATACAGGCTATTTGCAAAAGTATTTGTGGCTTCCGCACTGGTTCTGGGCTGTTCTTATAATAGGTATCTCCATCTGGGCATTTTATTTTAGTTTTAGGCATTTGTTTAAAAAAAATAAAGGATTGTAATGAAAAGAGTAGCATTGATAATGGCTGGTGGTGCAGGCGAGCGTTTTTGGCCACTGAGCCGCCGACATCGTCCGAAGCAATTGCTTAAATTAGTTTCGACTGATAAAACTATGCTCGAAGAAGCAATTGATCGAATATCACCGTTAATACCGAAGGAAGATATATACATTATCACAAGCGAGTTGCTATGCTCTATAATGAGGAATATGCTTGTGGATTTCCCGCCTGCTAATATAATCCCTGAGCCATTTAAGCGAAATACAGCGCCTTGCTTGGCTCTGGGTAGCGCAGCTGTCCTTGCAAAATATAACTTACCTTCAAGCGAACTATCTATTGCAGTGCTTACCGCCGACCAGCATATTTATCCAAATGATGCATTCGTGCAAACAGTGGATGAAGCTATGCAATTTGCAGAAAGCAACGATAAAATCGTCACTATTGGCATAAATCCGACACGCCCCGAGACAGGCTATGGCTACATCGAGCTTGGTAAAAAGCAACAGAATTGGGAAAACATTTACGAAGTGCTTAGTTTCCGCGAAAAACCTAACACAGAAGCCGCTAAATACTATATAGAGCAGGGCAATTTCCTTTGGAATAGCGGTATGTTCTTTTTCCGAGCATCAACATTCGAAACTGAGCTTGCTGAACACTTGCCCGAAGTTGGCTTAAAAATTGAAACAATGAAGGATAAATTAGTTGTGGTAATAGAAAGACCTGTTGTTACTCTGTCGAATGAAGTAGGTGATATTTTCGAAAAATTCCCAAACATTTCTATTGATTACGGACTTATGGAAAAAACGCGTAATGTAGCAGTTGCACGAGCCCTGTTCAATTGGGATGATGTGGGTGCACTCGATGCACTGCGACGAACACGTCCACTTGATGAAAGAGGCAATGTCTCGCTTGGTAATAATTCGCTAATTGATTGCAGAAATTCGATTGTTGTCAATGAAACAGGGGGCAAGGTGGTTGCGTCGGTTGTTGGGATGGATAACGTAGCAGTAGTTGTAACAGAGGACGCCGTGCTTATATGCCCAGCCGATCGAGTGCAGGAGGTTCGCCGTAGTGTCGAAGATGTTTGCAAAAATTTTGGAGAGAAATGGTTGTAATAAAGGTATATCCTTAAGTAATGGAGTAGTAAGAATATTATGAAAAAACTAGGCAAATACGAACTAAATCAAATTTATGAGGGTGATTGCATAGAACTAATAAAGCAATTGCCGGATAAATCTATCGATTTAATTTTTGCTGATCCACCATATAATCTTCAACTACAAGGCGAACTCTATTGACCTAATCAAACTAAAGTTGAAGGTGTGCAAGACGATTGGGATAAATTTAATTCTTTTGAAGAATATGATGCTTTCACACAAAATTGGCTCGGTCAATGCTACAGAGTTTTGAAAGATACAGGCACGATATGGGTTATTGGTTCATACCACAATATTTTTAGACTAGGAAAAATACTTCAAGATATTGGCTTTTGGATTTTAAATGATATTATTTGGATAAAAACAAATCCAACACCAAATTTTAAGGGAACACGTTTCAACAATTCCCACGAAACTTTAATTTGGGCTACTAAAAGCCAAAAATCTAAATATACATTTCATTACCACTCGCTTAAGTCGATGAATGATGATTTGCAAATGAGAAGCGATTGGTATATACCAATATGTCAGGGTAGTGAGCGACTAAAAGTAAATGGAAAGAAAGTTCACTCAACTCAAAAGCCTGAGGAATTGCTATATCGAATTATAATTTCAACAAGTAATATCGACGATATAGTATTAGATCCTTTTTCAAGTAGCGGGACAACTGCTGCTATTGCTAAAAAGTTGGGACGAAATTTTATTGCATTTGAAAGAGACACATTTTATGTCGAAGCATCCCGAGAGAGAATTTCGAAAATAATTCCATTTGAAAAAAACATTTAGAGTATATAATCGAGAGAAAACAACCAAGAGTGCCTTTTGGGAATCTGATTGAAAGCCAAATAATATCACCCGGAGAAAAATTATACTCAAAAGATAAAAGGTTTGTATGTGAAGTTAAAGCCGATGGGACGGTCATTTCAAATGGTGTAGTCGGTTCGATTCACAAAGTTAGTGCAAAACTAATAAACAAAGAAAGCTCAAATGGTTGGACTTTTTGGTATTTAGAAAGAAATGGAAAAATGATTTTATTAGATGAATTAAGAAAGTTATATTTAAGGGATTTCATTATATATAATAATCTACAAGGACAAAAAAATATGTGAAAGAATTTGTGCTGAATAATGTTGTGTTCAAATATAGAAAATGTCTGAGCGTTTATAATAGAATGATTTATAAATTAATCAACTAAAATGAAAATAAATTTGCAAAATAAAGGAATAGAATTAGAAATTCCCGACGAAAATTGCGTTTTCAAAGAGGAAGATGAATCTTTTTTTTAATTTACATATAGCCAATAAATATAATTCTACATCTCAAAAAATTAGAGTAATGAGTGAAGATTGGACTTTAAACAATGCTTACTGTCCTAACTGTGGGAGTATAATTGAAAAATTCCCTAACAATCATTATTGTGGAGACTTTTATTGTGCAAACTGCTACGAAGAATTTGAATTAAAAACAAAAAAAGATAATTTCGGTAGTTTGATTGTTGATGGTGTATATAAAGTATTATATGATAAATTAAGAAGAAAAAAGTTCCCAATTTCTTTTTGTTAAACTATAATACAGATGATTATTTTGTAACTAATTTTTTAGTAATACCAAAACATTTTTTTACATATGAAGTTATTCAAAAAAGAAAACCATTGAGTTGCAATGCAAGAAGGGCAAATTGGATAGGATCTAACATTCTGATTAACCATATACCCAATTCAGGTAAAATTTATTACGTCAAGAATAAAAAAGAGTTTGATAAGGATATCGTTTTAAAAAATGGGGGAAAACTTTATTTTTAATAGAACAAGACAAATTAAAAGGATGGACTCTTGATGTTATGAGATGCTTAGATGAGATTGATAAAGAAGAATTTGATATAGATGATGTATATAAATTCGAAAAATATCTTCAACAAAAACATCCTAATAACAAGCATATTAAAGACAAGATTCGTCAACAGCTACAATATTTGAGAGACAAAGGCTATATTGAATTTATTCAAAAAGGAAAATATAGAAAAAAAATGATTAAATAATTTACAAATTCAACGAATTACCCCTCTCTTGGTTGGATTTGCCTATAAAAATTAAAACTTAATTTAATTATCTCACTTTTGCAATTTTTATCCAATAATTCCGTTTCATCTTTTAAATTTCCATTAGGTGATTTATGCTCGAACACCAGAAATTAGGTTATTTTATAAATCAAAATAAAGATAAAATAATTATTTCAATAATTAAACAAATTAATAATAATCGTGATACATGCTTTTTGGGTTTCGAGACACAAGATTTACGTGAAATAATTGAATATGTCCATCAGGATATTGGCAAGCTTTTCACTGCTATAATTAGCGAACGAGTTTCAATATTTACAAAATACTTGCAATGGCATAAATCTGTTGCTATGTCGCGAGCAATACCGCAATATATGCTTGTTGCATATTACCAAATTTTTAAATCCGTTTTACTTGAATTTGTTCCATTTGAATTTCATTCAACACTAAACAAATATTTGGTTGAAGGAGACATAGCTCTTTCCGAAAATTTAGAGGCTTCGGAAAGCTATCTTAATCCAAATAGCCCTACCTATAATCAAGAATTACAATACTTGAATTTAGTTCTCGGGAAAAAACGTTCGGAAGCCATTGATTTTGTGATAGACGAAATCAAAAATGGTTTAAGTTTAGAAAGTGTTTATTTAGGAGTTATTCAGAACGTTCAATACGAAATAGGTCGTCTATGGCAATTTAATAAAATTTCTGTTGCAGATGAACACTTCGCAACAGAGACTTCAAAAATGATTATGAACAAAATTTTAGACGAATTCAAACCCAAGGAAAAAATCGATAAAAAAATTGTAGCTGTTTCAATGGGAGCTGAACTCCACGAGATGGGAATCCGCTTAGTGCACGATTACTTTGCTATAAATGGTTGGAATACTGTTTATCTTGGCTCAAATATCACCATACCAAGTGTGCTTAACTTTATTTGTGCCAATATTGAAAAAATTGATGTTCTGGCTATTTCCGGGACAATGAGCAGCGAAATTTACGCAATAAAGCATCTGATTGAACTTATAAGAAACAGTCCTTGCAATAAATTGAAAATTATCGTTGGCGGTAATGTTTTTAATTCTAATCCTGAACTTGTAAATTATGTCGAAGCTGACGGCTTTGGACGAAATCCGCAAGAAGGATTGCTCGTTGCAAGCTCGCTTGTAGCTTAAAAGAACTTTTATTGATTTGTGTGGAAAACTTTCCCAAAAAAGTTTTCCACATTTTGTTTTTTAATTAAGTAAACGAAAATTATCAACCCAAGCTTTGAATACAACGAAATAATAAAAATTGTATAAATTGAAAAAAATCAAAAATTTATTTGGAAAGAAACATTTTTTTTTATAGTTTTGTCAGCTCTATGAGAGTAAATTGTTAAAAAAGTTATAAATAATGGAGACTTTTTAGTGCCAACAATAAGTCAGTTAATACGGAAAGGGCGTAAAAAGGTAGTTTACAAGAGCAAATCACCAGCTTTGCAAAACTGTCCGCAAAGACGTGGTGTTTGCACACGTGTATATACAACAACGCCAAAAAAACCAAATTCAGCATTGAGAAAAGTGGCACGTGTAAGGCTGTCGAACCAGATTGAAGTTACAGCCTATATCCCGGGCGAAGGTCATAACTTGCAAGAACACTCAATCGTGTTCGTTCGCGGGGGAAGAGTAAAAGACCTCCCAGGTGTTCGTTATCACATTATACGTGGCACAGCCGACACACAAGGCGTTGATGGTCGTAAGCAAGGTCGCTCTAAATACGGTGCTAAAAGACCGAAAGCAAAGGCACCAGCAGCAGGTGGTAAAAAGTAAAACATTGGTATTTTTAAGAGTTTGATATGAGAAAAAGAAGAGCAGAAAAACGTCCTATTGATCCGGATCCAAAGTTCGGCGATCCGATCGTATCGAAGTTTATAAACTGTATTATGCTTCAGGGCAAAAAAAGCACTGCGCGCAACATTGTTTATGAAGCTTTTAATATTATCGAAGAGCGTGCGAAACAAAACCCGCTCGAAGTTTTTCATAAAGCAATGCAAAATGTTGCTCCACTGGTGGAAGTTCGTTCCCGCCGAGTTGGTGGTGCAACTTATCAAGTGCCCGTTGATGTGCGCGAAGAACGCCGTATAGCCCTTGCTATTCGCTGGATTAAAACTTATGCAAAAGCTCGCCGCGACCATTCGATGGCACTTCGCCTTGCTGCTGAAATTATGGCGGCATCTCGCGGTGAAGGTTCTGCTGTTAAAAAACGTGAAGATACACATAGAATGGCTGAAGCTAATAAAGCTTTTGCCCACTTTAAATGGTAATTTGCTTTTTCGTTCTTTGTCAATTTGTTAGCCTGATTGCGTGTAACTATGCCGACTGAAAGTGATAAATCGAAGATAAGAAACATCGGGATAATGGCTCACATCGATGCAGGCAAAACCACAACAACCGAGAGAATACTCTTCTACTCGGGCTATCTGCATAAACTCGGCGAAGTCGATGAAGGCACTGCTTTTATGGACTATATGGAGCAGGAAAAAGAACGTGGCATCACAATTATGTCTGCCTGCACTCCTGTCTTCTGGAAAGATTATGTGATTAATATAATCGACACCCCCGGGCATGTTGATTTTACAGCTGAAGTGCAACGTTCGCTTAGAGTTTTAGATGGAGCTGTTGCCATATTTTGTGCAGTCGGCGGTGTTGAGCCTCAGAGCGAAACTGTTTGGCACCAAGCAGATGAATATCGCGTCCCACGCATTGCATTTGTCAATAAAATGGATCGTGTGGGTGCAAACTTCTATCGAGTTCTCGATATGATGAAAGATCGCCTTGGTGCAAATCCAGTCGCTATTGAAATTCCAATCGGCTCGGAAGACACTTTCGAAGGTGTTATCGATCTTATGAAAATGAAAGCTGTCTTCTTCGACCAACAATCCCAAGGTTCAGTCTTTTACGAAGGAGAAATCCCAGAGAGCTACAATCAGAAAGCTCAAGAAATGCATCAACTGATGGTCGAAAAAATTGCCGAATTGGATGATGAGCTCACAGAAAAATTTCTGCTCGGCGAAAATATCTCGGAAACGGAACTAAAGAAGGCTCTGAAAAAAGGTGTTTTACAGCTGAAAATCGTTCCTGTGCTCGTCGGCGCATCGCTTAAAAATGTAGGCGTTCAGCCTCTTATCGAAGCAATAATTGATTATCTACCGTCGCCTGATGAAATTGAGCCAGCATTCGGATACGACCTTAAAAATCCAGAGCAAAAAATTATAAGATTGCCGAAAGATGATGAACCTTTTTCAGCTCTGGCATTCAAAGTGTTGACGGATCCCTATGTCGGGCGAGTTTGTATCGTAAGAATTTACTCTGGTACTTTGAAGGTCGGAGATACTAAATATAATCCAGGTGTCGATAAAAAAGAAAAGATATTGAAAATCCTAAAATTATATGCAAATCGCCGAGAAGAAATTCAGCAAGCAACTGCCGGAGATATTATTGCAATTCCCGGGCTTCGTTTTACAAAGACAGGCGATACGCTCTGCGATCAACAAAAACCGATACTATTCGAAAAGATACGTTTCTCCGAGCCTGTTATAAACCAATCAATTGAAGCTAAAACGCTTGCTGACCAAGATAAATTGCTCGAGGCTCTGTCAAAACTTGCCGATGAAGACCCAACGTTTCAATACAAAACAGATGAAGAAAGCGGGCAAATAATTATAAGCGGTGTTGGCGAACTTCATTTGGAAATAATTGTAGATCGTTTACTGCGTGAATTTGGTGTCGCAGCGCGTGTTGGCAAACCGATGGTTGCCTACCGCGAGACAATCTCCAAAGAAGTCGAGCAAGAAGGATTGTTTGATAAAACAACGGGCGGAAAAAATCAGTTTGGTTATGTTAAACTGGTTGTTTCCCCTGCAAAGCAAGGTGAAGGTATTATTATAAAGAACGAAATATCAAAAAAAGTTTTAGATGAGTTATACGCAGTCGCACTTCAACAGGGTGCTCGTGAAGCACTAAATGTCGGACCAAACGGATATCCGATGGTAGATGTTGAAGTAAGGCTAATCGATTCAAAATACGTGGAAGGCGAATCGACCGAAATAGCATACAAAATTGCGGCAACAGTCGCTGTTAAAGATGCAGTTCGTCGTGCCGAACCCGTATTGCTCGAACCGGTGTTCAAAGTTGAAGTGGTATCGCCCGAAGAATATGTAGGCGATATTATTTCAGATATGAACTCAAGGCGAGGACGAATCGAAGGCATTTCGCAAAGGGGAACGATGCAAGTTATTAGCTGCGTGGCTCCACTTTCAGAAATGTTCGGTTATGTAACCAAGCTGCGTTCGCAAAGTCAAGGACGAGCAGTTTATTCGATGACGTTTTCGCATTATGAGCCGGCTTTTATTAAAAATGGTAGCTATTAATTTACTATATATTTAATAAATAAATGTTCAAAATTTAAGGAGCTTTAAAAAATGGCTAAAGAAAAATTTGATCGTTCCAAACCACACGTGAACGTAGGAACAATTGGCCACGTTGACCACGGTAAGACTACTCTTACTGCTGCTATCACTATGGCACTCTACAAAAAATTGAACAAAGGCGAAATTCGTACCTTCGATTCGATCGATAACGCACCAGAAGAAAGAGCACGCGGGATCACGATCGCTACTGCTCACGTAGAATACGAAACTGAAAAACGTCACTATGCTCACGTTGACTGCCCAGGTCACGCTGACTACGTTAAAAACATGATCACTGGTGCTGCTCAGATGGACGGCGCTATTTTGGTTTGCGCTGCTACTGACGGTCCTATGCCTCAAACTCGTGAACACATCTTGCTTGCACGCCAAGTTGGTGTACCAAGAATAGTTGTTTTCCTCAATAAAGTTGATATTGCTGACCCAGAACTTCTCGACTTAGTCGAAATGGAACTTCGCGAATTGCTTTCACAATACGAGTTCCCTGGCGACGAGATTCCTATTATTCGTGGTTCTGCTCTTAAAGCATTAGAAGCTGGTTCGGATTCATCCGTTGGTGCTGATGACCCACGCTTGCAATGCATCTATGAACTTATGGATGCCGTAGATACATACATCCCAACACCACAACGTGAAATTGATAAACCATTCCTTATGCCTGTTGAAGACGTATTCTCAATCACAGGTCGTGGTACTGTTGCAACTGGTCGTATCGAACGTGGTATTATAAAAGTTTCCGACGAAGTTGAAATCGTTGGATTTGGCTTACACAAGAAAACAACTTGCACCGGCGTTGAAATGTTCCGTAAGCTTTTGGACGAAGGTCAAGCTGGTGATAATGTTGGTTTGCTTCTCCGCGGTATTGAAAAGAAAGAAATTGAACGTGGTATGGTTGTTGCAAAACCAGGTTCAATTACTCCACACCATAAATTTAATGCACAAGTTTACGTATTGAAGAAAGAAGAAGGTGGTCGCCATACTCCATTCTTTAATGGATATCGTCCACAATTCTACTTCCGTACAACAGACGTAACTGGTTCGCTCAAACTTCCTGAAGGCGTTGAAATGGTAATGCCTGGCGATAACTTGGATAACTTAGAAATCGAACTTATTACTCCAATCGCTATGGAAGAAGGACTTCGTTTCGCTATTCGCGAAGGTGGACGTACAGTTGGTGCTGGCGTTGTAACTAAAATTATTGAATAATATGTTCCTAAATTTAGGATAGTTTGAGGAAAGAAAAGTGGCAACACAAAGAATAAGAATAAAGCTAAAATCGTTCGACCATAACCTGATTGATAAATCAACAGAAAGAATTGTTCGCACAGTTAAACAGACCGGTGCAGTGGTATCAGGTCCGATACCACTGCCTACCCGTCGATCTGTCTATACAGTTAATCGTTCGCCACACGTTGATAAAAAATCACGTGAGCAATTTGAAACAAGAATACATAAGAGACTTATCGATATTTTTAGCTCAACTCAAAAAACAATCGATGCTCTTATGAAACTTGAAATTCCAGCTGGTGTTGATGTTGAAGTAAAGGTATAGTGTAAGGAGAAAGGAATGAAATCAGCTATTTTAGGAATGAAACTCGGTATGACGAGTGTTCTGACAGACGATGGGAAATCCATTCCGGTTACTGTTGTCGAAGCAGGTCCTTGCCCTGTTGTGCTTGTTCGTACACCTGATCGCGACGGATATCGTGCAGTGCAAGTTGGATTTCTCGATAAGGAAGAAAAAAGAACAAACAAGCCATTAAGTGGGCATTTCAAAAAAGCTGGCGTAAGCCCAAAGAGATTCTTAAGAGAATTCCGTGAAATCGAGCGCGAACTTAATGTAGGCGATGTCCTTACAGTAGAGCAATTTGCAAAAGGCGATAAGGTTCGCGTCAGTGGAACAAGTAAAGGACGCGGCTTCCAAGGTGTTGTAAAGCGTCATCATTTCGGTGGTGTAGGTATGACAACTCACGGTCAGTCCGATAGAGTGCGTCATCCAGGTTCAATCGGGTCTTCGTCCTATCCATCTCGCGTATTTCGCGGTCTGAGAATGGCAGGACGTATGGGCGGCAAACGCGCAACAGTGCGCAATCTCGAGGTTATAGATGTTATCCCGGAAAAAAATCTCCTTCTTATTAAAGGAAGTGTTCCGGGTGCTCCAAAAACTTTATTAGAAATTATAAAGCAATAAGGCAAAAGAAAAATGCTTGTAGATGTTTATACAAAAGACGGACAAAAATCTGGGCAGATAGAACTCCCTGATGATGTTTTTGCTGTCGAACCAAACGAACACGCTATGCATCTTGCAGTTGTTCAATATCTAGCAAATCATCGTCAAGGAACAAGAAAAACTAAAATTCGCTCCGAGGTTTCTGGCGGTGGCAAAAAACCTTGGAGACAAAAAGGACGCGGTACGGCTCGTGCTGGTTCGACACGCTCTCCTCTATGGGTCGGCGGTGGTACAATTCACGGACCGAAACCAACAGTTTTCGAAATGAAGCTGCCTAAGAAAGTTAAACGCCTTGCAAGGAAATCGGCATTGTCCTTGCGTTTAAGTGAAAATAATCTGATGGTTGTCGAAGATTTCTCATTCGACGAAATTAAGACAAAATCAATGGCTCAGATTTTGAAAAATTTGCAATTGGAAGGTGCTTCCACTTTGTTTATGCTCCCGCAACCAGACTACAAATTATATATGTCTGCGCGGAACATACCAAAGATTGAAGTTGCACTTGCTGATAAAATATCAACTTATGATATTTTAAAGCACAAAAAAATTGTACTTTTCAAAGGTGCCCTTGAGCCAATTATAAAGACTTTCAACAATTAATGGAAACGATAAGTTATGTTGCAGATAATAAAAAGACCGGTTATCACGGAAAAAGCAATGAAGCTTGCGAACCAAAGACAATATGTTTTTGTTGTGGACCCGAATGCAAACAAAATTGAAATAAAAAAAGCTATCGAAGAAATGTTCGAAGTCGATGTTATTAGCGTTCGCACCGTGAATATTAAAGGTAAAAACAAAATTCGCCTGACACGTCGCGGTCTTATGCGTGGTCGTACGCCTAATATAAAAAAGGCATACGTAACATTGAAAGAGGGACAATCAATTGAATTAGTCTCTGGACCGGTTGAAGAATAATATTATTAATTTAATGATGAAACTAAAATGGGAATTAGAGTATTAAAACCAATAACACCCGGAACAAGGTTCTATTCGGTGGCAGATTTTTCAGAAATCACAACCGATAAACCTTATAAAAAACTTACAGCACCACTTAAAAAGACGGGTGGTCGTAATAATACAGGTAGAATTACATCCCGCCATCGCGGTGGTGGACATAAACGTAGATATAGAATTATCGATTTTAAACGTAATAAAATTGGTATTTCAGCAGTAGTTGAAACTATAGAATACGATCCTAACCGTTCTGCAAGAATTGCACTCGTTCGTTATGAAGATGGTGAGCGTCGCTATATTCTTGCTCCTGATAAAATTAAAGTTGGCGATGTAATTCAAACTGGACCTGATGCAGAATTCAAAGATGGCAATGCTTTACCACTTTATAAAATACCTGTCGGTTTGTTCATACATAATGTTGAACTTAAACCAGGCAAAGGTGGGCAAATTGCTCGCAGTGCAGGTACAAGTGTCCAATTGCTTGCAATTGATGGCAAATTTGCACATTTGAAAATGCCTTCTGGCGAAATTCGCATGGTTCCAAGTAATTGCTATGCAACCTTAGGTGTTGTAAGTAATGCGGACCACGAAAATATACTGCTCGGCAAAGCTGGACGTAGTCGTTGGCTTGGTATTAGACCTCAAACACGTGGTATGGCTATGAACCCGATCGATCACCCTATGGGCGGTGGCGAAGGTCGTTCAAAATCTGGCGGTGGTCGTCAGCATCCACGTTCACCTTGGGGTCAGCTTGCAAAAGGGCTTAAAACTCGCAAGAAACGCAAACATTCGTCAAAATATATTGTTCGTTCTCGTAATAAGTAAAAGTAAGGACTAATGTAATATGGCTCGTTCATTAAAAAAAGGTGTTTTCGTTCATTATAAATTGCTCAAAAAGATTGAAGCTTTGAACGAAAGCAAAAAAAAGCAGGTTGTCAAAACGTGGTCACGAGCTTCTACTATAACACCTGAATTTGTTGGTCATACAGTGGCTGTCCACAACGGTAAGAATTTCGTTCCAGTTTATATTACAGAAAATATGGTTGGTCATAAACTTGGCGAATTCGCTCCTACAAGAATTTTCCGTGGACACGCTGGACATCGTAAAGAAGCTAAAAAGAAATAAGGTGGAGTAAAAAGATGAAAGCCAAAGCTCAAAAAAAATATATTCGTTCATCACCACTAAAGATGAGACTCATAGTTGATCTCATCCGTGGTAAAAAAGCTATGGAAGCTCTGACTATACTGAGATTCAACAAAAAGCTTGCAAGCCGCGATGCTGAGATGGTTCTTCGTTCGGCTCTTGCTAATCTTAACCAAAAGGCTAAAGATGAAGGTATAAACGTTTCGGACGAAAATATCGTTATAAGCCAAGCTTATGTTGATTGCGGACCAACAATGAAAAGAATACTTCCCGCTCCTATGGGACGTGCTTACAGAATGCGTAAACGCTCTAATCATCTTACAATCGTTGTTGAAGCAAAAGAATAAAATAAATTAAGGAGTTCAAATTGGGACAGAAAACAAATCCTATAGGCCTTAGGCTCGGAATAATTAGAAGCTGGGACGCTAACTGGTTCGAAGAAAAAAATGTCGCTGAAAAACTTTCAGAGGACATTAAGGTTCGCAATTACATTCGCAACCGTAAGAAAAAAGCAGGTGTTTCGCGTATTTTGGTCGAACGCACCGCTAAACAACTTCGCATCACAATTTATACGTCTCGTCCGGGTCAAATTATTGGCCGTTCAGGTAAAGATATTACTCAACTTGAAGAAGAATTAAAGAAAATCACTGGCAAAGATGTTAAAATTCTGATCCACGAAATCAAACGCCCTGAATTGGATGCACTTTTAGTTGCTGAAAATATTGCACAACAAATCGAAGGTCGCATTTCTTTCCGTCGTGCAATGAAACAAGCAGTTTCTTCTTCGATGAGAATGGGTGCGCAAGGTATTCGTGTGATGTGCTCTGGCCGTTTAGGTGGAGCTGAAATGGCACGTACTGAACAATACAAAGAAGGACGTATCCCACTTCATACTTTGCGTGCTGATATCGACTACGGTACAGCAACTGCACAAACTATCTACGGTGCAATAGGTATTAAAGTGTGGATATTCCGCGGTGAAATTATCGGCAAACAATCATAGTTAATAATTAAGCGAGTTAGATAAAATGTTATCACCTAAAAGAATAAGATATCGTAAAGCGCAACGCGGTGTAATGCGTGGCAACTCAAACCGTGGTCATCTTGTTGTGTTTGGCTCATACGGGCTTAAAGCACTCGAAGAACACTGGATTACCAATCGCCAAATCGAAGCTGCTCGTATTGCGATAAACAGATATCTAAAACGCGACGGTAAAGTATGGATTAGAATCTTCCCGGATAAACCTTATACAAAGAAACCAGCCGAAACTCGTCAAGGTAGCGGTAAAGGTAATCCGGAAGGTTGGGTTGCTGCAGTTCGCCCAGGTCGTATCCTTTTCGAAGTCGATGGGGTATCTCGCGAAGCTGCACAAGAAGCATTAAGACTTGCTTCGCATAAGTTACCAATTAAAACGAAATTTGTAACACGTATAGATTTGGCTTATAATGAAACCACGTAATGCAAAAGATCTAAGGGAGCTAACCGATACCGAACTTATGCGTTTGCTCCAAGAGTCGCAAGAAACTCTCGTCAAGCAGAGATTTCAGCACTCACTAAAGCAGTTGCAAGATACAGCATATCTCAAAATATTACGTAAAGATATTGCTCGTATCAATACTATTCTAACTGAACGTCGTAATGCCAAAAATTAAAGGATAAGCAATGGAAAATCAAGAAGTAGTTCAAGAACAAGTGAAATCGCGTAAGAGAATTCTTACTGGTAAAGTGGTTTCCGATAAACCTGAAAAGTCGATTGTCGTTAAGGTCGAACGCCAAGTTGCTCATCCGCTTTACAAAAAGTATTTTAAACGCTCAAAAAAATACATGGCACACGACGAAAATAACGATGCCCGCGAAGGCGATATCGTTCGTATTATCGAAGAGCGTCCAATGAGCGCTCGCAAGAGATGGAGATTACTTGAAATTGTTGAGCGTGCTAAGTAATTAAAGGGTATAAATTATGATACAAGAAGAAACAAATTTGACAGTTGCTGATAACTCAGGTGCTAAGAAAATTCGCTGCATCAGAGTGCTCGGCGGACACGGCAAAAAATACGCCACTATTGGCGATCTTGTCGTCGTATCTGTTAAAGCCGCGATTCCTGGCGCAGCTGTCAAAAAAGGAACTGTTCACAAAGCTGTCATCGTTCGTACAGCTAAGGAAATTCGTCGTAAAGACGGCACTTGCATACGTTTCGACGATAATGCTGCTGTTATCCTGAACGATAAAGGCGAACCTCGTGGTACTCGTATTTTCGGTCCTGTTGCCCGCGAGCTTCGTGAAAAAAATTATATGAAGATTGTTTCACTTGCTCCGGAAGTTTTATAAGGTGACAACTATGGCAAAACTTAAAATTAAAAAAGGCGACACCGTTAAAGTTATTGCTGGCGATGATAGAGGTAAAACTGGCAGAGTGTTGGAAGTTTATCCTAAAACTATGAAAATTTTAGTTGAAGGCGTAAATATTCATAAAAAACATACACGCCCAAATCAGCAATATCCAAACGGTGGTATTATTTCGAAAGAATTACCTATTCACTACTCTAATGTTATGATTTTGGATTCTGATAAAAATCCTACAAGAATAGGTATTCGTGTCGAAGAAAAAAATGGCAAAAGAGTAGCTATTCGTTTTGCTCGAACTAATAAAAAAGATTTATAATATTAGGCAGTAATAGATATTATGGCAACTAAAACAACTAAAAAACCAGCAGCACCTGCAAAACCAGGAGTAAGTAAACGCGGGGATTTTCCATTCGAAGGAAAACGTCTTGAAGAAGTCAAGGATCAAGAAATCCCAACACCACGTTTATTTACTTTCTATAAAGAGCACGTTGTGCCTGCACTTATGAAAAAGTTCAATTACAAATCAGTTATGCAGGTACCGAAGTTGCAAAAAATATGCCTTAATATGGGTATCGGCGATGCTGTTCAAGATATGAAGCTTTTGCAGAGTGCAATGAACGAGCTCGAACTTATATCGGGTCAGCGTCCTGTTGTAAGAAGAGCTAAAAAAGCTATTTCTAATTTTAAACTACGTGCAGGAATGCCCATAGGCGTCTCCGTTACACTAAGAAAAGCAAGAATGTACGAATTTCTTGATAGATTTATCAACATTGCGGCACCACGTATTCGCGACTTTCGTGGTTTTAGCGAAAAAGGTTTCGATGGACGTGGTAACTACTCCTTAGGAATTAAAGAGCAAATCATTTTCCCTGAAATTGATGTTGATAAAGTATCAAGAATTGGCGGGCTCGATATAACGTTTGTTATGAGCTCACAGTCAGATGAAGAATCGTATGCATTATTACAAGAATTTGGTTTCCCATTCCGTAAAAAAGATTGAGATGAACTATGTCTAAAGTAAGTGTAAAAATGCGCAACGAAAAAAGGCGCAAAATGGTAGAAAAATATCAAGCTAAGCGTGAAGCTCTCAAAGCTGCCGGCGATTGGGAAGGCTTGCAGAAGCTTCCACGCAATAGCTCTCCTACACGTCTGCGCAACCGTTGCTCAGTAACAGGAAGAGGTCGCGGTGTTTATCGCAAGTTCGGTTTATGCCGCAATATGTTCCGTCAATTAGCACTGGAAGGTAAAATTCCAGGTATTCGAAAGGCCAGTTGGTGATATTAATATGGTAGGAATTATGCCAGTAACAGATCAAATTGCAGATTTTTTAACACGTATTCGAAATGCCGGCAAAGCAGGTCATAAAACTGTTACCGCTCCGGCTTCGAAGCTAAAAATTGCTATGTGCAAAATCCTCAAAGAGCAAGGCTACATAGCAGACTATGCAATCGTGGAGGACAAAGTACAAAATCAAATAAAAGTTACTTTGAAATACTATAATCGCGAACCCGCTATCCGCGAACTTAAACGTGTAAGCAAACCCGGTCGCCGTATTTATGTGTCCGTGGATAATTTACCACGCATCAAAAACGGTCGTGGTATTGCTATAATATCAACATCAAAAGGTGTGCTTACCGATAAAGAAGCTAAGAAATTTAATGTTGGCGGCGAATTTATTTGTTCAGTTTGGTAATCTAATTTAAGGAGAGCCTGTCGTGTCCAGAATTGGTAAAAAACCTATAGAGATACCTGCAAAAGTGCAGGTCAAAATCGAAGATAGACTTCTTACAGCAAAAGGTCCTAAAGGCGAGCTTTCATTTAGATTGCCCGACGGTATTGATTACACATTAGAAAACAATACTTTAACATTTAGCCGCCGCGACGACCAAAAGCACACACGTGCCCTTCACGGTCTGACACGTGCAGAAGTCTATAATCGCATTGTTGGTGTTTCTGAGGGATTCACTCGTACGTTGCTTATCGAAGGTGTTGGTTACAAAGTCGAAATGAGAGGTAAGAATCTACTTCTTTCGATGGGATACTCTCATCCAATTTTGTTTATTCCACCCGATAATGTAACTATAGAAGCACCTAACGCAACAACAATTAAATTATCAAGTAATGATAAAAATGCGTTGGGACTTGTAGCCGCTAAAATACGCTCAATACGTCCACCAGAGCCATATAAAGGCAAAGGTATTCGCTACGAAGGTGAATATATACGGCGCAAAGCTGGAAAAACTTCTGCTAAATAATGTTGCATAAGAAATTGTAATTTAGTTAGAATTAAGAGTATAAAATGAGAAGTCAAAGAATAAAGCAAGAAAGAAGAGCTCGTCGTAAGCTACGTATCCGTAAAAAAATCTACGGGACAGCAGAACGCCCACGCTTATCTGTTTTCCGTAGCTTAAAACACATTTACGCACAAATTATTAACGACGACGAAGCTCGCACTCTGGTTTCTGCTTCATCAGTTGATAAAGAAATAGCAGCTTTGATCAAACCAGAGATGAAAAAATCCGAAGTTGCAAAATTAGTTGGTATCGAATTAGCTAAACGTGCTGCTGCTGCTGGCATAAAAACCATAGCTTTCGACCGCAACGGTTTTATTTATCACGGTCGTATTAAAGCATTGGCAGATGGAGCACGCGAAGGTGGTCTAATTTTTTAAAAGAAGTTCTAATAGAACTGAGGAGAAGAAGTGTCAAAGATTAAAGCATCAGAATTAGAGTTAAGAGACAAGTTAGTTTACGTCGGCAGAACCGCAAAGGTTGTAAAAGGCGGTCGTCGTTTTAATTTCTCGGCAATTGTAGTTGTCGGCGATGGTAACGGTCATGTCGGCTATGGCTTGGGTAAAGCAAGCGAAGTAGTAGATGCAGTTACGAAAGCTACCGAAGCCGCTAAAAAGAATATTTTCAAAGTTCAATTACAAGGAACAACCGTTCCACACGAAGTAATTGGTAAATTCGGAGCGGCTAAGGTGCTCATCCGCCCAGCTACACCGGGTACAGGCGTTATCGCCGCCGGCGGTGTACGTGCTATTTTGGAACTCGCTGGAGTTCAGGACGTATTAACTAAAAGTCTCGGTTCATCTAATCCGCATAACTCCATTAAAGCAACTCTTCGTGGTTTGCTTGCTATGGAAGATCCTGCGACAGTTGCTGCTCGTCGTGGCATACCTGTCGAAAAAGTTGTGCGCGGTTAGTCGTTTCGTTGCATTAGTTTAATATTAGCGCGTTTATTTAAAGGTAGTTAGTATGAAAAAATTAAAAGTAACTCAAACACGTAGCATTATCAAGTGCTTGGAAAAGCAAAAACGCACTATTAAAGCGCTCGGTTTGGGTCGCCCAAATTACAGCAACATTCTTCCAGATAACCCACAAACTCGTGGTATGATTAATGTTGTTAAGCATTTAGTTAAAGTAGAAGAAGTTTCAGAATAAGAAGAAATAAAATGAAACACATCGGTAATCTTAAAGTAGCCGAAGGGGCAAAACATAAAAAGAAGCGCATAGCACGCGGTCCGGGGTCCGGCCACGGTGGAACAGCTACTCGTGGTCATAAAGGTCAAAAATCTCGCAGCGGTGCTAAAATTCCCCGCTATTTCGAAGGCGGTCAAATGCCTCTTAACAGACGACTTCCTAAATTCGGCTTTACAAATAGGTTTAGAGTTGAATATCAGGTTGTTAATGTTGGTACAATCCAAAAATTAGTTGATGATAACTTGATTAAAGATTCTGTTAATTTTGAAAAATTGCTCGAATTAGGTGTTATATCGAAAAGCCGTGTTCCACTGAAAATTTTAGGTAGCGGTCAGATTACTTCTGCTGTTGAAGTAGAAGCACATGCTTTTTCTCAATCAGCTATAACTAAGATTGAAAATGCGGGAGGCAAAGCTATAACCAATGGCTAATTTCGTTCAAACAATACAAAATATATTTAAGATCGAAGAATTACGCCAAAGAATTCTTTACACATTGGGTATTTTAATAGTTATCCGGCTGGGTGCTCACATCACCCTGCCGGGTATTGATGTTCACGCTCTTGCGATTTCTAATCAAGATGCGGCATCAAATACCCTATTCGGGCTCTTCGATTTGTTCGTCGGTGGTGCGTTTTCTAACGCTGCTATTTTTGCATTAGGTATTATGCCTTATATCACTTCTTCGATTATATTCCAGCTTGCTGGTGTTGTAATCCCTGAAATCCAGAAAATGCAAAAGGAAGGCGAAGAAGGACGACGTAAGATAAATCAATACACACGATTCGGTACTGTAATAATTTCTGCTCTGCAAGGCTGGGGGCTTAGTATTAAGCTCGCTTATCAGCAAACAGCAGGTGGCGTGCCAGTTGTTCCTGATAGCGGCTTTTTATTCACTCTTTCAACCATATTTTTGCTTACCGCCGGCACTATCTTTATGATGTGGCTCGGTGAGCAAATCACTGAACGTGGCATTGGCAACGGAATTTCGCTTATAATATTTATAGGTATTATTGCACGCTTACCTGCATCTTTGTGGCAGGAATGGTTGCTTATTCAAGCAGGTTCACGCCATTGGCTGGTTGAAATCGTTGTGATAACTTTGCTTGTTTTTGTTATTGCAGCAGTTATACTTGTTACTCAAGGTGCTCGCCGTATCCCTGTTCAGTATGCTAAACGTCAGGTTGGTCGCAAAGTTTATGGTGGTACTACACAATACATCCCACTACGTGTTAATACAGCTGGCGTTATGCCAATCATTTTTGCGCAAGCTCTAATGTTTATACCTAACACAATATTAAGCTTTTTCCCAGAAAGCAAGTTTATTATTACTCTTGCTCAGTTATTCCATTATGATTCGTTTGTTTATGCAATTTTATACTTTACTCTTATAGTTTTATTCACATACTTCTATACTGCAATTATCTTTAATCCCAAAGATATTGCAGATAATATGAAAAAGCAAGGTGGTTTTATACCGGGTATCCGCCCAGGTCAGCATACAGTTGAATACATCGATGCGATACTTACACGTATAACTCTGCCGGGCTCGATTTTCTTAGGTCTTGTTGCAATTTTACCGACATTCATATCAAATGTTTTCAATATTAGTATGGGATTTGCTCATTTCTTCGGTGGGACATCCCTTTTGATTATCGTCGGTGTTGCTCTCGATACCTTGCAGCAAATCGAATCGCATCTGCTAATGCGTCATTATGATGGATTTATGAAAAGCGGCCGTATTCGTGGCAGAGTTGGTATTGGTGGATTCTAAGAATGAATAGAAGTGTCAGCAACTATAATCAGATTAATGTTAAAATTAATTCTATTGAAGAAATTAAAAAAATAGAAAAAGCTTGTAGAATAGTTGCAGACACATTGAGTATATTGAAAACTTATGTCAAAGCAGGCACAACAACAAAAGAGTTGGATGAAATTGCAGAAGATTTCATCCGTTCAAAAAATGCAAGACCTGCTTTTAAAGGCTACCAGCCGGATCGAAATTTGATGCCTTTCCCAGGTACGATTTGTGCTTCGGTAAACGAGGTTGTTGTACACGGAATACCTGGTGATTACAAACTTAAAGAAGGCGATATAATTTCGATAGATTGCGGTGCCGAACTTGATGGCTATTATGGTGATAGCGCTGTTACATATCCGGTTGGCAAAATAAACGAGCTAACTGAACGTCTATTAAAGGTTTCGGAGGAAGCTCTTTTTCGTGGTATCGAAAATGCAATTGAAGGGCGAAAGGTCTATGACATATCAAGAGCCATACAAGAACATTGCGAAAGCAATGGCTACTCGCTTACTCGCGAGCTTGTTGGACACGGTATCGGACGCCGTTTGCACGAAGAACCGCCGGTGCCGAATTTCGTACCGCCACTTCTGCATAGAAGCCGATACCCAAACGTTAAATTAATGAGAGGTATGGCTCTGGCAATTGAACCAATGGTGCATATGGGACGAAAAGAAATTATTACTGGTTCGGATGGTTGGACAATCTCAACAATAGACGGTATGCCTGCTGCTCATTTTGAACATACAGTAATTGTTGAGAAAACTAAAGCAATAATATTAACATTGAGAGATTAACAGAAGTATGGGTAAACAAGATTTAATAAAAGTCGATGGAATTATAGAAGAGACTTTACCGAATACTCAATTTATCGTCCGTCTTGAAAACGGACATAAAGTACTTGCTCATATTTCTGGAAAAATGAGAATGAACTTTATAAAAATACTTCAAGGTGATAAAGTTACAGTTGAAATATCACCTTATGATTTGAGCAAAGGTCGAATTATTTATCGATATAAATAACACAAATATAGAGAGAAGAAAAAATGAAAGTAACTGCATCAGTTAAGAAAAGAAATCCCGATGACAAAATTGTAAAAAGAAAAGGTCGGGTTTATATCATTAACAAAAAAAATCCACGTTTTAAACAAAGACAAGGTTAATAGGAGGGTTACGTGGCACGTATTGCAGGTATAGACTTACCGAAAAATAAAAGAGGATTTATAGGTTTAACCTATATCTATGGCATTGGGCGCACAACCGCTGAGAAAATTTTAAATGAAGCTAACGTAGATCCTACAAAAAAAGTTGCCGAATGGACAGACGACGAAATCGCAAGACTTCGCCAAGTAATTGATAATTACAAGGTCGAAGGTGCACTCCGTAGCGAAGTGCAGATGAACATTAAGCGTCTTATGGACATCGGCTGCTATCGCGGGATGCGTCATCGTCGCGGCTTGCCAGTTCGTGGGCAACGTACACGCACTAATGCTCGCACTCGCAAAGGACGCAAGAAGACTGTTGCTGGTAAAAAGAAAGCAGCTAAGAAATAATATTTTTTTGATAATTAATGTTGAAATAAATACAGGTAGAATCTGTGGCTAAGAAAAGAATTAAGAAAAAAACCGTAACCGATATTCATGGCAAAGCATTCATCCGTGCTACATTTAACAATGTGCAAGTAACAATTGCTGATATGTACGGTAATACGCTTTGCTGGTCTTCGGCAGGTAAAAACGGTTTTCGCGGCAGCAAGAAAAATACTCCTTATGCTGCTCAGGTATCTGCAGAAAAAGCTGCAAAAGAAGCTTACGATATGGGTTTACGCAAAGTTGATGTTATAGTTAAAGGTCCAGGCTCGGGTCGTGAAGCAGCTATACGTGCACTTGCGCAAGCAGGATTGGAAATTCACTCAATCATAGACAAAACTCCAATCCCGCATAACGGGTGCCGTCCGCCTAAAAGAAGAAGAGTTTAATTTGGTTTTTTATTTTGATTAACAAACATCTGGCGCAAAATATATGAATATTCAAATGCAAATGCCTGATAGAATTCAAATTGAAGAAACATCAGCCTTCCACGGCAGATTCATTCTTCAACCTTTGGAAATTGGCTATGGCGTTACTCTCGGAAATTCTCTCCGTAGAGTTCTTCTTTCATCAATTCCTGGTTCGGCTATTATTGGTGTTAAGATCAGTGATGTGCTTCACGAATTCCAAACTATTCCCGGCGTTACTGAAGACGTCTCCGAAATTATTCTAAATCTTAAAGAAGTTCGTCTTAAAGTTTTAGATAAGAAGGTAAATCGTATCTATTTCCAGGTTTCAGGTCCAGGCGAGTGGACTGCTAAAAATATACAGGATGCTAATCCACAAATCGAAGTTCTTAATCCTGAACATCATATCGCAACACTCGCTGATGATGCCTCCTTCGATGTTGAGCTTCGGCTCGGACGTGGCAAAGGTTATGTCCCTGCTGAAGAGCAACAAATAGTTGATTTCCCAGTTGGTATGCTACCAATTGATGCAATTTATACGCCAATTAAAAATGTGATTTTTAGCGTCGAGCCTTATCGCGTCGGTCAGCGAACTGACTACGAACGCTTGGTGCTTGATGTTCGTACCGATGGTACGATAACTGCTCGTGATGCAGTTCATTACGCAGCTAAAATCATTAACGATCACATTAAGTACTTTATTAATTTCGATGCTATCGAAGAAGATACTCCACAAGTTGAATCTGTCGAAGAAGAAGTAAAACTTGCAGAGAAAAATAAGCTTCGCAAAATTTTGCTTACACCTGTCGATGAACTCGAACTATCAGTTCGTGCTCATAATTGCCTTAAAGCTGCTAATATTAAAACACTCGGCGAGCTTGTTCAATTGCAAGAAAACGAACTGCTCAAATTCCGTAACTTCGGACGTAAATCCCTTGCTGAACTGAGCGAAATAGTTCAACTCTGTGGGCTTCATTTCGGTATGAATGTTGAAGAATACTTAAAAGATGAACCAAAAAACGCTAATGATTAATTTTGATTATTGATTAACTTAGAGATAGAAAAATGAGACACCTTGTTAAAGGAAGAAAACTTAAAAGAACAGCAAGCCATCGCAAAGCTTTACTTGCTAACCTTGCTACTTCACTTTTAGAACACAAAAAAGTTACTACAACTGAAGCAAAAGCTAAAGAATTGCGTCCATACGTAGAACGCCTTATAACAAAAGCACGCGTTGCTCTTATGCGCGAACGTCAGGGCTTGCTTCCAGACGGGCAAAAGATTGACATTCACAATCGTCGTATGGTCGCTCGTGTTATTCGCAAAAAAGCTGTTCTCCAAGAGCTTTTTGATGCTATTGCTCCAGTTGTTGAAAGCAGAAATGGTGGTTACACTCGCATCGTAAAACTCGGTACTCGCCGTGGCGATGCAGCACGCCTTGCTGTAATCGAGCTGGTTGATTGGTCGGCTCCACAAGACGGCACTGTTAGCACTAAATCTAAGAAAAAAGGTGCAAAAAAAGCTCAAAAACCTGCTAAAAAAACTGAAACTAAACCTGTTGATTCTAAGCAAAAAGAAGAAAAACCAGCGGTAGTTGTCGAAGAAACTAATACTATAGTCGAAGAAATAGCTCAAGATAAAATAGTTGCCCCTGTTGTTGATGAAGTTACTGAAATTGCTTCAAAGGATTCCTCAACAGAGCAAACTGCTGAATTCATTGCTGAACCTTCAACTGCAGAACAACCTATCGAAGAAGTATCATCACAACCAACTGAACAACCAACTGAAGAAACAAAAAATAAAGTTTCTTTCGACGACACAGCCGAAGCCGAAGAGCAAAAATAAACAGTTTATATTCTTATTGAAACGTCCTAAAATAAGGCTGCCACTTATGTGACAGCCTATTTTGTATTTCTAATTTGATCTAATGTGTTATTGAAAATTTATTTAACAATTGTTTTTACTTCGAACTCTGGTGGATCTTGTATTGTTTTCTTAACAGCGCAGTGATTTGCTGCTGCAATCAAAGCTGCATGGTATTTCTCAGGAAAGCTTGGTGGCACTTTAATATCGATTGTTATCTTTCCTATGCGGCGATTGATAAAATCATATTCAACTTTTTGGTATAATTCAATACCATCTGCCGATAACCCTCGACTATCACAAAATCCTTTCACGTAAATTCCAGCACAAGTTCCAAGCGATGCTAAAAATAAATCAAACGGTGCTGGTGCTGTCCCATCTCCACCACCTTCAAGCGGTTGATCTGTCTGGACAGTGAAACCATTAAAATCAGCATAAACTTTTTTGTTTCCAGCAAAATAAATTCTCATATTATTTCCTTAATTTTTATATATTGCTGCTTATTCATATAGTCGTTTACAAAGTGAAAATATTTTATATTTAGGTTTGTTAAAATTATTACAATAATTTTTCTTTTGAATACTCTTAACTTATTATTTAAACATACTATGAGTGAAAGATGACTGAATTTAATCAATATTTAGAAAAGCAAACTTGCATTTTATGTGGAGAAGAACTCCACAAATTAGATAAAATTGAAGATAGAGTGTGCGACTTTTGCGGGCAAATGAAAAGCGTCCCCGTTTTATGTGACAATTCACATTGTATTTGTTCTGACTGTCTATCAATGACTGCGGAGGAATTTGTAATAGACCGATGCCTAAAATACAAAGGCATAAACCCAATTGAGCTGGCAGTTGAAATAATGAATTCACCAGTTGTGCGTATGCACGGAGCAGAGCACCACTTTATTGTGCCAGCTGTGCTTACTGCTTGCTTGCATAATTACCACAAATCAACAGGAGATTTGAAAGAAAAACTTTATTCCTTACACCGTCGTGCAATAGCGGAAACACCGAGAGCTTGCAGTTATGATATTGGCACTTGTGGTGCAGCGCTTGGTACAGGTGTTTTTATTAGCAGTTATCTTAATCATAATCTCGTCGAAGAAGATGAATGGTCGCTTGCAAATAAAATTATAGCAATTGCTCTTAAAAAAGTTGCAGATGCCGGTCCACCACGCTGCTGCAAACGTGATACATATTTGTCTTTGCAAGCTTCAATAGAATTTATGAAAGATCAATTTGCGATAGAATTGCCGCTTTATGAAGCAAAGTGCACTTTCTCGCTTAGAAATAGAACTTGCAAACACGAGGAATGCCAATTTTACAATTTGAGTAATTCGCTTGTTTAAAAATAAGTTTACCGATAAATAAATATCATTATGCAATTTTACTAAAAAAAACAAGTCTAATAAACATATTTTTATATTATTTTCGAGGGCAAATAAATGAAAATAACGGTTATTGGTAGCGGCAACGTCGGTGCAACTGTTGCTCAGTTGCTTGCTAATAGCGAGCTTGCAAACGAAATTTACCTTGTGGATATTTTAGAAGGCATTCCGCAAGGTAAAGGTCTTGATATGTATCAATCAATGCCAATTTTATCCAGCGATAGTAAAATTTATGGCACAAATGAATATGGACCAACAAAAGATTCCGACATTGTTATAATTACTGCTGGTCTTGCTCGCAAACCTGGTATGAGCCGTGAAGATCTGCTTGCTAAAAATGCTGAAATTGTAAGCACCTGTGCCAAAAATGCATATGAACAATCACCTAATGCCATTTTTATAATCGTTTCTAATCCGCTTGATGTTATGACTTATCTTGCTTTAAAAGTAACAGGGTTACCAAAGCATCGAGTTATTGGTATGGCTGGAATATTGGACACGGCTCGCTATCGTGCGTTTCTTTCAATGGAACTCGGCGTTTCAATGCAGGACATCCACGCATTCGTTCTTGGCGGTCATGGCGATACAATGGTGCCGTTGAAAAGATTTACAACTGTTTCGGGCATTCCTATTACTGATCTCTTAGATGATGAAAAACTTGATGCAATAATCAAGCGTACTGCTAATGGTGGTGCTGAAATTGTTAGCTATCTTAAAACGGGTAGTGCATATTACGCACCTGCTGCGGCTACAGTTCAAATGGTTGAGTCGATTGTTAAAGATCAAAAGCGGGTACTCCCGTGCTCCGTTTTGCTTGAAGGTGAATACGGCATACATGATACAGTTGTTGGTGTTCCTGTTGTTCTTGGCAAAAATGGATTAGAAAAAATTATCGAGCTTAAACTAAACGATGAAGAAAAAGAGATGCTTAAAAAATCTTCGGACTTTGTTCATAAAAATATTGTTGAATGTATGCAAATGGTAGGTCTTTAGTTTTTAATAAAAGATTCATATTTTGAAAGCCGCTTAATCACTCTTAGGCGGCTTTTTTATTTATATAAATTTAAAAAATTAAAAAAAATTCTTGTTTTTAAAAAAAATGTTGTAAGATATTGAAATTCTTTATATATTTACATTGTTAGTTTTACTTAATTGCCGTGAAATCCTTGAAAAATAAAGCTATACGGATAATTAAAGAAAAATCTAATCATAAATTAGAGTTGTTTATTTTTCCTAACTCCATATTTTTCCACTAATTAAAGGTGTTTTTATGAACAAAACAGACTTAATCAATGCAGTAGCTGAAGGCTCTGGCTTGAAAAAAATCGAAGCTGAAAAAGCTGTCAATGCGACAATCGATGCAATTACTAACATGTTGCTCAAAGGCGAAAAAATTACACTTGTTGGCTTTGGTACTTTCGAAGTTGCTGAACGTAAAGCTCGTACTGGTAAAAATCCACGCACTGGCGATACAATCAAAATCCCTGCAACAAAAGTTGCAAAATTCAAACCCGGCAAATTATTGAAAGAAAATATTGCTGCAACTGTAAAAAACAAAAAGAAAAAATAATTTTTTTGCAGCGATAAAAATTGCCGTTCGTTTTGAACGGCTTTTTTTTTATTTTTGCAAAATTTGTTTTATATAGTTTATTAAAATTATGAATAACGACCAATTGCTCAGCAAACCTTATTTGATAAAATCAGAAGATCTTACTTCTGATGATATTAAATTAATTTTCGATAAAGCTAAGTTCTTCCTCGATAACTACAAAAAAGGTACAAAGTTTACAGATCTTAAAGGTATAACCGTAGCACTTGCTTTTTTCGAACCATCAACACGAACAAAACTATCCTTTGAGCTTGCAGCTAAGAGGCTTTCGGCAGATACAATTTCATTTGCATCTTCTTCATCAAGCCTGACAAAAGGTGAGTCCCTAATCGATACGCTTCGAACAATTGAGGCGATGGATGTGCAAATGTATATCGTTCGCCATGTAAATAGTGGTGTGCCAAAATTTCTGCAGGAGAACACCCGCGGCGTTGTTTTGAATGCTGGCGACGGCAAGCACGAGCATCCTACTCAGGCTTTGCTCGATAGTTTTACTCTCTGGCGTCATTTCGGCAAGGTTGAAGGATTAAAGGTTTGCATAGCAGGTGATATTTTGCACAGCCGTGTTGCTCGCTCGAATATTAATGTTTTGCGAACTCTTGGTGCAGAGGTTGCGCTTTGCTCGCCAGGTACATTGCTCCCACGTTATCTTAATGCTTGGAATGCTCAGCTTATCGAATCCATCGATGAAGCAATCGAATGGGCAGATGTTCTTCTTATGCTCCGTCTTCAAAGAGAACGTATGGAGAGTGGCATTTTGCCATCTATTCGCGAATTTTCGAAATATTATGGCGTTTCGTTCGAACAATTTTCTCGCAAACCTGAGCTGGTGCTTATGCATCCCGGTCCTGTGAATTATGGTATAGAATTGGATTATAGAGTTAGCTCTTTCCCTAATTGCTTAATACAAACACAAGTAACTCACGGTGTGTTTATAAGAATGGCTTTATTATCTTTGCTCTCGAATTTTGTTAAATAGTTTTTTTGAAAAATAATACTTCTCTTGGGGCTGTGCGTGTCAATTAATTCATAGTAATAACTTTAAGCAGCCCCATTTATTTTATTAAATTTAATATTTTAAATAAAAATGAAAGATCGAATGGGAAAAACTACTTTGGATATTATTCTTCAAGGTTCAGATTTTTTAGCAAAACATAATATTGAAAATCCGCGTTTAAACGTTGAACTTCTTCTTTGCAAAGTACTCAATTTGCAACGCATTGATCTATATTTGAAGCACGATATGCCTCTTGGCAAACCTGAAATAGAACTTATGCGGGAGCTTCTAAGGCGACGAGCGAAACACGAACCTTTGCAATATTTGTTAGAGAAACAGCAATTCCTTGATATTGAGCTTTACATAAATGAAAATGTTCTAATTCCACGCCCCGAAACCGAATTATTAGCAAAAAAAGCAGAAGAGCTTATTGAGAAGCGTTCTTACAAAAAAGTCTTGGATATTGGCACAGGTAGCGGATGCATTGCTGTTTATCTTGCAAAAAAGTTCCCTGAAATTGAAATAATTGCCTTAGATAAAAGTGACAAAGCTCTTGAGGTCGCAAAAAAAAACGCAGAAATTTATGATGTCGCAAATATAAAGTTTTTTCAATCTGATATTCTTAAAATAAAGCCGAAGCAAAGGTATGACCTTGTTGTTTCAAATCCACCCTACATTTCGCAAGAAGAATATCACAGGCTCGAGCCAGAACTTTCCTACGAACCTATGGACGCTCTAACTGATTTTTTCGATGGGTTGACTTTCTACAGGCGATATGCGGAAATTTTTCAGGACATTTTGAACACTAATGGTGCGTTCTTGCTTGAGCTTGTTGCGAATAGCTCGCAAAAAATACAAGAAATTTTCTCAAAATATAAAATTGATTTTTTTAAAGATTTTTTGCAATTCGAGAGAATTTTATATGGTGAAGTAACGAAATAAAAAATTAATGTGTCTAAATACAAATATTAAATAAATGTGAAGAATATGTTAATAAATTAATAAATGAAAAATTTTTGATTAAATAATAATTAAAAAACGATAAAAACAATAAAATATTATTGTAAGTATGTTTTTTTTATTAATTTTGAAATTACGTATTATAAAAGGAGTTTATAAATGTCGCAAGTAAAAGTAGAAGAACAAATTGGCGGTGTAATTATTCACCTAAGGGGACAATTCATAGGTGGAGAAGAAACCGACCAATTACGTGATGTTTTGAAAAAGTATGCCGACGAGCAGAAGAACAAGCTTATAATAGATTTCGAAAAAGCTACATATCTTAATTCAACAGCACTGGGTGTATTGATTGCAGCACATTCTAATTTTGCAAAACGTGGTGGGCAGATAATCTTGTGTAATTTAGATAAATCCCTTGAAAATATATTTATAATAACAAAATTAATTACAGTTTTTACAGTTGCAGAAGATTTGCAAACAGCCATAAAAATGTTATCATAATATTTTATTAAATTAATTAATAATGGAGTCCTTTTTATGAAAAATCTGTTTAATGTAATTGCTATCACAATAGCGCTTATCGTTGCGTTTGCATTTTACTTTATTGTGATGGGAAATCCAGCAAACTTCGCTGATGCTGCAAAACACGAACCAGTGAACGTTCTCGGTATGATTTACACAGGCGGTCCGCTTGTAGCATTGTTAATTTCATTTATTATTTTAGCTGTAACCTTTGTTGTAGAACGCTTTTTATCAATAAATAAGGCAAAAGGCAAAGGGAACCCTGTTACATTTATTCGCACAGTTATCAAACATCTTGAAAATGACGAATTAGATCAAGCTCTTGAAACTTGCGATAAACAACGCGGCTCTATTGCAAATGTGCTTCGTGCCGCAGTACAACGTTTCAAAGAAGTAAAAGACGATGATAACTACGGTCCTGAAAAGAAAATTGCCGAAGTTCAACGCGCAATTGACGAAGCAATGAACTTAGAAACACCACTGCTTGAAAAGAACCTTGTTATTCTATCGACAATTGCATCAATTTCGACATTGGTTGGTCTTTTGGGTACAACAATCGGTATGATCCGTGCATTCGCAGCATTGGCTCAGAGCGGTACAGTTTCTGCTATCCAGCTTTCTATTGGTATCTCCGAAGCATTATATAATACTGCTGGTGGGCTTGCTGGTGCTATTATTTCAATTGTAGCCTATAACTTCTTCACAACTAAAGTTGATAACTTCGTTTATATGATTGACGAAGCTATTCTCAACATTACGCAAATTTTTACTGTAAAAACTAAAAAGTAATTAAAAATTAGCAGCAAAGGAGTCTGCAAGTGGCTAAAGTAAAAAAGAAAAGATTAGGCTTTGTCATAGATATGACCCCGCTGGTCGATATTACATTCCTTTTGCTTACTTTCTTTATGTTTACTGCAAAATTTAAAACAGAAGCAGAAAGCGAGCAAAAGTTTGTAATCAAACGCCCAGCATCTACACCTGTCGATACTGCATTAATGCCAGACAAAGACCTGGCAATAATAAAAATTGCTATCGATAGCGCAACAGGTGATACAAGTTACTATTACGAACTTATAAACGAAGCTGATCGTCAGGCTGTTTGGCAAAGATTGCCAAATTTTACGCCCGAGCTATTATCCAAGCATCAACTTAATGTTAGCAAGGAAGCACTCAATGATCTTGTGCTTAGCACACGTGTGGTGCGTCCATCGACAAAGTTCGCAATTGATGCTGATAAAAATCTTCGGTTTAAATGGATTGCCGAAGCAATGGATATTCTACGTAAAAACCGTGCGACAATGTTCAATTACGTAACAGATAAAAAGCAGTAACTAAATTGTTAATTAATTCGTTTTATATTTAGAATACAAAGGAGAAAATAAATGGCTGGTGGTGGTGGTCAATTAAAAGTTGAACGTGCTAAACGTGGGAAAGCCTCAAAGAGAAAAAAGATGAAACGTATTGGTTTTCATCTTGATATGACACCGCTTGTTGATATTACTTTCCTACTGTTGACGTTCTTTATGTTTGCAACCACTTTGGCTGCTCCACAAGTGATGGAGATGTCTATTCCACCAGAGATTGTCAAGCAAGTTGAAGTGCGAGAATCCGAACTTATGCAAATTTTTATCCGTGATGATAATAAATTATTCTATGCAAAAGGTAGTGACGACCCGCAACCAATTGAATTAAAAGATTTGCGTGCTCTTGCTGAACGCGAAAATCTTATGCCAAATGTCCGCAATCGCCTTATTACTTCCTTGAAAATCTCTGATGATGCAACTTATGATATGGTCATCAAAGTTCTGGATGAATTGAATTTAGCAGAAGTTAAAATTACCGAAGAAATCGCCAAAGAACTTGATGAAAACGGGCAGCCTAAAAAACGCGAGCGTAGATTTACTATCGCTCCTATGCTTGAAGAAGATATTAAAAAATTAGCGGAGTTATAGTATGAACACGAAAGTTGAAAATGTTCCAATGGATGAAATACCTCTGCCTTGCCCGTATGGCGCTGCGGAACTTAAAGCTTTTATCCGCCGCTATACCTTCCGTGGGCTGGGGGTTGCTGTAGCTCTGCTGTTGTTGTTCCTTATTACTTTCTATATCTTCCAAAAAATTGAAGAACAAAAAGCTAAGGCTCCGAAGGTGGCTCCTATGGTTAAATTAAATCTGGAAAACTTGCCACCTCCAAGTAATGATGCCCAGATGGACGCTCCTCCGCCTCCATCTCAACAAATTCTCAATACAGGTCCGGCTGCTCGTGCGGGAACACCTGTGCCAGTACCTGATGCTCAAATCTCACCTGACTTGAAGGACTTCGCTACTGTCAAAGAAATTGCTCGCGCTTCGGCTGCTGGCGGCAGTGGTGTGGATATGGGCGGTTTCGCTGCTAATATTGATTTCGATGCTACTAAAACACCTGTTAAGGTTGAAGTTAAAGAAAAAGAGCCCGAACCAGATGAGTTCATTGCAGTTGAAAAAGAACCAGGTGTTGATTTAGCAAAATTGCAAAGCTTGGTTACTTATCCAGAGCTTGCTCGCCGTGCTGGTGTTGAAGGTACTGTAATTGTCCGCGTGCTTGTAACGAAAGATGGTAGCGTCTCGCGTATGCTTATTGAGTATTCCGATAATAAATTGCTCGATCAAGCTGCCGAAGAAGCTATCCGCAAATATGGGCGCTTTACTCCTGCAATTCAAAATGGTCAGCCTATAGCTTGCTGGGTTTCTATCCCAATCAGATTTAAACTTAGATAATTCCAAGTTCTTGTATATAAAAGCTACCCCCTTGGGGGTAGCTTTTTTATGTTTTTATGTGTGTAATTTATGTTTTATTCTTTTTCAGCGAACCATATCTGATCAAGTATATCATCAAATTTATAAACACCTTTCCTACCGTTTATCCAACTTGCTGCAAGTAAAGCGCCCGTAGCGAAACCTTCACGATTTTTGGCATTATGAGTTAGCTCTATGGTATCAACTGGCGAATCTATTGTTACTGTGTGCCGACCTAAATAATCACCTGCACGGATGCTCGAAATTTGTAACATTTCAGGAAGGATTGCACCTTCGGGATTCCCGAACAAAAGTTGTTCTTTATGCTTAAACTCACGCAAAATAATCTCGCCGAGTGTTATTGCTGTCCCTGATGGTGCATCTTTTTTACGTTTGTGATGTGTTTCTACGATAAATATATCATATCCAGGTGCTAAATTAATAAGTTTTGATGCAACTTGGACAATCTTCATAAAAATATTCATACCGACTGAGAAATTCGGGCTCCAAAGCATTCCTACATCGTGCTTTTTAACTAAGTTTGTTATAATTTCTAAGCTATCGTACCAGCCAGTTGCTCCGATAACGATATTTTTACCATTTTCTGCAAGAACTTGCACATTATCGTAAACAGCTCGCCCAAGCGAAAAATCAATCGCAACATCAAAATCAAATTTCTTCTCCTCGGTTATTGGATTGTCGATATCATAACAGCCAACTACTTCGAAACCATTGTTTTTTGCTGCTTTTTCGATTTCTTTGCCCATAGTGCCATATCCAATGATGGCAATTCTTGGTAATTTTTCGTTCATTGTTACTCCTATCTTAAAAGTAAAATTTTATAAGATTAACGTTTTTTGTTAATAAATAGTATATTTTTTAAAAATACGATAAAAATAATCGTATTTTATTAACGTCATTATTCAAAAAAAATGGATTATGCTGAAGTTATCAAAAAAAGTTGAATATGTAATAATTGCACTGCAATACATTGCTGAAAACGATAATAAGCCGACTACTGCAAAGGAAATTGCTCAAAACTTATCTTTGCCACACGAATTTTTGTCGAAGTTGCTACAAACATTGATGAAAAAAGGATTGCTGGTCTCCCAGCTTGGTGTCAAAGGTGGATATGTTCTGGAAAAACCATTAGACAAAATTTCTATCGAAGAGCTTATGAACGCACTTGATGAGCGTGCAAATATAGTCGAATGCTACGATGAAGAAACAAATTGTTGCTCCAGAATTGCTATTTGCGATATTCGCAGCCCGATAAAGGCAATTCAAGAGCAAATTAATCAAATTTTGAAAAACACAACTGTTGCAAATTTAAAAAATAGTAAAAATGTTAGGTAGTAAAATGGAACAGGAAAATAAAAATATTTTCGAGGAACTTGCTCAAAATGAGTATAAATATGGTTTCGTTTCGAACATCGAGCAAGAGCTTGCGCCAAAAGGGCTGAATGAGGATATAATTCGGCTTATTTCATCGAAGAAAAATGAACCTTCGTTTATGCTCGAATGGCGGCTTAAAGCATTTCGCCACTGGCAAAAAATGAAAGAACCAAACTGGGCAAAGGTAAAATATCCTCCGATTGATTATCAAGATATTCACTACTACGCTGCACCGAAGAACTACAAAAAATACAAAAGCTTGGACGAAGTCGATCCCGAAATTTTGCGTACTTACGAAAAGCTCGGCATCCCACTTGAAGAACAAAAACGTCTTGCGGGAGTTGCCGTTGATGCTGTGCTCGATAGTGTTTCTGTTGCTACAACTTTTAAAGAAAAGCTGAACGAGCTTGGAATCATATTCTGTCCGATTTCCGAAGCTGTGCAAACTCATCCCGAGCTTGTAGAAAAATATTTGGGAAGTGTCGTCCCTTATACAGATAACTATTTCGCGGCGCTTAACTCTGCTGTGTTTAGCGATGGCTCATTCGTCTATGTTCCCAAAGGTGTTCGCTGCCCGATGGAATTATCGACTTATTTCAGAATTAACGCCTCCGAAACTGGTCAATTCGAGCGAACTTTAATTATTGCCGACGAAGGTAGTTACGTCAGCTACCTTGAAGGTTGCACTGCTCCAATGCGTGACGAAAATCAGCTACACGCAGCAGTTGTAGAACTTATCGCACACAAAGACGCTGAAATTAAATATTCAACCGTGCAAAACTGGTACCCCGGTGATAAAGAAGGTAAAGGCGGAATTTACAACTTCGTTACAAAGCGTGGCATTTGTGAAGGCGAAAACTCAAAAATTAGCTGGACTCAGGTCGAAACAGGTTCTGCCATTACTTGGAAATACCCAAGCTGCATACTCAAAGGTGATAACTCAGTCGGCGAATTTTATTCTGTTGCTCTTACAAATAATTTTCAGCAAGCCGATACAGGTACAAAAATGATCCACTTGGGTAAAAACACAAAAAGTCGCATCGTTTCAAAAGGTATTTCAGCAGGTCGAAGCGATAATAGCTATCGTGGGCTTGTGAAAATCACCAAAAAAGCAGAAGGAGCCAGAAATTTCTCCCAATGCGATTCTCTCCTTTTAGGAGACAAATGCGGGGCACACACTTTCCCTTATATCGAAGTTGCTAATAAAACTGCAACTGTCGAACACGAAGCAACTACTTCTAAAATATCAGAAGATATTATCTTTTACTTAAATCAGCGTGGAATTTCAACCGAAGATGCAGTTGCTCTGATTGTCCATGGTTACGCAAAAGAAGTGCTGAACAACTTACCTATGGAATTTGCTGTAGAAGCTAAAAAATTACTCTCAGTTAGTCTCGAAGGCTCAGTAGGTTAATTAGAATTTTATCAATTAGAAATAAAGGATATTAAAATGGCTCTATTGTCAATAAAAAATCTTAAAGCAAAAGTTAACGATACTGAAATCCTGCACGGCATTAATCTTGAAATTAACCCCGGTGAAGTCCATGCTATTATGGGACCCAACGGTTCTGGCAAAAGCACACTTGCTTCGGTGCTTACAGGCAAACCTGGCTATGAAGTTACCGATGGCGAAGTGCTTTTCAATGGCAAAAACTTGCTCGAGATGGAACCAGAAATTAGGGCACGCGAAGGATTGTTTCTTGCATTTCAGTACCCTGTCGAAATCCCTGGTGTTTCTAATACAAACTTAATTAAAACTGCTGTCAATGAGATACGAAAATATAGAAATTTGGAACCACTTGATGCCTTTGATTTTATTTCGATGATCAAAGAAAAAGCTGCACTGGTCGAAATCGAGCAATCATTCTTGAATCGCTCTGTTAATGAAGGTTTCTCGGGTGGCGAAAAGAAACGCAATGAAATTTTCCAAATGGCTATGCTCGATCCTCTACTGGGCGTGCTCGATGAAACAGACTCTGGCCTTGATATTGATGCCTTGCGTATAGTTGCAAACGGTGTCAACAAACTTCGTCGCAGCGATAATGCTTTCCTTGTTATTACTCACTACCAGCGTTTGCTCAATTACATCGTGCCAGATTATGTTCACGTTCTCTACAAGGGACGCATCGTCCGTTCCGGCGGCAAAGAACTTGCCTTGGAGCTCGAAGAAAAAGGTTATGATTGGATTAAAGATTAATCAGGTGACACAATGGAAATAAAAAGCAAGTTTTTAGATAATTTTAAAAGCAATTTTGATTATTACATTAAACGCTTAAATTTGCCTGATGAATTAAATTCGTTTAAAAGCAAAGCTTTTCAGCAGGCTCTTGTTTTGGGAATGCCTACTCCAAAAGCTGAAGAGTGGAAATATACTAATCTGGCATTTTTAAATAATTTCGATTTCCAATTGCCTTCGCTTTCGACCTTAGACTGCAAAACAGTTGAGAAATTTACTTTCCAAGAGCTTAAAGCAAATGTGCTCGTCTTCAATAATGGTAAATATTGCAAGGAATTTTCCGTTTTAATAGATGATAATATTGAAATTTTAACTTTATCTTATGCTTTAAATAATGGAAATCTTCAAAAATTAATCGAAAATTTGGAATTAAACGAAAACGATGTTTTTCATTGCTTAAATACTGCATTTTTCGAAGAAATTACTTTGATTAAAATTAAAAAGAACACCGTAAGCAATTATCCTATTCATTTGCTTCAAATTTTCGATGGTAATATATCTCAAACGGCAGTTTTTCCACATTCTATAATTTTACTCGAACAAAATTCGCAGGCAAAATTCATTGAAACATATCAAAAAATTGGTGAACACGCAACATTTTCCAACGCTATAACCAAAATCACGGTTGGTGAAAATGCCAAGCTTGATTTCATTCGCACTCAGATTTTGCCTGATGATCATATATTATTCGGTAAAACTTACGTCGATCAGCATAAATACTCCGTTTTCAACGACATCACAATTACACTCGATGGCAAGTTTGTAAGAAATAATCTATATACTAAATTTAGTGGCGAATTTGCCGAAACACATTATTACGGTTTTTATTTTGCAGATAAAAACAACTACGTTGATAATCATACATTTATGGATCACTCGTTGCCAAATTGCCAAAGTAATGAAATTTACAAAGGCATAATTAGCGACAATGCAATTGCAGTATTCAATGGTAAAATACTCGTTCGCCCGAATGCCCAAAAAACTAATGCTTATCAATCGAATAAAAACATACTTCTTTCGGAAAATGCAACAATCAACACCAAACCCGAACTCGAAATATACGCCGATGATGTAAAATGTTCGCACGGTGCAACAAGCGGCGCTCTCGATGCCGAGCAGCTGTTTTACTTGCGTGCGCGTGGCATTCAGCTTGATACAGCACGAAACCTTTTGCTTTCGGCGTTTGGCGAGGAAATTATCGAGAAAATTGCATTGCCACAAGTGCAAGAATCATTATCCGATTTATTTGAAAGCAAACTTGCAGGAAAATTACAATGAGCGAATTAGACGCAAAATTGCAAGAAATTAGAAGCGATTTCCCTCTGCTAAACCGCTTGGTTTATGGGAAACCACTTGTATATCTTGATAACGCTGCAACCACTCAGAAACCAAAATGTGTTATTTCAGCTATTTCTGATTATTACCTAAACTACAACAGCAATATTCATCGTGGTGTGCATAGGCTTAGCCAAGAAGCAACCGATGAATACGAAAAATCCCGCAAAATAATTAAAGAATTTATTAATGCACGCAAATCCGAAGAAATAATTTTCACTCGTGGCACCACCGAAGCAATAAACTTAGTTGCAAGAAGCTTTGTGCGTCCACGTTTGAAAGAAGGCGACGAAATTGTTATTTCCCATATGGAACACCATTCCAATATTGTTCCTTGGCAAATCATTTGCGAAGAAACAGGTGCTCGCCTTCGCATAATTCCAATAAACGACAGTGGCGAATTGCAGTTCGATGAGCTTGAGAAATTGCTCACCGAAAAAGTCAAGTTCCTATCGATTGTTCACGTTTCTAATTCGCTCGGCACAATTAATCCGATTGATGAAATAATCAAAAAAGCTCACTCAATAGGTATTCCTGTGCTTATTGATGCTGCGCAATCAATTCAGCACTTTAAAATTGATGTGCAGAAACTTGATTGCGACTTTCTGGCGTTTTCAGGGCATAAGATCTACGGTCCCACAGGCATCGGTGTGCTTTATGGGAAAGAGTCGCATCTCGAAGCAATGCCACCATACCAAGGCGGTGGCGATATGATTAAATCTGTATCGTTTGAACGTACAATCTACAACGATTTGCCATATAAGTTCGAAGCCGGAACCCCAAATATCGAAGGGGCTATCGGTTTGGGAAAAGCTATTGAGTATGTGAAACAAATTGGCTTTCATTTCATAAATACTCACGAGCAGAACTTACTTGAATATGCACATAAAGTTTTATCTCAAATCGATGGATTGAAAATCATCGGCATGGCTAAGCGAAAAGCAAGCGTTGTCTCGTTTGTTTTGGATGGCGTTCATCCGCACGATGTCGGTACGATGTTGGATGTCGAGGGTGTTGCCGTTCGAACAGGGCACCACTGCACCGAACCAATTATGAAACGTTACGGTCTCCCTGCAACGACACGTGCTTCCTTTGCTTTTTACAATACTATTGATGAAATAAACGTTTTAACTGAATCGGTTAAAAAAGTTATTAAAATGTTTAGTTAGGAAATGTGATGGAAGAACTTAAAGAGCTATATCAGCAGGTGATTCTGGATCATAACAAAAATCCACGCAATTTTGGCGAATTGCCCATTTACAATCATCACGCAGAAGGGCATAACCCGCTTTGTGGCGACCAAATTGAAGTATTTATACTTGTCAACGAGGAAACTGGCAAAATTGAAGACGTAAAGTTTAAAGGTGCTGGTTGTGCAATTTCTAAGGCTTCCGCATCGATTATGACAACTCTACTCAAAGGTAAAACAATAGATGAGGCAAAGAAATTGTTCGACGATTTCCACAAAGCTGTAACATCTGATCCAACAACTGATAAGGATGTGATAAATTTAGGCAAACTTGCAGTTTTCTGCGGAGTGCGCGAATTCCCTGCTCGTGTTAAATGTGCAAGCCTTGCTTGGCATACTATGCTTAATGCTTTAGAAAATCACGAAGTTAAAAAAGTTTCAACGGAAGCATTATGAGCGAGAACTATATTTCACCGCAGGAATTAGAACAACGTGTCGTAAGTGAGCTTAAAAGCATATATGACCCAGAAATACCTGTCAATATCTATGATTTGGGGCTAATTTATGATATTTCCATTACAGCTCAAAATGAAGTTGTTGTGCTTATGACTCTTACTTCACCAAATTGCCCCGAAGCAGCAGGTTTGCCCGCAGAAGTGCAAGAACGCCTGCGTAATTTGGAAGGTGTCAAAGATGTTAAAGTTCTACTTACTTTCGATCCACCTTGGGATCGCTCTATGATGAGCGATATTGCTAGATTTGAACTTGGATTTATGTAAATTTTTTGTGAAATTATGGCAATAGAATTCTATAAACTTAAAGTAGCAAAAATAATCAAAGAAACACCCGATACTGTTACTATTGTGTTCGATATCCCGAAAGAACTCAATGAGGTTTTCCATTACAAACCAGGACAATATGTAACAATTAAATTGCCTGATGGCGATCCTTCAGACCGTCGTGCATATTCAATTTCAAGCTCGCCATATTGGGATGAACCACTTGGCATTACCGTAAAAAAGCTACCCGAAGGCAAGCTTTCGGTATATTTAAATGAAAATTTGCAAGTAGGTGATTATCTGGATGTGATCCCGCCAATCGGGAATTTTGTCCTTGACTTTGAGAATAAACCAGATGCAAATTATGTGCTATACGCCGCTGGGAGTGGCATCACTCCCATATTTTCTATTCTAAAATCAATTTTGAAAGTCCAACCTAAAGCACAAATTTTATTGCTTTACTCAAATAGAACTGAGCAATCAATAATTTTTTATGATAAATTGCGTACTCTTGAGAAAAATCACGAAAATTTGAAGATTATCTTTGGGCTTACTCAATATAATAGCAGTTGGCAAGGTCATCGGGGACGTTTCAATACAATAAATCTTACAGCTATTTTACAACGAAATGCACTGGATTTTCGAAACCGCGAGCATTTTCTGTGTGGTCCAGCTGGAATGATGAAGCAAGTACTCGATGCATTGGAACTTCTTAACGTCGAGCGCAGTCAGATTCATAAGGAGTCCTTTACTGCTGAAGAAACAAACCACCATCATATAGTGCATAAGCATTTACCCGAGCTTATCAAGCGAAAAGTCAAAGTTAAACTTTACGGCGAGACTTTCGAAATTGAGGTTGAACCCGAAGATAGCTTAGTTTCAGCCTTGCAAAAGCAAGGATATATGCCGCCATATAGCTGTCAGATTGGTGCATGTTCGACTTGCCGAGCAAAAGCAATAAGCGGTAAATTTTATATGGATATTTGCGAAGCTCTATCGCCTGAAGAAATTCAAGCCGGCTATGTGCTTACTTGCCGTGCTCATCCACTTGAAGATAATTGTTTTGTTGATTATGATTAATAGGAGTTCACTATGGAACAAACTCGCATAGATTGCGAAAGAATTATTCCCGAAATAGAGGGAATTGACACATCAGATCATATCTTTGTTTCTGAAACTGCTATTGCCGCAATAAATCAGATAAAAGAAGAAAATAACGTTCCCGATGATATTCACATTCGCATTGCAACAAAAAGCGGCGGTTGCAGTGGGATGAATTACATACTCGGCTTCGACACATTGCTTAACGATAACGACCTTGTTTTCAAGGTGCGAAATCATTCATTTGTTATCGATAAGAAAAGTATATTTTATCTATTGGGTGTAACGCTCGATTACAAAGAAGATGAGCGTGGGCGTGGTTTTGTGTTCGACAATCCTTACCACGAAAAAACTTGTGGATGTAGTCATTAATCAAGGTATGTTATGATTAAAAAGCAAGCAATAACAGATTTGCCTATTAATGATTTGAGCAAAAATCGTTGGAGTCCGAGAGCCTTCGATCCAAACCGTCCGGTTAGCCACAATCAACTGCTTACATTAGCCGAAGCTGCCCGCTGGACACAGTCTTGCTATAACGAGCAGCCCTGGCGTTTTATTATATGCGATAGAAATACCGATATAGAAGCATACAATAAGCTTCTCGGTTGTCTTGTGGAGTTCAATCAGGCTTGGGCAAGCAATGCACCTGTCTTAATTGCAGTAATTTCATACACTAAATTTTCGATGAACGGCGATTATAATCGCTGGTCGCAATATGATTGTGGAGCAGCTGCGGCAAGCCTTTGCTACGAAGCTGTGCACCAAGGGCTTGTGGCACATCAAATGGGTGGTTTCGATGAGAAAAAGCTGGCTAAAGAGTTTGATTTACCGCCAGATCATATTCCTATGGCTGTTATAGCAGTTGGTTATCAAGGTGAGCTTGCAGATCTGAAAGAGCAATTCCACGAAAGCGAGCTTGCCGAACGCAAACGCCGTCCATTGCAAGAAGATTTTTTCCTTTCAAGTTGGGGAAATGGCATAAAGTGAAAATAAAAACGGGCGACTATGTAGTCGCCCAATAATTTCTTTCATTTGCTCACGACGTTACTTCTTCCTGAAATCAAATTTGCCTTCGCAGGGGCAATCGATAACTATTGTATCGCCAGCGGAAAACTCACCTGAAAGCAATTTCACTGCAAGCGGATCTGTTAGGTGCTTCTGTATAGCTCGTTTTAGCGGACGCGCACCGTATTGCACATCATAGCCAAGCGTTGCAATCCAATCGAGCGCATCTTCGGTAATTTCCATGTTAATGCCATTTTGGGCAAGCTTCTGCCGCAGCGAATTAATTTGTAAATTAGCAATGCTTTTAATGTCGTCTCTGGTTAATGGATTGAACATCACAATTTCATCGACACGGTTTAAAAATTCAGGACGCATTGTACGTTTAAGTAGGTCGATGATCTTTATTTTCAAATCAGCCATTATTGCTTCACGGTTGTAGCTATCGATTTCGCCAAGCTTGCTTTGGATAATATCTGTCCCAAGGTTTGATGTCATAATGATAATAGTATTTTTAAAGTTTACTGTGCGACCTTTGCTATCAGTTAGCCTACCATCGTCGAGCACTTGAAGCAAGACGTTAAATACATCGCTATGAGCTTTTTCAATTTCATCGAGTAGTATCACTGAGTAAGGACGCCTGCGAACAGCTTCCGTAAGTTGACCGCCTTCTTCGTAGCCTACATACCCTGGTGGTGCCCCGATAAGCCGCGACACGGAGAATTTCTCCATATATTCGCTCATATCAATGCGAATCATCGCATTTTCATCGTCGAAAAGGAATTCAGCCAATGCGCGTGCAGTTTCGGTTTTGCCAACACCTGTTGTACCCAAGAAAATGAACGAACCGATTGGTTTGTTGGGATCTGCAAGTCCCGATCGTGATCGCCTTATTGCATTTGCAACAGCAGTAATAGCTTCATCCTGACTAATTACGCGTTGCTTTATGCGTTCTTCCATTTTCAAGAGTTTTGTTTTCTCCGTCTCGAGCATTCTTTGCACAGGGATGCCAGTCCATTTTGAGATAATTTCCGCAATGTCTTCGGATGTAACCTCTTCTTTAAGCAATTTCTTATCTTTCTGAAGCTCTTCGAGACGTCTATTAGCATCCGAAAGCTTTCGATCCAGTTCGTGCAATCGTCCATAACGGAGTTCTGCAACACGTGCTAAGTCACCTTTGCGTTCGAACTCATCAGCCTGAAACTTAACATTTTCAATTTCAGCTTTAATTGCTCGGATTTCTGCAATTAAATTTTTTTCAGCTCGCCACCTTTGTTCAAGTTCGGATTTCTGCTTTTTAAGCTGTTCGAGCTCAAGCTCAATTTCCTCCAAACGCTTGCGTGTAAGTTCTTTTTGATCCATATTTTTTACCTCCATTTAAATCTTAAAGACGTAAATGAAGGTGAATTATTTAAAAATTTTAATTTTTTAATTATGCTTTAAATTCCAATTTCTGTGTTAAAGCGAGCCAGCCAATTTTTTCGTACGACGTTTGTTAATTTGTTCTCTAATGTATTATGTGTTAGTTCCAGCTGGAATTTTGCACGATGTTTGTGCAAATAATAAGTTACATTTGAAGTGATATGTCGGTTCCATTCAGCATCTTTCAGCCCGTAAATATCTTTTAGTGGGGAAACAACTGCATATCTGAAAGCAAGCTCAAAATTATTTTGGAAAATATAGGATGCTTGCAATAAATAACCGTTGCCCACAAAAACATATTGAATATTATTATTTGCATCTTTTGTGATTGGATCTTTAGCTCTGCGGTTAGCATATTCACCATAAAGAGCAAATCCACGATATTTAAAAACGAAATCCGAGAAAGTGCCTTGCATATCGCGTGGTTCGTAAAGTTTTTTGCCCAACTGTCCACGTGTGCGAGTTGATTTTTTATTGTCCGAATATGCAAATGCAATCGAAAGTTTTGGTGATTGCTCCCGAGCTAAATCACCTTCGAAATAATCGCCACCGTCGGTGAACTTACCAAAAGGAAGAAGCTCAATACGCCCGGTATAATCAAAGTTCGCACCATCCAATCTGGGGGCATATCTTCCATCCCCGGTTGAAATTACACCACGTAAATTATAAGCCATTCCAGAAATATCATTCGAATAAACAGCCTGAATTCCGAAATCCCTATCCAGAGTGAATTTTGAATTTACTATTGAGCGTTCTGCAAATTGCAAGTCGCCTGATGAAATAACTCTCTGACGGTTACCGGGTAGTTTAGTTTGTCCAAATCCAAATTGGAAATTATTATTTATTGAGTAAAAAACCATAGCGTCGCGAATTATATTTGGATATTGCGTATCTTCGTAATCCAAATCGCCTCGGGCAAAGGAAAGTTGTAAATTAAACGTCAGGCGAGGATCATATAAATAACCACCAAAACGTAGTCTAAGGCGTCTTACTAAAAGTTCCGAGCTTTCTATGCTTAAATTTTCTTCACTTTTTGTGTAAAATGTTGCTGAATTATGAATGCGAAATCGCATAATTACTTTGGTTGAACTATCAGGAGTAATAAATTGCATGCCTTTATCATCAAAATCAAAGCTGGCAGAAGAACGTCTTGTTTCTTGTCCAAAGATAGAAAAATGACACATTAGCATAAAAAATATGAATATGAATTTGCTAACTTTCATAAACTTAATTTTCCTTTAACATATAATTAACAAATTACAAAATTACTAAATCATTATTTTTCATATCATAATTTTTTAACTACAAAGCAAAAATTTGTAATATGTTTATCAAATGTTAAAATAAACTCTGAATTAACACGCTCTTAATATAATTATTGTAATTTTGAATTACTGTAAAATATATTCAGTGATCTTATGTCAGAAGAAATTCTAAAAACAAACGAAAGTGTGCCTCCATTGCAAAGTGGTTCGTCTAAAACAATCGTTGTTGTGGATGATGAACCTGACATTTGCGAGCTTGTTTCGCTTGCACTTAGCAAAGCTGGATTTAAAGTTAGAACTTTTGAAGATGGCGAAACCCTTTTCAAATACTTAAAAAGCAATGTGCCCGACCTTGTGATTTTGGATTTGATGCTACCCGATGCCGATGGCTTTGAAATTTGTAAATATCTCAAAAAAGACGACAAATTCTCACACATTCCCGTAATAATGCTTACCGCTCGCACCGAAGAGATGGATAAAATTTTAGGTCTCGAGCTTGGTGCCGATGATTACGTAACTAAACCGTTTTCCCCACGCGAACTTGTTGCACGTGTTAAAGCAGTGCTTCGCCGCGACGAAAAAGTCGTAAAAACACAGAAAACACGTATCGGCGATATTTTGGAAATCGATCATCAAAAGTATGAAGTTACTGTTGAAGGAAGAAAAGTCGATCTTACATCAACCGAATTCCGTATTTTAAAGCTTCTGAGCGAACGTCGTGGTTGGGTTTACGCTCGCGATCAGATTTTAGATTATCTTGGAGTACAAGATAAAGGTGTGCTCGACCGCACTGTGGATGTCCACATCAAGAATTTACGCGAAAAACTCGGTGTTGCAGGTAAATTCATAAAAAATATTCGCGGCGTAGGCTATAAAATAGAAGAAAACTAATGCGACTTCTTTCATCGAAAATCTTTGCAGGTTACCTGCTGATAATTGTCATACTCACGGGGCTTATTCTATTCTTTACTTACCGCAATGTAAGTAATCAATATGTTAAATCAATTACGGACAATCTTTTTAAAATAAATTCTTCTTTACATTTCGCTGTCTTAAACCATTTCGAAAACAATAATCTTGATAGATTAGATAATTACGTTAAAAAATTAGGCAAAAAAATTCGTGTCCGTATTACTATTGTTGATTCACTTGGTAATGTTATTGCCGATTCCGAACGTGATCCCAAAACTATGGAAAACCACAGGCAACGCCCCGAACTGCAACCAATCTTTGAAGGCAAACTGTATGGTACTGCTGAACGTTATAGCACTACCGTTCACAAGGAGATGATCTATGTAGCCGAGCCAATTTTTAGCAGTAGAAATCAATTTCTGGGTGCTATTCGTGTAAGTATCTTCAGGCACGAAGCTAAGCAACTAATAAATAAGCTAAATTTAGAAATCCTGCAAATTGCTCTTATAATGATCGTTCTATCGCTCTTGGGTGTACTTGTTTTTGTTCGCACTCTAACCAAGCCTATAAACCAAATTTCTCTTGCTTCTCGAAAAGTTGCTCAGGGCGACTTCGATGTTAAAATTAACATAAAAGGACGTGACGAAATTTACGAACTTGCTCAAAATTTCAATAATATGACTGAAAAGCTCAAGGAGCTATTTAGTGAAGTTATTCGCCAAAAGGATGAACTAAACACAATAATCAAAGCTATACAAGATGGACTTGTTGCATTCGATACAACTGGCAAAGTGCTTGTTGCTAATCGTGGCTTCTGCAACGTGATTTCAAATGATGATATTCTGGATAAAAATATTTATGAAATTACTGATATTGAGTCTTTGCGTGATATATTTAAAGAAGTCTTGTCCTCAGGCTCAAGTTTTACAAAAGAAATTTGTATAGATAAACGCCATTTTATTTGTAGTGCTAATTTTATTCAAACAAAAAAGGAAATTGTGCTTCTTTTCCACGACATTACTGAATTTAAAAAGCTCGAACAACTTAAAAAAGATTTCGTTGTAAATGTTTCTCACGAACTTCGCACTCCACTTACTGCTATTAAAGGTTTCATCGAGACATTAGAAGACGAACTCCAAGGCTCTTTTAATCATTACATCGATATAATCAAACGCCATACAAACAGATTAATTAACATTGTGCAAGATCTGCTTCTGCTTTCGGAGCTCGAGCAACCTAATACAAAGCTCATTAAAACGTCCGTTGATTTAAACATCATTATCGACAATGTTTTGAAAATTTTTGAGCAAAAGTTAAAAGAAAAAAACTTACAAATTCAAGTTTCTTACAAATCGCATTATCCGAAATTGGTTGTGGACATTTTCAAAATGGAGCAAGTTTTTATTAATCTGATCGATAATGCAATCAAATACTCCGATAGCGGAACTATCGAAATTAATTGCAGCTACGACGAAAACTACGCTTACATATCAGTAAAAGACAACGGAATTGGCATTTCCAAAGAAGACCAAGAGCGCGTTTTTGAACGATTCTACATTGTTGATAAATCACGTTCCAAAAAATTTGGCGGCACAGGTCTTGGGTTATCCATTGTTAAGCATATCATACTGCTACACAATGGCGAAATCACTGTCGAAAGTGAAAAAGGCAAAGGCACAACCTTCAAAATCAAACTACCTCTGAGCGATGGAAGACCTACTGAGCAAGCTCAATAAGATAGTCGCCCATTTTTTCTACAAGCCAATCATATAAACTATCGCCTAAGATATGACGCTCGATTTTTGCAATTGGACGATTGTAATCCATACAATAGATTTCGCTCTCTTTTATAGCGAACTCAATTGCATTAAAGTTGTTATCAAAATTTGAGCTGATTTTTGTGCTTGCTTCAATAATCTTTTGCTCGAGCTCGGAGCTGAGCTTTATTTCCTGCTTGGAATAACGTAAATGTAGAGGATTGTTCGGATTGTATTTTACTATTTTAACGTATTTTTTGCCAATAACAAACGAACGAACGTATTCGTCGTGCTCTATAACCTCTTGCAATACCATTAGGTTAGCCCCTGTGAGCTCGTAAGCGGAGAAAAATTCTGTCTTGTTGTAAACTTTAAAATCATATCGTGTTTCGTCAAAAGCATTTGATTTTAAAACGGCTGGGAAACCAACATAATCAAACATTTCATCCCAATTTAGCGGATAAATCAAATTACGCATTGCCTCCGGAGTTGTGTTGCGTGGTAGCCATTTTGTTGGCAAGAGGCAAACTTTGGGAGTTTTCAGCCCAATATTGCTTGCAACGGTTGTCTGGAAGAAATAATCATCGTAACAAGCCGAAAGACAATTTGTAATAACCTTTTTGCCTTGGAGTTTCAGTGTTTTCAAAAATGTGCGATAAAATGGCACAAATTCAGATATGCGGTCTAATACAACATCATAATCATAAAAATTACTCGATTTGAGAATACCAATTTTTATTTCTTCGCAGATTAAATCGTTTATTCTTTTTGAATTAATGTAATGCATTACATCCAACGGGAAATTCGTATCAATGCCGAAAAGCATACCAATCTTTTTCATAAAAACACCTATAATTAAATCTATTTCATAAACGATTATATTCCCAAATTAGTAGATGAAAATTGCAAATATTTCACATAAAAATAAGTCTATACTACTTTAGACGATGATTATTAACAATTATTCGTATAATTCTTATGAAAAAATTATTCCTTATTTTATTGGCTTTAATTGCAATAAAAAGTTGCAATGCCCAAAACACTAAAACAATTATACTTGTAACAAGTAATCCAGCATACACAATAATTAAAGAACTGGCAGGTGCAAAAATTGATGTGCGTCGGTTAATTCCTCCCGGTGCATCACCACATACCTACCAACCAAAACCATCAGATGCATACAAAGCCCAATCGGCAAACATACTTGTTTATGTTGCAGATAATAACGACGGTTGGGCGGTAAGCCTTCCTGGTAATAGGAAGCTTTTGCAGCTTGTTGAACTGCTACCACGCGAGTTTTGGATAAATTTTCGTGGTGAACGAATTAATGCATCGGATACAACAATCACAACTAAAATGATCGATACGCATTTTTGGATGGATCCGCTTGCCGTGAAAGCTTTGATTTTCCCTTTGGCTGATACTTTGGCGAAGCTCGATCACCAAAATGCTGCAACCTACAAAGCAAATGCCCAACTATTTGCAAACAGGCTGGATATTTTACACCGACAGGTTGATAATATCATTCATCCGGTGAAAGGCAGAACAGTATTTTTACATCATCCATCGATTTTGTATTTTATCAATCGCTATGGTTTAATATATGGCAGTGCAATTGAAGAAGCGCCCGGAAAAGAGCCATCACCTAAATACATAGCCAATATTGTCCAAAAAATCAAAGAAACCAATACTAAAGCTATTTTCAACGAGCCTCAGCTTTCGGATAAAGCAATAAAAACAATTGCCGAAACAGCAAATGTAGAACTATTTATGCTTGATCCCGTTGGCGGTGGAAAAGGCACTGAAACTTACCAAGATTTAATCTTGTTTAATGCTCGCACTTTAGCTAAAGCACTTGCAGGAGCCGAGCAATGAGCCAATACGCTATTGAAACTATAAACTTATCAGTGAAATTTGCCGAAAATACTGTCTTAGATAATATTAACGTTAGAATTGAAAAAGGCGATTTTGTTGGTATTATCGGTCCTAATGGTTCTGGAAAGACGACTTTTCTCAAAGTAATTTTAAACATATTCGAACCAACAAGCGGGCATGTGCTAATTTTCGACAGAGATTTAAAGGATTTGCCTGCTGGCGTAATTGGATATGTTCCGCAGATAAAAACTATCGACCGATCTTTTCCTGCAACAGCGCTCGAACTTGTTCTAAGCGGAATTCATAACCGTTGGGTGGGATTGAAAAAGCGTTCAGATGAAAAACTTGCACTGGAGGCTTTGGAACTTGTCGGTGCGGCACATTATGCTAAGGAGCAAATATCGAATTTGTCAGGTGGGCAATTGCAACGTGTTTATTTAGCACGATGTTTTGCAAGTAATCCTAAAATTTTATTTCTGGATGAGCCAGCAACTGGTGTGGATTTAGTTTGCGAAAGCTCTATAAACGAATTAATCGAAGAATACAATAAAATTCGCGGTGTTACAATTCTAATGGTAACACACGATTGGACTGCTGCTTATCACCATACAAATAAAATTATGCTGCTAAACAAACAGCTGGTTTATTTCGGCGATAAAAACGAAGCGTTCACAGAAATAAATTTGCAGAAAACTTTTTCGCATCTTGGGCATAAGCATAAAGTTTCATTTGGGTTGAAAAATTATGAGTGAGTTACTTAGTTTAGGTTTTATGCAACGGGCTTTGGCGGTTGGTGTTTTGCTCGGTGCAATAAGCGGTTTCCTTGGTGTGTTTGTTGTGCAGCGGAGAATGAGTTTCTTGGGCAGTGGGCTGTCGCACGCTGCTTTCGGTGGTGTAGCTCTTGGTATATTTTTAAGCGTTGAGCCAATGTTTGTTGCTTTGCCGTTCACTTTGATAATAGCTTTTCTTATGGTTTATCTGAAAAAGCAAACTCGACTGGCGGCAGATACAACAATTGGCATACTCTTTTCGCTTGCAATGGCTTTGGGAATTGTTTTTTTAGCTTTGAACGAGAATTATTCGGCTGATGCTTATGCTTATTTATTCGGCTCAATTCTGAATGTAACTATTACGGATATTGTTGTTGTTGTTGTTCTGACACTTATAATATCGATTTTCGGTAAAATTTTTTGGGGACGTTGGGCATATTCAACATTCGACCAAGAACTCGCAATATCGAGCAAGATCCCAGTTGAATTGGATGAATATATGCTTACTTTGCTAACAGCTTTGCTTATTGTTGTGTCGATTAAAGTTGTTGGAATGCTTCTAATAGGTGCGTATTTAATAATACCTGCGGCAGCTGCTCGCATAGTTGCCCGCTCATTTTATCAAATGACACTGCTATCATCTATAATTGCTGTTGTAAGCAGTATTTTTGGTTTGATTCTATCCTATTTTATTGATCTACCCAGTGGTGCAGTTATAATTTTGCTTCAAACTTTAATACTTATTTTACTTGCTATTCTTAAAAAATTTTAAAATAGAGCATTTTCATCTTTGTCTATTGCTACTTCAATGTGCTCATAAGCCAGTTTAGTTGCAGTTCGTCCACGTGGAGTGCGATTAATGAAACCTTGTTGTATCAGAAATGGCTCATATACTTCTTCAATAGTGCCTGCTTCTTCGCCAACTGCAACTGAAATTGTGTTAATTCCAACTGGTCCGCCGTTGAATTTATAGATAATTGCCTGCAGAATACGTTTGTCCATCTCGTCCAACCCATATTTATCGACATCCAAAGCAGCAAGAGCCATTTGAGCAATTTCTTTTGTGATTTTTCCATTACCTTTTACCTGTGCAAAATCGCGTGTGCGTTTAAGCAAGCGATTGGCTATGCGTGGTGTGCCGCGAGAACGTTTAGCAATTTCCATCGCGCCCTCTTCATCAATAGGGACATTCAAAATCTTTGCCGAGCGCAACACAACAATAAATAAATCTTTGCTGTCGTAATAATCAAGTCTGTTAATTATGCCAAATCGTGAACGCAACGGATCGGAAAGCAGCCCAGCACGTGTAGTCGCTCCGATTAACGTAAACTTCGGTATTTTTATCTGTATCGTTCGTGCCGATGGACCACTATCGATCATAATATCAAGCCGAAAATCCTCCATTGCCGAATATAGGTACTCCTCCACAACGGTTGATAGACGGTGAATTTCATCTATGAACAAAATATCGCCTTCGCTTAAATTTGTAAGTAATCCTGCCAAGTCGCCTGGCTTTTCAAGAACAGGTCCTGATGTAGTCTTGATGTTTGCTCCGAGCTGCCGAGCAATGATGTAGCTCAATGTTGTTTTACCTAAACCAGGTGGTCCTGTGAGTAAGACGTGATCAAGTGCTTCATTTCGCTGCAATGCAGCTTGGATGAACACTTTAAGATTATCGACAATTTTCTTTTGCCCAACGAACTCATCAAACACAAGTGGTCGTAAAGTAACGTCTAATTCGTCTTCTTTTGTTTTATGAGGTGATATAATGTCTTTTGTGCGTTCTTTCAAGGCGGTCTCCCTGTTATTTATTTCGTGATTGATTATAAATATGAGCATTAGTCGGATCAAGATAAATCAAGTTATCGAAAACTTTTTTGTCGGGATAACCTTCCATAAGCGAGGCAATTTCACGCGATTTTGTGTCAAAAAAAACTTGCAGCAACGCACTCGGTCCGACCATACGCTTTTCTTTGAAATCTGCCATTTTTGAAATTGTGCGTGCTATATTTTCAAGAGCTTTTTGCTTGTTTTTCTTCAACTGATCCAACCCATCAAGATAATATTCCGTTATCAATTTGCGAAAATCGTAATATCGTGGATCTGTTAGCTCGCTTACGAGCGTGTATTTTGTAAGCTCGCCCGGTGCTGCATAAGTGCCCCAGCCCTCGGCACCACGATTAGCACCAAGCAAAAGCACCTGCTTAGCCCGCTCGAAAGCTACGTTGCCATCGAGTTCGCCGTAACTATCCAGATCCATACCAATTACAAGCATCATATAAAAATCAATAAGGCTTGTAACTTCATCAAATCTATTTATGTTAAATGAAAGATTAGCGCCTTGAGAATATGGGAAAATCCATTTATTTTCAGCAAAGCGAATTGTTGTTACTGCGGCTTCTGGGTCGTCCAGAAGTTGCCTTTTGGATGCAATGAACAAGCGTCCCGAATAAAAATTTCTGTTACCACCGGAAAGCACAATTGTTATATCAACAGGTATTCGCTCTCCTTCCCATTCTATGTTAACGAATTGTTGGCTGTTAATGTAATTTTGTAAATCATTCTCGAGCGAAGCAACATACATACGGCGATCGGGATCCACTTGTTCCATATTGACGCTTACTGTTGCTTTTAGCTCCTGCGAAAATAAGTTGCTACTAAAAAATATTGATAAAAAGATAATTATTAAAAATATTTTTTTCATTGTTTTACCTTTATTTTATTCCTAAGTAACGAATTTAAAAGAAATATGTTAATTCTTGCAAATTTAAAAAATAATTTCATATTTTTTGGTTATTTGAAAATAAAAATTCACTTTATCAGTTTTTATTACGAAATAACGATTGAAAAAATTTTTTTTGGTTAGAATAATTGTTTTTTACGATATTTGCAAGCATAATGTTATTGAAAATAAATAATGTATGAGTAATATATAGGTTTTTTTATGCTAAACTTAAATAATTTGCTTAAAATATTTATTCTTTCGCTTGAAAACGAAGGAAAAACCCAGTTATTTGTATATTTACCTGCCGCAAATGCAGTTGCCCCAATAACTTTAAAAAACGAAGATGAAGATGATGAAGATGATTACGAAGATGAAGATGACGAGGATTACGACGAAGACGAAAATTATGATGATGAATACGAAGGCGATGAATTTGATTTTGGTGATGAGGACGAAGATTTTGACGATGAAGAAATTGACTTCGACGATGAGGAATTTGATTTCGATGAAGAAGATTTGCAATTCGACGAAGACGATTTAGATTTCGATGATGAAGATGACCTCTTCGATGACGAAGATGAAGATTTAAAGTAAGCATAAATATATATTTTAATTAATCGAAATGAACAACTTTCGGTAGTTCTTCATTTTGTTTTTTTATGTGCAGAGCAAGCCTGATATTATTACTGTTTTTTTTGGCAAACTGTACATTTGCCAAAGATATTAATTGGCTTGAAATTAATAGATACCTATCAAGAGTTTATCAGGAAGATGAAATTTCAAATAGTATCGAAACTTTGGAATACTATTTCAATAATCCAATATCATTGTACAATGCAAAAGAAGATGCTCTTACAGTCCTGCCCTCTGTTGATTTGCGTACATCAAGTGTAATAGTTAGTCGGTTCAATAAAAATCCTGATATCTCAGACGAGGAGCTTTTCGAGGGTCTCCTGCTTGATGAAGCTCAAATCTTAATTATTCTTTATTCAACAACTCGCCGACAGCATGCCTTAGAGGCGAAAACATCGGCAAAATACTGTTTACGCAGTGAAGAGCGGTTCGAAAAAGTAAGCGGCTTGCGCCAAAACAAATACCTCGGCGACAGATACGATATTTATCAGCGATTAGTTCTTACGCACAAGCATTGGCATTTTCAGGCAATAGGCAACAAAAATTTGGGCGAACTCCATTTGTTCGAGTTCTACAGCTTTGGTGCAAAATACGAATCAAATAAATTTAAGCTATTTCTTGGCGACTTCAATGCAAATTTTGGCTGCGGGAATTTGCTCTGGCAAGGCTTTTCGCTTGGCAAAGGTGGAGATTATATTTCAGCGGCACAGCCATATAAAAACAGCATAAAGTTGAACACGTCTTCATCACAGGTGGATTTCTTTCGCGGTGTCGCACTCGAAAAAGTTTTTAATGTTGGAATTTTCGATGTTTCTACCAATCTTTTTTTTTCGAGCTTTGCAAGACCTGCCAATATCGATACAGCAAAAAAAATTGCAACCTCAATATACACAAGTAACTACTTTCGCACACAAACTGAAATTCGCAAAAAAAATGCACTTTTGGAATATGCTCAAGGAGCTAACTTTGTTATTAGTTACAAATATTTGAATATAGGTTTCACCTATTTCGATATTCAATACGATTTCCCATTAAAAAGTTCTTCGAGCAGAGCGTTCAGTGGTAAATATTCTAATTTATTCTCTACATTCGTAATTATAAACTTGCAGAATGCGACATTTGGCGGCGAATATTCATTTTATGAAATGAAATATCCCGCAGCAAAAGTGTTTTGGCGTGCTAAAAATGATAATTTCGAAATTGTTCAGCATTATCGAAATTATCACGCAAAGTATAGAAGCTTTTTTGGCTATAATTTTGGCGAAAGTTCAACAGCCGCAAACGAGGAAGGATTATATACCGGAATTAAAGCTAAATTTAGCAAAAATCTTATAAGTCAGGCATATATTGACTTTTATCGCTCTCACATGCGAACTTATTCTGTTGAAAAACCCATAAAAGGTTACGATTATACCTTTAAGCATACATATAGAAACAAGCACTTAGGCGAATTTTTTCTTAAAATTAAAAGCGAAGCAAAAACAGATGGTTTCAAACCCAAAGGGGCATCAAATCAAACTATTTACAATTTAATGCGAAATGATGTTCGTTTTGAATATGAACGCAAAATTTTGCGCAATTTAAACATTACGTTTCGATTAGATGCAACGGATGTTTATTTCGAGCAAAAGAAACCTTGCGAAAATGGGAAAGCAGGCTTCATTGAGCTTAATTACAATATATTCAGCAATTTATCACTTTCGGGTAGAATTTCAGTATTTCAAACCGATAGCTATTCATCGGCAATTTGGCACTATGAATATAGAATGCCCACTTCAATTTTTTCGAATGCACTATACGACGAAGGTTCGCGGCTTCTTTTGCGTACTAGATATTCACCAATACCGCAAATCCATATTTATTTTGCCTATACTCGTTTGCATAAACCAAAACTTGATAAATTAGGGAGCTCTTACGACCAAATAAACAGCAACAAAGATAACAGGATTTATTTATTGCTTAATATAAAGTTATAAATCATAAAAAATTATTAACAAATTAAAAATCTCTTAAAAAAATATTGTAATTTATAAATCCTTTTATATCTTTGTATTTTGTTTAACTATTGACTTTTAAATCTAAACAATAAGGAGAGTTAAATGGCAGAAGAGAAAAAGTTTGTACCATTTGTTCCTTCCGATAGCAATATGTCCGAAATGACAGTGCGGGCGCTAATACTCGGCTTGATTATGGCTGTGGTGCTTGGCGCTGCAAATGCATACTTAGGACTTAAAGCTGGTATGACAATTGCTGCAACATATCCCGCAGCTGTAATCGGTATGGCATTGCTCAAAGCAATGCGCGGCTCGATTTTAGAAGAGAACTTTGCACGTACTGTTGGTTCAATCGGCGAATCTGTTGCAGCAGGAGCAATTTTCACATTGCCTGCATTCTTTATTGCTGGCATCTGGAAACCGTTTTTCACAACATCAAACTACATTACTGCATCTCTAATATTGGTCTTCGGCGGTATCTTGGGTATTATGTTTGTTGCTTTGCTTCGCCGTGTAATGGTCGAAGATAAAGAATTGCCATATCCTGAATCAGTCGCTGCTTCCGAGATCCACAAATCCGGTCAGAAAGCTGGTGGCAACAGTAAATTCCTTTTCGGTGCTATGGGGCTTGGCGGTTTAATTAAATTATTAGGTGAGTTCAAAGTATTTCCCACAATTTGGGAAAAATTTGTTTCATTCGGCAGGCAAACTGTAACTGGCACAACTTTCACTGGCGATGGCGGCATAGTGCTCAGTAGCCCTGCTGTTTCACCTGCTTATATGGGCGTTGGTTATATCATCGGTCCGAAGCTTGCGGCTTTGAACTTTAGTGGTGGTTTAATTGCCTGGGGACTTCTAACACCGATTATATATTATTTTATTCACCCATTCCTTGATTATCAGCAGTGGATTGCTCTTTTGATGCAAACTCGTGGCTGGGATTTACAAGTCACAACAGAACGTGTTAATAACCCAATGTTCCAAATGACTGAAGTTTGGAAATATATCGTTCGCCCAATTGCAATAGGCGGTATGCTTGTTGGTGCTGGATACACTCTTTTCCGTATGCGTAAGAGCCTCTCGGCTGGTATAGCTCGTTCAGTAAGCGACGTTAAAAAAGCAGCACAAGGCAGCAGCGTCGTTGCTGATAGAATCGATAGAGATATTCCTTTTACTTGGGTTATGATTGGTATTGCGATTGTAGCAATTGCTACTTTCTCTATCACATTCTTCATTTTCAACACATCGATGTTGGTTGCGATTGTTTCAGCAACATTGCTTATAATTCTTGCATTTTTCTTCGCAGCAGTCTCGGGCTACCTTGTTGGTATTATGGGTTCGAGTAATAATCCTATTTCGGGGCTAACACTTACCGCTCTTGTTGTTACAGCATTGATTTTAGTTGCATTGGGTGTTACTGCTGAAACTGGCGGTGTTGCTGCTGTGCTCGGTGTTGCGGCGATTGTTTGCGTTTCGGCGGCTGTTGCTGGTGAAATGTTACAGGATTTGAAAGTTGGTCACATCCTTGGCGGGACTCCTTGGAAAATGCAGGTGGGCGATATAATTGGCGTGCTACTATCGGGCTTGGTGATGTTTATGGTGCTTTCTTTCTTGAATGATGGTGATATTGCAAAAGGCTTGAAAGAAGGTTACGAAGGCGGTTTCGGCAGCAAATCGCTTGCTGCTCCGCAGGCAAGCTTGATGGCAATACTTTCGAAAGGTATAGTTGGCGGTCAAATGGCGTGGCCACTCATAATCGTTGGTATGCTTATGGGCTTCGGCTTCATTTTGATGCAAGTACGTAGCCCTATGCTTGTTGCTGTTGGTATGTACTTGCCGCTCGAGACAACTTTTGCCATTTTCATCGGCGGCTTGATTAAAGGAGTTGTCGATATGATTAACGAAAATCGCGGCTACAACGATTACCAGAAAGCACGTGTCGAAAATGTCGGTGTGCTCCTTGCATCTGGATTGATTGCTGGCGAAGCCCTGATGGGGCTCATCTTCGCTGGGTTTGCTGTGTTCGATATGTTCGCACCTGCGATATTCCCCGGTGCATCCTTCTTAATCAGCATTCTGGTAGTCCTCTTTGTTGCTTATATTTTGGTTGGTATCCCTGTTCGCAAAGCTGGCGATCCAAATGAACCTGCTGCACCATCTGGTATGTAATAGATTGTTTCACTTTCAAAACAAAGGTAGCTTCCTGCAAGGAGGCTGCTTTTTTTTATTTAATGATATGGTTTATACACGTTTATTTTATACTATTGCGAAGTGCTTGGATTGACCCACTAAGAATGACTAGGCAGAGAGAAATATTTGCCGACATAGTTTCTACAAGAGTACTAAACCTATTATAAATCTTACATTTATTAAAAATTCTTAACTAAATATTTTTAAAACACATTCGTGTATAATTAAAAAATTCTATTCAAGTTTTATGAAAAGACTTATTCTGCTTTTTTTACTTGTTTTTCAATTTTGTGTTTTAAATGCTCAAAATTGGAATGCTCAAAGCGGGCATTTGTATGACGTTTGCTTCGTTCACGATACTGTTGGTTGGGCTGTTGGGGTTACAGGTCGAGTAATTCATACAACCGATGGTGGTATTAATTGGTTGCATCAACCGAGCAGTACAAGCTATGACTTAATGAGCGTCTTCTTTATCAACACTAATACAGGTTGGGCAGCCGGCGACGCAGGAACAATTCTTAAAACTACAAATGGCGGTGCTTCCTGGAGCTTGAAACAAACGGGTAAAAACTATCGTATCAATTCAATCTATTTTGCTAATAATTCAATTGGTTGGGCGGTCGGAAGCAACGGCACAATACTTAAAACTACTAATGCTGGCGAAAGCTGGTTCTCTCAGTCCACGGGATTAAACTATATTTTTTACAGAGCATTTTTCATTAATGCAGACACTGGTTGGGTTGTTGGTTCTTACGGTGCTATTTTACGTACCACAAACGGCGGTGTAAACTGGAGCTTGCAATCAAGTGGTACGAGCCTGTGGCTATATTCTGCGTTCTTCCTTAATGCAAATGTCGGATGGGTCGCTGGTAGTAGTGGCTTGTTGCTTCGCACTACTAATGGCGGCGCCACTTGGACGCAAATTCCAAGTGGCACAAGCTTTACTATCAACTCAATTTTTTTTCTTAACAACAATATTGGTTGGATTGCTGGCGAAAATGGCGTGATTAATCGTACTCAAAACGGCGGTTCCAGCTGGATTACTCAAACAAGTGGCACATTAAACTTCCTTCGTAAAATTCAATTCACAAACAGCAACATTGGCTACTCTGTTGGAATCAATGGAGTTATACTAAAAACTACTTCCGGTGGCTCTACTTGGTTTAGTCAAGCTGCAAATATCACTCAATCATTATACAAAATAAACTTTGCAAATACCAACTATGGCTGGATTTCAGGTAGTAGCGGAGCTGTCCTTAAAACAACAAATGGCGGTGCAAGCTGGTTTTCCTTGACAACTGGTACTAACAACCATTTATACGGAATTTGTTTTATTAATGAATCAACTGGTTGGGTCGTTGGCGAAAATCGCAAAATACTTAGAACCACTGATGGCGGAATAACTTGGCAAAATCAATCTATTTGGACAAGCGGACATCTCTACGACGTCCATTTCCTGAATTCAAATTTTGGCTGGGCTGTCGGCGAAAGTGGTCGTTTAATGCGTACAACCAACGGTGGTTCTAACTGGACCTTGCAAACAAGCGGCACTACTAATAACCTTCGCGCTGTGCATTTCGTAAGCATCGATCGTGGCTGGGTTGTCGGTGATGGAAGCAAAATATTATTCACAATCAATGGCGGAATAAGTTGGAATACTCAGTTTGTTCCTTCAAATGCCAATTTGTATGATGTTTATTTTATTAATCAAACCACTGGTTGGGCTGTCGGCGATCAAGGTGTTATTTTTAAAACTACTGATGCTGGATACAATTGGACGCAAATTCAAAGTAATGTTTCGCAAAAACTTAATAGCGTCGTTTTTGTTGATGATAATATTGGCTGGATTGCCGGTGCTTATGGCTTGATTATGAAAACCACAAACGGTGGACAGACCTGGACACAAGAGCAAACTGGAACAACATCAGAATTGTTTGCTATTGCCTTCGTAAATGCAAATTCTGGATTTGCTGTTGGGGATGGCGGTGCTGTCTTCAAATACAATAACAACATTTTCTACCAAAAACCAAATTTGAATTCTCCAAGTAATAATTCTTCGCAGTTGTGTTTTATACCAGCTTTCAGCTGGAGTCGTAATTTAAATGCTCGATATGATCGATTGCAAATTTCTAAGTATTCTGATTTTTCGGTTTTGCATTTTAATGATACAACCTCTTCTGAAAGCTTAACATTGCCTTTTGCTTTCGCTCTTGATACTAACACAACTTATTACTGGCGTGTAAAGTCTTACTCGCAAACAGGTGACTCCACTGACTGGTCCGATGTTTTTAGCTTTACTACTCAAAGAAAACTTCTTGCTCCGGCTCTCCTTGCACCTGCAAACAACTCTGCGAATATATCCACAAGCCCCCAATTTAGCTGGCAAGCTGTCCAGGGTGCCGATTTCTACATAATTAATATCGCTACAAATAGCAACTTTCAAAATATAATAAAAAATGATACAGTTTTTACCACAAGTTACTCTCTCAGCTCAAATTTGAGTAATAATACAACTTATTATTGGCGAGTTCGCTCAGTCAATAATTGCCAGAGTAGCGATTGGTCGGCTGTATTTGTTTTTACTACTGTTGCTTCTGTTTCACCTCAAGTTACTGGTAGCATTCTTTATGCAAACTCTCAACAAACCCCTATGAATAATTGCGTTGTGTTGCTCAAAAATGCTAATAATATTTTGGTTGGTGCTGGAGTAACTTCTTCTGATGGCAGCTTTTCGATCCCAAATGTCCCTGATGGCTCTTATAATATCGAAATTATTACTAGTAAATTATCTGGCGGACTTAATCTTTTGGACGTTCTATTAGTCAGACGTTTTATTTCTGGGCTAATCAGCAATTTATCTCCCATTCAATTGAAAGCTGCTGATGTTGATAATAGCAACTCTGTTAATATACTCGATGTTCTTAAAATGCGTCAAAAAATATCGGGCATAAATGTTCCTTCTTGGCGAACGCAAAATTATGTTATTCATCCATCTACAATCAATGTAATAAATGGCAATGCTCAGATTAATATTCAAGCTTTATGCGTCGGTGACGTTGATGGTAACTATATACCTCCAAATAATTAAAATAATATCTCTCGGAGGAATAGTATTTTTCATATAAAAATTCCCTTAGTAAGAATTGCCTCTTATTGAGGGTTTTGCATTTAGTTACCAAGAATTGAAAAAACATTTTACATCATATATTTTTAGTATTTCACAAATCATAGCTGAATTTTGTTTTTAAATATTAAAAAAATATATAAATTGCATTACTATAATTAACAAATTATAAACAAAAACGGGTAAAACCGATTAATAAAAAATTGTGAGGAATTTATGGCTACTGGTTCATTCAATCCTTTTCAAATGGCTCAGCAACAATTCGATCAAGTTGCAGAAAAATTAGGCTTAGATCAAGCAACTCGCGATTTATTAAGAAACTCCAACCGCGAAATTCACTTCAACATCCCTGTTCGTATGGATGATGGCTCGTACAAAGTTTTCCGTGGCTTCCGTTGCCAACACAACGATGCACGCGGTCCTGCTAAGGGCGGTATCCGTTTCCACCCACACGAAACGATAGACACTGTTCGCGCTCTTGCTATGTGGATGACTTGGAAAACCGCCGTTGTCGATATCCCACTCGGTGGCGGCAAAGGTGGCGTTATCTGCGATCCTCATAACCTTTCGATGAGAGAACAAGAGCAAATTTGCCGTGGTTGGGTGCGTGCTGTTGCTCCGCTTGTCGGTCCACTTCAGGATGTCCCTGCTCCTGATGTTATGACAACTGGTCAGCATATGATCTGGATGCTCGATGAATACGAAAAAATTACTGGAATAAAAGCTCCCGGCTTTATCACTGGCAAACCTCTCGGTGCTGGCGGTTCGCTCGGTCGCACCGAAGCTACCGGATTTGGCGTTATCTACACTGTCCGAGAAGCTCTCAAAGAAATGAATATCGATATTAAAGATACAACCGCTTCTTTCCAAGGTTTCGGTAACGTTAGCCAGTATGCCCTAAAACTCTATACTGAACTCGGCGGCAAAGCTATCTGCGTTTCCTGCTGGAACCATCACGAACAAAAAGCTTTCACTTACAAAAAAGCAAGCGGTATTACATTCGATGAACTCATTTCAATTACTAATCGTTTCGGTGAAATCGATACTGATAAAGCTCGCGACCTCGGTTATGAAATCCTACCAGGCGAAGCTTGGATCGAACAAGAAGTTGATATTCTGGTCCCAGCTGCTTTAGAAAATCAAATCAATGCCGAAACTGCTCCGAAAATGGCTAAATCCGTTAAAATTATTGCCGAAGGCGCCAACGGTCCGACTACTCCAGAAGCCGACGAAATCATTAAATCACGTAATATTTGGGTCATCCCAGATTTCCTTGCTAATGCTGGCGGTGTTACTTGCTCTTATTTTGAACAAGTTCAGTGCAATATGAATTACTTCTGGTCCAAAGAAGAAGTTTTAGATAAGCTCGACCGCAAGATGACAGAAGCCTACCACGCTGTTTCAAATCTTGCTCGCACACGCAACGTTTATATGCGCGATGCTGCTTATATGATTGCTATTTCACGCGTTGCTGAAGCTTGCAAATTGCGCGGCTGGGTTTAATATCTTATAAAATATTTTACAAACAAGGCTGCTCCTAAAAGAGCAGCTTTTTTTTATGATTTTCTGTTAAATAATAATAAAATTTTTTTTAATAATATAGAATTTTCAAAAATATAACAATATCGATAATATGTTGATATTCATTATACTTACACGAATCACTTAACAAAATTTGTCATCGCGGACATCAAAAACATCAATTTCGAGACACAAAAATATCGTGATAAATTTACCGACATTAGCTAAGTGATAGTATTATAATGAATTTACAAATGTCATCGTGGATTTTTTTGCTAAATTTTTCTAAGTATTATAATTATAAGCTTCTTATAAGAAAATTTCGAGCATAAAAATTTTTAAAAAAATTCACGATGACAATTTTTTTGTTTTTTTATTAAAAAAATAGTTTTTATATTTGCATTAGTTATTGGTAAATCTTGCATTCAAGCTTTTGCTCTTTGAAAATTAGCTACTCTTTCAATTGCACTATATTAGTATTACAACTGGTCGTTTCTACCAATAAACAGGGTTGCCTTAACCTTTCAATTGCACTATATTAGTATTACAACAATGTTAAAAGATTTATTGATCCTCGCTCAAAGAGCAACCGAAACTTTCAATTGCACTATATTAGTATTACAACAATAGATATAAAAACGTTAAAGCATTCATATAAAACCCCCTTTCAATTGCACTATATTAGTATTACAACATTCGTTATTTTCCTCATCATATCTTATATCAATGCGCAACTTTCAATTGCACTATATTAGTATTACAACTTAGTTGATATGGAGGTATACAGAAGTGGGCGTGGTAAGACTTTCAATTGCACTATATTAGTATTACAACTGATTATGTATGCAGGGAGTATAGTGTGAATGCGACTTTCAATTGCACTATATTAGTATTACAACATTAGAATTATGGAGAAGTTAGTATGTTCCACGTAATCTTTCAATTGCACTATATTAGTATTACAACTTTAGATTATTTACAATGTTATCGTCAGTCCATTGTATATTCTTTCAATTGCACTATATTAGTATTACAACAATTTCAAATTTCATTTTTACACCTCTTAAAATATTACTTTCAATTGCACTATATTAGTATTACAACTTTCTGTCCTCGTAATACTCTTCGGTATCTTCGGCATAC
>Ga0308407_1000027_pt1 | contig 154321 bp, 119 predicted proteins | sample HotsprSampleMSe2_FD_203476 | JGI IMG/M metagenome (GOLD analysis project Ga0308407, IMG submission 203476) | Hot spring phototrophic mat microbial communities from Mushroom Spring, Yellowstone National Park, Wyoming, United States - 20060911_MSe2 ...
GTTGCAACAGCAACAGGCTATGAAGTGCAAGTATCCACAAGCAATACATTTGCAACAACAGTATTCAGTGGCACAACAGCGAACTTATATCAAGCATTAAGCGGCTTGAACTATAACACAACATACTACTGGCGAGTTCGTGCATTGCGTGGCACAGAACAAGGACCTTGGTCAGCAGTATGGTCGTTTACAACTACTCAGCAGACAACAGTTAATGTTCCGACACAAGCATCGTTTATCACATTCTCGAACGTAACTACTTCATCGATGAAGGTTACTTGGCTCAATGGTAATGGTGTTGGACGTCTTCTTCTTGTTGCAGAAGAAAACCTTAATGCTGCTCAATGGAACGCAATTTTGAGTGCATTAAACACAAATGTTTCCTCTTATGCTTCTGTTAACGGAAGTTGGGCAAACAAAGTTGCTGTTTCTGCATTAGGTAAAACAGCTTATGTAATTGGCAGAACTACTGGTACTGCTCGCAGTGTTGATGTTACTGGTCTTGCATCTGGCACAACATATTATTTCCACGTTGCAGAATACAACGGCAGCAATCCAGCTGTTTACAACGTAAATCAAGCTTCATTGAACCCACGTTCAAGAGCTACTCTTGTAGGCGTGCAAACTCCAACAGCTATTGCTGCTACAAACGTTACAACTAACTCATTCTTTGCAAACTGGACACTTGCTTCAAGCCAGTACGATTACTTCGAAGCAGAAGTAAATGGTCAACTTTACGATGTAGGTGCTTTCCCAACTGCTAATGGCTTTACTTTCGGTTTTGATGCCGATCCAAATACTACTTATACATATAAAGTACGCACTGTTTATTCAAACAATACAAGCGCTTGGTCTAACACTCGTACTGTTACAACTTATCCTTTGGATGTTGTAACTGGACCTACAACAGGCTGCCAATACATTTCAAATGTATTTACAGTTAATTTGAACAATGTTACAATCGTTTGGGAAGCTGAAGATGCATCAGAAGAGTATGACTGGGCTAATAGCTTAACTGCTTCGTGGGATCTTCCAGGAACTTATGATGTAACAGCTTATATAACCGATGCTTTCGGCAATACAGGTTATCATACTGTTACAATCACTATTAATCCTGCACCTCAAGTTAGCTGCCCAACTTCATTTGAAGTTTGTTTGGATGCTCCAATAATTAATTTACATCAATTGCAAGGTCTCTCGCCTGCAGGCGGTGTATTTATTGGCGATGGTGTGGATGACAACGGCAACTTCTATCCTATGGATGCAGGTGCTGGAACTCATACAATTGCATACGTTTACCAAAATCCAGTTACTGGTTGCGATAATTTCTGCGAATTCGAAATCACTGTCAATCCTCTGCCAGTTGTTACTGCACCAAACGATATCGAAGTTTGTGCTGATGCTCCTTCCTTCAACTTAACTGGTGGTTTGCCAGCCGGTGGTTCGTATTATTGGAATGGCCAAACTATTACTTCATTCAATCCATCCAATATGAACCCTGGTGTTTATGAAATCGAATATCGCTATACTGACCAAAATGGTTGCACAAACTCCGATTACTTCACTATCACTGTAAATGCATTACCTGAAATTACAGTTGAAAATATCGAAGTTTGCTTAACTGCTACTCCATTTGCATTAAATGTTGCTTCACCTGTTGGTGGTGTATATTCTGGCAATGGCGTACTTAATGACGTATTCTATCCTCAAACTGCTGGTTTAGGTGCTCACACAATTACTTACACATATACTGATGCAAATGGCTGTACAAATTCAGCTACATTTACTATTACAGTATTCCAAACTCCTGTGGTAACAGTTCCAAACAATATGATCGTTTGTGTTGATGCTAATCCATTTACACTCACTGGTGCAACTCCAGCTGGTGGATACTATACAATCAACGGCAATGTTGTTACAACATTCAACCCAGCTCTCTACGGTGTTGGTGTTCATACAGTAACTTATACTTATGAAGTGCCTGGATGTGTTGTATCTGCAAGCTTCACTATCGAAGTTAAACCATTGCCACAAATCACAGTTCCATCGTACAATCCAGTATGCGTGCTTGCTCCTGCATTTGCTCTTGCTGGTGCAACTCCAGCTGGTGGAACATATTCAGGCTTAGGCGTTTCTAATAATATGTTCAATCCATCCGTTGCAGGCGTTGGTACTCATACAATTACTTATACATACACTGATAACTTCGGTTGCACTAATTCAGCTACATTCACAATTGTAGTTACTCCTGCAACAGTTATAATTACTCATCCACAAAATATTAGCGTCCTTACTGGTCAAACTGCTACATTTGAAGTTGTTGCTCAATATGCAACTTCATATCAATGGCAAGTCTCGGTTGGAAATGGTCCTTGGACAGATATCACTGGTGCTAATAGCCCAACATTAGTTCTCAACAATGTTACACTTTCAATGAACAACAACCGTTACCGTGTAATCGTTAGTGGTTGCGGTACTGTAACAAGTGACTTTGCTACATTAACTGTTACTCAACCTCTCGTTATTCCAACAGTTCAAGCAAGCAATATTATCTGGCTCAACTGGGGTCGTACGAATATTAACTTAGCTTGGACTAATGGCAATGGCAATGGTAGAATAGTTGCGGCTGTTCAAGGCGCTTCATTCCCAGCTTGGACTCCAACACAAGGCACATTCTACACTGCTAATAGCGATTTTGCTACTGCACCAGTTGTACCTGGCAGTCCAAACGTTAAGATCGTTTACTCAGGCAATGGCAACTCAGTTAACGTTACTGGATTAACTCGTAACACTGACTACGCATTCCACGTATTCGAATACAACGTTCAAGGCACTGGTATTCTCTACAACCTAAGCAGTGCATTGAACAACCCACGCAGCCGTAAGACTTCGCTCAAAGAAGGTGAATTCACCGAAGAAACTCGCTACTTAGATGCTCCGTTTGCTTTGGGTAGTGTTTCTCCAAATCCTGCTTCTGAAAACATCACCTTCACTATCGATGTATTCAACGCTGCTTCGTTCCGCTTAGAACTTGTCAACACTCTCGGTGAAGTTGTTTACGCAACTAACCTCAACCTCACAGAAGGTAGCTGGCCAATGAACATTCAAACTGCTTCTGCAGCTGGTCGCCTTGCTGATGGTACTTATATGTTGCGACTCGTTTCTAACGGTTACGTCCAAACTCAGAAAGTTGTGGTTATCAAATAATCAACCGCTACTTTAACTTTCAAGGGCTGTCCTTTTCCAAAAGGGCAGCCTTTTTTATTTAGTAAACTAAATTTTTATTGTAGAATAGAAATAATAAAATTTTCGGTTGGATTTGAAACAAAAAAAATGACTGCCCTATAAGAAGGCAGTCATTTATGTAAATAGATTAAATCTGTTGTTATTGAATATATGTCATTCCAACTTCAAGAGCTTTTTTATTCAAAGGAATTAATTTTTGATAACGCTCAAAAACGCTTTCTAAAGCTTTGTGAATATTTTCAATCGAAACAGCATTAGTAAGCTTTAAAAATGCACCAAGCATAATCATATTTAAAACTTTGGTGTTTTGCAACTTGATTGCTTCTTCGCTTCCACGAACAGGAATAATGTTTATATCTGTTCTTGTCGGAGGTTCCAAAATATTGGCGCTATCGTAAATTAAGTTGCCACCAACTTTCACTCTCGATTCGAATTTATCTACTGATGGTTGGTTCAATGCAACAACAGTATCAAACATCGAGATGATTGGCGAACTTATTGGCGAATCTGAAACAATAGTGATACAGTTAGCTGTTCCACCACGCATTTCAGGACCGTATGATGGCATCCAGCAAACTTCTTTACCTTCGATCATCCCAGCGTAAGCAAGGATTTGCCCCATCGACAGAACACCTTGACCACCGAATCCTGCAAATAATGCTTCTTGTGTCATATTACTTCACCTCCGGCACTTTTATATCGCCTAATTTATAGAATGATAACATTTTTTCATCGACAAACTTGTTTGCCTGAACTGGTGTCATTTTCCAGTTCGACGGACAGTTAGTTACAATTTCCACTAAGCAAAAGCCCAATCCTTGCTTTTGATATTCGAGAGCTTGTCGCAATGCTTTCTTAGCTTTGCGAACATTCGCAACTTTATGAACGGATTGACGAGTAACGTATGCAACGCCGGGGAGTTGTGCGAGCAATTCGGAGATTTTTAATGGATAACCTTGTGATTTTATATCTCTCCCGTGTGGACTTGTAGTTGAAACCATACCTTCAAGTGTTGTTGGAGCCATTTGCCCGCTTGTCATTCCATAAATGCCATTGTTGATAAATATTACTAATATGTTTTCGCCACGATTGGCTGCATGAACAGTTTCAGCAGTGCCAATAGCTGCTAAATCTCCATCACCTTGATAAGTGAATACATATTTATCAGGCTGAACACGCTTAATACCTGTTGCAACTGCACAAGCACGCCCGTGAGCCGCTTGTTGCATATCTACACTCATATAATGATATGCAAAAACTGAACATCCAACCGGTGCCACACCAATTATTTCGTTTTCAATGCCCATTTCTTCAACTACTTCCATAAAAATTTTGTGCACTGTGCTATGTCCACAACCAGGGCAGTAGTGCATTGGTTCTGGAAGCAAAGTTGAAGGTTTATGGTAAACTAAATTCTCATCTGTGCAAATTTCTGGGCGGAATTTTGCTGTTTCTATTAAATTAGTCATTATGCTTCTCCTTTAATGAACAATTTTTCGAAATTTACAACTATTTCTTCTGGAGAAGGTATCATTCCTCCCATTCTTCCGTAAAATTCTACACGTGTTTTGCCGCAAACCGAAAGCTTCACATCTTCGACCATCTGCCCTGAATTCATTTCTACATCTAAAATGCCTTTTACTCGATTAGCAACCTCTGCGTATAATTTAGATGGGAATGGGAATAAAGTTATCGGACGAATGAGACCCACTTTATAGCCTTTATCTCTCAAAATATCCATTGCTTTGCGGCAAATTCTTGCTCCAAGCCCATAACCAGTTAAAATATAATCAGCCTCCTCAATATTCAATGCTTGATAGCGAACTTCTTTTTCTTCTATCTCTTTGTATTTTGCCTGCAAATGCTTGTTAATTTCTTCCATTTTCTCAGGTTGAATATGCAAGGAAGTGATATAGCGACGCTCTTTATCTTTTGGCTTGCCAGTGGTTGCCCATTCTGGGAATTCAGTTTTACGTGGCATCTGGTCGAATAACTCAACTGTTTCCATCATTTGCCCGATTGCTCCATCGGCAAGCAGCATAACTGGATTGCGATACTTTTCTGCAAGATCGAAACCCAGACGAACGAAATCAACCATTTCCTGAACTGACGATGGTGCAAGCACGATTAATTTATAATCACCATGCCCGCCACCTTTAACTGACTGAAAATAATCAGCTTGCGATGGCTGTATTGTGCCCAGCCCTGGTCCTCCACGTACCACATTACAAAGGACACACGGCAATTCTGCGCTGGCGATGTAGGATAAGCCTTCTTGCATCAAACTTATGCCCGGGCTTGATGATGTTGTCATCACTCGACGACCCGATCCAGCTGCTCCGTAAATCATATTAATTGCTGCAACCTCGCTTTCAGCTTGTAATATTACCATTCCTGTGCGTTGTGTTGCATCTTTTGATAAATACTCCAACACCTCCGATTGTGGGGTAATCGGATAACCAAAGTAAGCATCGCATCCAGCTCGTATCATCGCTTCTGCTAATGCTTCGTTGCCTTTCATTAATTTTATTTCGCCCATTTCTACTCCTTTTAATCTTCTTAATTATTCCTTAGGCGGATTTTTCTATTTTTCTATATACTGTAAACACTGCATCAGGACATATTATCGCACAGTTGGCGCATCCCGTGCAGTTACTATTTACTGTTACAACGTATTGGTAGCCCTTCTTGTTTATCTTATTAGATAATGCTAAAACTTCTTCAGGGCATGCTTCAATGCAAAGTTCGCATCCTTTGCATTTTTCAATGTCGATTATTAGTTCTCCTAATGATTTTGCCATAAATACGGTCCTTTTTTGTTCCTAATAATGCATTTGTTTTGCAACAATGCTTCATTATTTTTCGAAAATTACAAAAAAGACTTCGACTTTCAAAATTTTTGAATTAAAAAAAATTAGATTTTTCAATTACTTACGTAATTTTTTGTTTAGGTAGGGCTAAATGTGATGTTTTTATCGATAAAATTCTATTTTTCTATTAATCTTCTATATAATTCCTCATACTTCGGTATTATTTTCTCGGCTTCGTATTGTTCTGCGGCAAATTTTACTGCGTTTTCCGAAAATATTTGCCACTTCTTTTTATTTGTAATTAAATCTATTACATATCGTGCCATTCGTGTTGTATCCCCAAATTCTGCTATGTAGCCTGTTTCGTTATGCTTGACAACCTCCGGTATCCCGCCAATACTCGATGCTACTACTGGCACTCCGCACGCCATCGCCTCCAATGCCGATAGCCCAAAGCTTTCTGATTGGCTCGGCAATAAAAATACATCTGCGCAAGAAAGCAACTCCACTATTGCCACTTGCTTACCCAAAAACTTAACATATTGCTGCAAACCTAATTCATACGTTAATTTCTCTGTCTCGCTTCGCTCTGGTCCATCGCCTATGAGTATTAGTTTTGCTCCAATCCCACTTTCGAGCACTTCTTTTAAAATACGGACTGTATCGGGCACTCGTTTTACGCTCCGAAAATTCGATATATGCATAAGTAATGCTTCGCCATTTGGTGCAAAATTTCTTTTAAGGCTGCAATTTTCAATTCTTTTATATATTTTTGTATCTATAAAATTTGGTATGTAGTGAATTTCTTTTTCTATTTGAAACTGCTGTATGGTTTTATTTTGTAAATATTGCGAAACTGCTGTTACTGCGTCGGACTGCTCGATTGAATACTTTACTATCGGTGCAAATGCTGGCTCCAAGCCTATCAACGTTATATCTGTCCCGTGCAATGTTGTTACAAGCTTCGCTTTGCTTCCGCTGGCAATTTGCTTCGATAAAATACCACTAACTGCGTGGGGAATTGCATAATGCGCGTGAATTATATCAAGCTGTTCGTATTTGATCACCTCCAAAATTTTGCCCGTGAGCGCCAAAGTGTAAAGATGGAACTCAAACAACGGATAATGCGGTATTTCGACTTCGTGAAAGTATATATTCTCTCTGAATTTATCCAATCGGATCGGATTAGCGTAACTTATAAAATGCACCTCCCAGCCACGTGCCGCAAGTGCTTCTCCAAGCTCTGTTGCTACAATTCCGCTACCGCCATAGGTTGGATAACAGACTATTCCTATTTTCATTTTTCCCTGAGATAAAATTATGAACAATAAAGACTACTATTACACAATTGCCAAACCTTTCCGTGCTGAGCAGAAAATCAAAGGCTCAAAATTTATCGCATCTGTTGCAAGTGTTTCCACTCGCGATGAAGCACTGCTATTTTTAGAACAAATACGCAGCGAATTTTTCGATGCCACGCATAATTGCTTCGCTTATCGTCTTGGTCCTAATGGACTGGAATATCGTGCTGCTGACGATGGCGAACCCTCGGGTTCTGCTGGCAAGCCAATATTGTTTGCAATCACAAAATTCGAGCTTAGCGATATTATCGTCGTCGTTACACGCTATTTCGGAGGCACTAAGCTCGGTGTTGGTGGGCTTGCCCGTGCTTATTCATCCACAGCAGAGCTTGCACTTTCCCAATGCGAACGAAAAGCTATTCACATCACTGCACCTGTGAAAGTTTTGTGCACTTATGAAGACGTCTCTACTATTAAAAAATTGATCGATGAATACGCCGTCGGTTTCTCCGAGCAATACTCAGATGCTGTTGAATTCATTGTCGATTTGCATTTATCCAAAATTGATGAATTCCAAAGCAAAGTCGTAGCAAACACAAACGGACGCGCAGGAGTTATACACATAAAATAATTAAGGCTATTTCGTAGGTAAAAGAACAATCCCTACAAAATAGCTTAAGTTTTATTTTATCATCAAAGCATCGCCATAGCAAAGGAAACGATAACCGTTTTTAGCAGCGCGTTTGTATGCTTTAAATATCATATCGCGTCCTGCGAAAGCCGCAGAAAGCAACAATGACGGGCTGGCTGGCATATGAAAATTAGTTATAAGGCGTGTTACTATTTTAAAATCATACGGCGGATAGATGAATTTATCTGTCCAGCCACGGTTGGGTTTGACTGCACCTGTTGTTAGCACACTCGATTCCAATGCTCTTGCAACAGACGCACCAACGGCGACCACCTGCTTCCTGCTTTTTAATGCTTTATTTATAATTTCGGCTGTTTCCATAGGTATTTCGAAGTATTCGGAATACATCCGATGCTTGGTGAGGTCTTCTACCTCGATGCGTTCGAAAATACCTTGCCCAATATTCAAATTAAGCTTTGCAATTTTTACACCTTTGTTGACAAGCCTTTCAAGCAAATCTTTTGTAAAATGGAGCCCAGCCGTTGGTGGAGCGATGGATGCCAAATATTTGTCGTTCGCAAAAACTGTTTGGTAAGTTTCCTTGTCGTGTTCGGTTGGTTCGCGGCGTAAATATTCGGGCAAAGGCATCTCTCCGAGCTTCTCGATTAGCTTGAATATATCGCCGTCGTAGGTAAATTTTACTGTTCTGCCTCGCGATGTTGTATTATCTATTACTTCGCAATAAAATTTGGTTCCATCGAAGAAAATTTTGTTGCCAATGCGAACTTTACGCGCTGGTTCGACAAGCACATCCCAGATACGCTCATTAGATTTCAGCTCGCGCAATAATAAGACTTCAATTTTAGCATTCGTTTTTTCCTTTTTCCCATACAACCGAGCAGGAAAAACCTTCGTTTCGTTTAAAACGAGAACGTCGCCTCTTTGGAAAGTTGCAATAATATCGGAAAACAGTTTTTCTTCGATTTCTCCTGTTTGACGGTCGATAATTAGCAATTTTGCCGAGTCGCGTGGATCTGCTGGAAATTTTGCAATAGCGCTTTTTGCTAATGTAAATTTAAATTCAGATAATTTCATTTAAATACCTTCCATTTATTTTAAATTTTCTGTTGCTTTCTCGATGAATAAATTCATTCGCTGAACGAACTCTGCTGGATTTTTCATATAGCCTTCGATTAAAAGAGCACCTTCGTATAGCTGATTGATTGCATTATCGACCAGCTCGGTGTTATTATGCTCCATATTTTGAACAAGATTTCGCATTATCGGATGCGATAAGTTTATCTCCAAGATACGCTTCGATACAGTGAAGTCTTTGTCCATTACCTGCATAATTTTTTCCAACTGCGGGTCTAATCCTTGCTCGCCCACCACCAAAGTAACTGGCGATGAAACCAGACGTGCAGATGGCACAACATTTTCGACTTTATCTTTGAGCACTTCCTTGAATCTTTCGATTAGTTTGTTCTTTTGCTCTTCGCTTATGTCTGATTGGTTTTCCGAAGAGCTTTCGATCTTTATATCAGCCTTTTCTATCGATTTAAGTTGCTTGCCTTTATATTCTCGGATATAAGGAATAGTGAAAATATCAACTGTATCGGTTAAATATAGCACTTCTATATTGTTTTTCTTGAAATACTCCAAGTTAGGGTTCTTTTCGATTATGTCTATGTGCGAACCTGAAATATAGTAGATTTCGTTTTGTTCTGGTTTCATTCGCGAGACATATTCAGCAAGAGAAGTCATTTCGCCTTTGGCAACCGATGAGCTTTCGAAACGCAAAAGCTCTATTATTCGATCTTTGTGTGTGTAATCAGTATTAATTCCTGTTTTGAAAATTGAACCAAAGTTTTTGTAAAATTTCAGGTATAATTCTTTATCGTTCGAAGCCCAATCTTCGAGTAATCCTAAAATTTTGCCGATGAGAATATTTCGGATTTTTGCCATAACAGGCGAGCTTTGTGTTACTTCACGAGAAACATTTAACGGCAAATCTTCTGTATCGAGCACACCACGAACGAACCTCAGGTATTCAGGCAGAATTTCTTTATCATCATCACGAATGAATACTTTGTTCGCATATAGATGTATGGTCTTTTCGCGTAAATCGCCGAAAATTGTATTTGGCGGAGTGCTTGGAATAAACAATATGGACTTGAAATTGACATTCCCTTCGATATTCAAAAACAAATGCCCGAGCGGTTTTGCATAATCTCCCGTGATAAACTTATAAAATTCGAACAATTCATCCTCGCTTACTTCTTCTTTTTTCTTGTGCCATAGAGCTTCGACTTTATTGACGCGTTCGTTTGCGATATAGATTGGGAAATCCACGAAGTTCGAGTATTTATTCAAAATGTCCTTGATTTTCCATTCTTGGGCAAATTCTTTAAATTCATCTTTTAGCTTGAATGTTATTTTTGTGCCTCGTTTATCTCTTGATGATGGGCTTATAGTGAAGTCCTCCGTCCCGCGAGAAACCCACCTCCAAGCTGTGGAGCCTTGCTCTGCGTAAAGAGTTTCTATTGTAACTTCATCGGTAACCATAAAGACAGAGTAGAAGCCGACACCGAATTGCCCAATCAAATTAAAATCGACTTTGCCTTGTTGTTCTTTCAATTTTTGTATAAAATTCAGTGTGCCGGAGCTTGCGATAGTACCGAGCTGATAAATTAAATCATCTTTGGTCATTCCGATGCCGCTATCTTCGATAGTAAATGTTTGGTTATCTTTATCGAGCGAAATTGTAATTTTCAGCTCCTCTTCTGGCGAAATTATGTTGGAGTTAGTAAGACGCAGAATTCGCAGTTTATTTAAGGCATCGGATGCATTTGAAATAAGTTCGCGAAGAAAAATTTCAGGATGTGTGTATAGTGAGTGAATTATAAGATGAAGCAATTGCTTCATATCAGCCTTGAATTCATATCTTTCTTCGTGCTGCTCTGCCATCACACAATCCTAAGTTTATCAAACAAACATATTAAGACAAAAACTAATGACGAAATGAGAATTTCAATATTGATTAAAAAGATGAGCGAAAAAAATATAAAATAATTTTTGCAAAAGATAGTATATTAACTAAGAGTAAATATTGAAGGTGAAATATGTATAAAAGTTTTAATTTAAAGATAGCAGATTTAATGAATAAGGGAGTATTCTACGTAAGTGTAAATGATACTATAAAGAAAGCCGATGAGATAATGCACAAGGAGAAAATAAAGCACCTGCCAGTAGTCGAGGGGACGAAATACGTTGGTTTAATCACCGAGCGAAACATTATGGAATACACTTTGCGTCAGCTTTATGATGCCGAGGATAATATGGGCGATGCCGCATATAATCAGATTCTGGATTTCGAGAGGATAATCACACGTCAGGCGCAAGTGATTTATCCCGAAGATAGCGTAGCGAAGGCAATAAAGATGATGGCAAAATATCGCCTTGATTGCTTGCCTGTGGTGGATTGGCAAATGAATTTGCTCGGGATTATTACAACGACGGATATTATGCTATTTGTGCACAAGCTGATGGAAGAATATGAGGCAAGCAATAGCTAAGCTTGTGATATTCTTTGCTGCTTCGGCTGTGATTTTAGCGGAGAATGCTTTTTACGCCATTTTTTCATTAAATCCAACTTTGATCGATAAAAAAGCTACTTTGCTTGCTGGTGGTAGCTTTTCATTTAATTTTTCAGAACGTTACACTGTTTCAATCGGTTCGTATAATATGATTTCGCGCAATTTGAAAGCGAACTTTATCGATACAGTTACAAAAACACGTCCAACTTTCGAATATAATTATTTTTCTGGGGCGTTCGAATACATTTTCGCAAGTCGGAATGATTGGCAATATGCTTCGCAGGCAAAATTTTCGCTTGGGCATATAAGATACAACCTTGTTTCGACGGAAAAAAACTTGGTTGCTGGATACAATCCAGATTATGGGCAGGACTGGTTTATTGCCTTTGAGCCGAATATTGCGGTGAAATATAGATGGCGGCGGTGGGCAAGCTTTGCGGGACGCATAGGATACCGTTTCCCATTGGATGCGAGCTATCAATATCTGAGGAGCTCCTATAACAACGCTAAGATGCGCAAACCATTCATAGAAATATCGCTCGAAATTGGGAATTTTTAGAAAAAATTAACAAATCATTGAAAATTTATTTGGCTGTTTCGAAAATTTGCCTTATTTTTGTATTCCAATCTCGAGGGCGTGTAGCTCAGTTGGTCTAGAGCACCTGCCTTACAAGCAGGGGGTCGGGGGTTCGACTCCCTCCGCGCCCACCACCTCATTGCAGAAATGGCGGAACTGGTAGACGCGCTGGACTCAAAATCCAGTGGCCCTTAAAGCCGTGAGGGTTCGAGTCCCTCTTTCTGCACATCTTCTATGTATGTAATTCACAACTAGTAAATATGATTTTTCTTTGATTAAAAAATTGTCAAATAACGTTCAAAAATAATAAATTTGTAAGCAAATCACATTTTATTTTATTACTTGCATACATTTTAGTATGCATATCACTACTAAGCCATTCGATGAATCGAATTTTGCATTCGTTCAACAATAATAAATTTGTAAGCAAATCACAATTTTATTTTATGATTTGCTTACATTTTTTTTGAACTTATTTGAGTGTATTTTTCTTAAGAGTTTTTTAAAATTACACATCAGTAAACATAAGTGTATATATATCATATACTTATAAAAATACATCTCTGTGTAATTTAGTGTAATGGTTACACATTGCTATGCATAAGTCTATATAATCCAATGATTTACTAAAAAACATCTCTTACACATTTAAAAAGTGTAATAGATGTGTATCTGTAAAGTATTGAAATATAATGACTTATCAAGAATTTTGTGTAATGGTTACACAAAATTACACAGAGATGTATCGAGCTAAATTATTGCATTATAAAGACTTACTGAAAATTTTGTGTAATTTGTAAAAAAATCTAAGGAAGTTATTTCCTAAAATACTTTCCGTTTTTTAGGTAAATTCTTTTTTCGGCAATCAATTTGTCTATTCTGTTATATGCGGTTTTGCTACTAACCTTAAATTTGCTGACAATGAGTTTTTTTAATTCGGCACGAGTTAAACCAGATTCGTCGAGCAAAGATAGAGCTTGTAAATAGCCATCAAAATGGGCTTCGATTTCCAGATGTTTGGCTTCGCTGCATTCACCTAAATTATAGAAACTGAATTTTCCAATATCAGCAGTTAGCATCAAATCATACACTTGTCCGCTTTCGCCGAAGGAATTTTTAAGCACTTTCAAATACCTTGAGTTTTTATTGTTGTTGCTGGCACCTAAACCGAGAATTAAAGAAAAAGCACCCAGAAGCGTTGTCGAGCCCAAGACATATTCTAATTCCATTGGTTGAGTTTTAGGAATAGATTTAGACATATGCCCCAAAACTAAAATTGTGTAGTCGTAATTTTTCTGCAAATCGTGAAGTTTATTGATAAATTCGAGAGCATCTTCATTTTTGGATATAGCGATACCTGAATAAGTAATATTATCCAAAATCAGGAAAAGTTCGCCGAAAATATCTTTCATAGAACCGATCTCTTTTAGAGCATTGATTAAATCATCGTCGAATCTGAAAAGAGGCTTATCTTCGCAAGCGGATTTAGTGATAATTTTCAGATTTTTCAAGTTGTTATTCATTTGAATTTGGTGCCTTTTGACAAGCACTCCCGGCTGAAGCTCGAAATCGGAATAAATAACAGTTCCGTCAAAATTAGTTTTCCAGCCTAAGAAATCACATCCAAGAGCAAGCGAAAAGGCAAGTTGCATAGCAAGAGTGGATTTGCCCGTGCCTGTTTTTCCACCTAAGAAATTTATTGAATTTTTAGCAATAAGATTATCCACAATAAATTGCGTAGGCTCAACATTATTTTTTATCCAATTTAAGTTTGTTTTCAACGGGTTAATACCGTTCTTGCTTAATATAGTGTCCAAAGCCTCATAGTTTTTCTCAATCATTTCATTATCCTTCAAGAGTTAAACCTGACTTGTTATTCAACCAAAACATACACTTCTCTATTGCCTGTAAAAAATGCTTGTGTTGGGTTGGTTGCTTGCTTATCTGGGTTATATTTTATATATGCGTCATAGAGCCTTTTAATTAGCCTTGACAGCAGCTCGAAGTTGTCAACTTCAATTCCAAGTGAAAATAAAGCCCGTATCCTGACAATAATTTCGTCTGAATTAATGTGTTCGTTCGCTGAATCAACATAGCTATTGTTGTCTTCAACTTCTTGGTTGTAATTGTAGCCGTTGCAACTTCTTTTAGTCTCATAGGCTAAAACACATCTTGGGTCGCTGTTTAGTGCCGATAATAAATCGAAAAAATCCATCAACGGAACGCAATCAAAATCCAAAGCCACAAGGTTGGATTTCACAAAGTTTTCCTTTCGTCTGTAACCATCTTTGAGCTGACAAAAGACAAGGCTGTAGATCCTATTGCCTTGCAACAAGCTTAGAAGGCTGTGGAGCATCATTTCTTCTGACTTGTAGCCATCAGCCAAGGGTGGTTCGTTATAGCTGTTCATTGGCTTGTAGCTTATCCAATACTTTGTGTTGTTCCCTTTGCAAACCTTGCCTGTAAGTTTCTGGACTGGAACTTGGTTGGTGATTGTATTTTTCCGTTTAAATGAAGTAATTGAGTAAGGTTGCTTGGGTTGCTCCAAATCCAAACCAAGCCTTAAATCGCTTGCAATTGCCTTTAAAAGCCCGTAGAAATCGTTCTTTGTGTCAAATCCATAATAATGCTTGGCAAACTCGAATACGTCGCCACGGTAAGCCTCATTGCCAAAATCTTTGAAAACGATAACGCCTTGCCTGCTATAATCAAATACAACGCTCGGTCGTGTGTCGTTGTAGTAAGGGTTTTTGTTGTGTTTACGCAAACCGTGAAACTCCAACCCTTTACAACGGTAAATGTGCTCCACCAAATCCAAACCGCCGTTTGTGCGTTGCAATATGTCTTCTTTGCTTATCACGGCAAACACACTATTGCCTTGCAAATGCTTCTCTTACTTCATCCAAATCATACATTTTAGTTCTGCCAATCTTCATTGGTCTTATTTTCCCAGCTTTTTCGTAACGCCAAAGTGTAGTCTTTGACACGTCCAACCACTCGCAAAGCTCTTCATCAGAAATCAGCTTGTTGTCTTTCGCAGGTGTTGGGATTGCGTTTTGCAGAGCCTCCAACTGATTGCAGATGTAATTTAGTTTCTTTCGAAGTTCTAAGAACTCTTCGCAAAGATACTGGATGTAAGTTTGTGTAAGCTTGTTTGTTGAAATTTCATCCATAATTTATTTCCTTTTTTAATTAAAAAAAATAAATTTCAATGCAAATATATGACAGCTGGGATATAAGTTTTGAATAATTGAAGTAAAATCCAATTAGAATAAAGTTTGAATTATTTTAAGAAAATAGAATAAACGGAAGGCAAAGGAATATCAAAAAATTATAGGAAAATGGATGATTATTTGATAAATAGCAGTTTGCGAATTTTCTTGCCGTCAGGAGTGTCGAATATAACTTGGTATTTGCCAGTTTTGAGTGTGTTGCCATTAAGTTTTATCTCTTTACGATATTCGCCAGAAACTTCAAATTCGTTAGCAATGTTCATAATAAAATTGCCAAATTCGTCGAAAAGATCGATTTTAGCTTGCCCAACATTTTCAAGGGAATAATTCACAATAAGAATTTTATTATCGGAATTTTTCAGAGGAGATTGGAGTATTTTAACAGCTAAATCATTGAATTTTGGAGTGCAATGGGCGTAGAATTCGGCAATATTGAGCCACTCACGATCGAGCAGGCAAGCGATATCGTGCTTGCAGTAGGTAATAGAGGGGATGTAAGGGATTTTGTAGAAATCCAAGCTATCGAATAAAGTTTTGTTCAGCGATTTAAAATTACCAACCGAAATATAGAAAAGAGTATCGAGAGCCAAGATATCAGCATTTTGACGGATGAATTTCCAAGGGGAGAATTCGGCAAAGAGTTTTTCGTTATTGCGAAAGACATCGCTTGCGATTTGAGGGCGTCCGCTACGAAGGCTTTTCCAAGTGCGCATACCACCATCTAAGGCAACAGCTTTGCAAAAGAGATCGGGATATTTGCACATAAACTTAACAGCACCGAAGCCGCCCATAGAGAAGCCTTGGATGAAGCGGTATTCACGATAGGGCACAGTGCGATAGAAATAATCCACAAAAGGAATAATTTCGTCGATGAGATCGCTTTCGGCAGGTTTAGAACCATCGGCACTATTGCCCCACATACTGTTTTCGTAGCTATCTGGGAAGACTATGATGCAATCGTCAATAATGCCTAAGCTTACAGCATAGTTGATATAACTAACAACAAGAGGATGCCAGGTGCTTCGATAATTATCGCCAAGGCTATGCAAATGATAAATGACAGGGTAAGCACGGTTGTTTTTATTGTAGTCAGCAGGTAAATAAATGGAAAAGGAAATAGGATTGCCAGTGCGTTTACTGATAATAGTAACATCGCGAAGCGAGCCATCTTGCGAAAGGAGCGACGAAGCCCAAAAGTAAGCCCAAAGGATAAGCAAAGCTAAGCGTTTCATTTTTCGAAGCTTACCAGCCCAATTTTCTTATAAACCTTGCGAAGAGTTTTTGTGGCAACACGGTTAGCTTTATCAGCACCGAAGGCTAAAATCTCTTGCAAATGCTTTTTATTAGCAGAAATTTCGGCAAACTTTTCGCTTATCGGGCGAATGTATTCAGCGACTTTATCGGCAACCTCAGCTTTAAAATCACCATAGCCGACACCCTCGAACTGCCGTTCGATTTGCTCGAAGGTTTTTCCTGTGGCAATACTATAAAGCTGCATAAGATTGGAAATACCGGGCTTATTTTCTTCGTCGTAGCGGACAACTGTATCGCTATCTGTAACGGCACGCTTAATTTTGTTGCGAATTTCCTCAGGTTTGTCGTTGAGAAAAATTGTAGCGTTTTTATTTTCATCGGATTTAGACATTTTGCTTGTAGGATTTTGCAAGCTCATCAGACGAGCACCGATTTTGGGGATGTAAGGTTCGGGCATTTTAAAAGTATCGGAATAATGATGATTGAACCTTTGTGCAAGGTTGCGTGTAAGTTCTAAATGTTGCTTTTGGTCTTCGCCAACGGGGACAAGATCGGCTTGGTAGAGGAGGATATCGGCAGCCATCAGCACAGGATAAGCAAATAGCCCGACATTAACGTTATCAGGGTGTTTTTGAGATTTATCTTTGAACTGAGTCATTTTGGCACACTCGCCGTAACCAGTGAAAGTATTGAGCACCCAAGCAAGCTGGCTATGAGCTGGGACGTGCGACTGAATGAAGAGAGTGCTAAGCTCAGGTGAAATACCACACGCAAGGAACATAGCTGCGGTATCGAGAGTGCGTTGGCGTAATTCCGCAGGATTCTGGCGAACGGTTATTGCGTGCAAGTCCGCAATCATAAAATAGCAATCGAATTCGCTTTGCAGCTTCACCCAGTTGAGCAGCGCACCAGTCAGATGACCGATAGTGAGAATACCAGAAGGAGTAATACCGCTTAAAATAACTTTTTTTTCGGGATTTTCCATAAATATTTGCAATAAAAGACAAAACAAAGATGCAATTTAAAGAAAAATTGAAAGAAATTAAAGTTAAAAGAGAGGGGAAAAAGTAATAAAAAAGCTGCCCGCTTAGGAGCAGCTTTTTCTACAAGTAATAATATTTTTACTCAAATTCTATTAGCAATTCGTTCTTTGCGACTGATTTCCCGGTGGAGACCGCAACGTAACGAATTTTCCCGTTCAAAGGCGAAGTGATTGTATTACGCATCTTCATTGCTTCGAGCACAAGCAGCTTATCGCCAATTTTTACATTATCTCCGATCTTTACATACACTTCGCGAATGACACCTGGAATGAAAGCAGTAAGCTTTTTTGGATCTTTCGGAATGTATTTCTTACGCGAAAGAAATTTTTTTGTAAGTTGTGTCTGATACTCAGTATCATCCAGAATTAATTTATCAAGGTTATCACTGCTCATAACTTTTCTCCATTAGAATGGTGGAATACCGTGCTTTTTCTTAGGTGGAACATCTTCCTTATTTGTGGAGACCCACAGAGCATGAATTAAGAAATCGCGTGTTTCTTCTGGAGTAATGACAGCATCGATATAGCCATTAGCAGCAGCTTTGTAAGGGTTAGCGAATTTTTCGATATATTCAGCAACCTTTTGCTTGCGCATAGCTTCTGGATCTGGAGCATTAGCGATTTCGTTCTTGAAAATTATGTTAGCAGCGCCTTCGGGACCCATCACAGCAATTTCCGCAGTGGGCCAAGCAAAGACGAAATCAGCCCCCAGATGACGACTGCACATTGCAATATAGCCACCGCCATAAGCTTTACGCAGAATAACAGTCGTCTTCAGAACAGTAGCCTCGCTATACGCATAAAGCACCTTGGCACCGTGCCGAATAACACCTGCGTGCTCCTGATCGACCCCGGGCAAATATCCCGGCAAGTCCACCAAAGTTAAAAGTGGGATATTGAAGGCATCGCAGAAGCGAATGAAACGAGCAGCTTTATCCGATGAATCCACATCGAGCACACCTGCGAGCACCATCGGCTGATTGCCCACAATGCCAACTGTTTCGCCGTTAATTCTTGCAAAGCCGATGACAATGTTCTTTGCCCAATGTTCTTGCACTTCGAGAAAATCGGAATTATCCACCAAAGCCTTTATAACATCGCGAATGTCGTATGGTTCGTTTGGTTCTTTTGGCAAAATTTCACCAATAGGCTTATCAAAAATAGGCGGTTTAGGCTGGAATTTATCAGCTTTCTTACGATTATTCCAAGGTATGAAAGTAACAAGACGTTTAATTTGCTCGAAGCATTCTTGCTCGCTTTCAGCGTAAAAGTGAGCATTACCGGTAATTTCAGCGTGAACACGAGCACCGCCGAGCTCTTCCATCGATATTTCTTCGCCAAGAACTGTTTTAATTACTTCTGGACCAGTGATGAACATCTTGGAGATTTTGTCCACAACAAATACGAAGTCCGTCAGAGCAGGAGAATAAACAGCACCGCCAGCGCAGGGACCTAAAATGACAGAAATTTGCGGGATAACGCCCGAAGCGCGAGTATTGCGGAAAAATATTTCACCATATCCAGCCAATGAATTAACGCCTTCTTGAATTCGAGCACCGCCAGAGTCGTTTATACCGATAAGCGGCATGCCCATACGCATAGCGTGATCCATCATCTTAGTGATTTTCTTTGCGTGAGCAAGCCCAAGCGAGCCGCCAGCAACGGTAAAATCTTGTGCGTAAATGCAAACAGGATGCCCAAGAATGTTGCCAGTTCCAGTTATAACGCCATCGCCTGGAAGGAACTTCTTATCCATGCCGAAATCTTCGGCTTTATGCTCTACAAACATATCATATTCGTGGAAAGTGCCAGGATCGAGCAATGCTTGAATGCGTTCACGTGCAGTGAGCTTGCCCATTTTCTTCTGCTTTTCGATAGCTTGGGCGCCGCCACCGCTTTCGACAGTCTTTTTTCTTTGGAAAAAATCTCTTATCTTATCAAAAAACGACATTGATTTTTTTCCTTTAATTTTAACACAAAATAAATACAACACAAATATATGACTAAATACGTAAAGTAAAAACAGAAAATTATATAAGTTTTTGTGCTACAATTAATTATAATTAATACTTTACAGGTTTTTTTGATAAGCTAAATAAAAAAGTTAATTTTTATACATTTTTCTTGTAAATTTAAAAGTAAAAATTTAAAATTATTCATAATTCATATTATGTTTAATGCCTATAAATTGCTAAAATCTCTATTTGGCTCCGACGGAAAATGGCAGCTTAAAACATTTTTTGCAGCAGTTGCATTGTCGATTGTTATTGCTGTGGTGATTTTTACGCAAATTTTAGTTGATGAATTAATTGAGCACGAGCAGCGAATAATACGCCTATATGCAAATACTTATAAATACTATTCCGATCCGAGGAAAAATCTGGAATATTTAGTGTTTTTCCTTGATGCAATTACACCGACAATAACATTTCCAGTGATAATGACAGATACAAACGATGAGCCGCTGGAAGATTTTGCATCATATACACTTAACATAAAATTAAGCAAAATGATGACTATCGAAGAGCAGCGAGCATTCTTGAAGCGCTATATAGCAAAAATGAGAGCTAATTATCCGCCAATAATCATAGAAGATGAAAACGGCACTGTGATGCAGAAAATATATTACACACATTCTGATCTGATTGATAGATTGAGGCTATTCCCGTTTGTGTCGCTTGTGATTATATCGGCATTTGTGGCTATAGGCTATGTTGCGTTTAGCAGTGTACGCAAAAACGAGCAGTCGCGAGTGTGGGTTGGTATGGCACGCGAAGCCGCACACCAGCTTGGCACACCGCTATCGAGCTTGCTTGCTTGGATGGAGATTTTGAAATATTCGAAGGATGATCCGCGCGCTATCGAGGAAACTATAAACGAGATGAGCAACGATATAAACCGCCTTCAAACAATAACGACGCGATTTTCTAAAATAGGCTCTATGCCCGAAAAAGAGCAGCTCGAGCTAAACTCGCTCATAGACGAAGTGTGCCGCTATTTCGAAAAACGCCTGCCGCATCTGGGACGCAAAGTCGAGATTATTCGGGAATTCAGCGAGAATATAACTGTCGAAGCTAATGCTGATCTGCTTGCGTGGGTATTCGAGAATCTGCTCAAAAACTCTGCCGAAGCTATCGATCATAAAGAAGGACGCATCAATATTAGAATTTCTAAATTATCGAATAAAGTTATTGTGCTTGTCGAGGATAACGGGAAAGGGATCACTGCAAAAGTTCGCCGTAATTTATTTATGCCGGGCTTTACTACAAAAAAACGTGGCTGGGGGCTTGGGCTAAGCCTTGCGAAAAGAATTGTGGAGGATTACCACAACGGAAAAATATATGTAAAAGAATCTCAGCTCGGTAAAGGCACAACTTTTGCTGTTGAAATTCCTTTGAAAAATCCTTAAATTTAGCTGATGGAAAATTATTTTTACATATTTGCCATTCCGCTTGTGTTTTATTTGTTCTTGTTTTTGCAATATATTTTGCAAAAGGAATGGATTGCCAACAAATACGCTCTTGGTTCGATAAAAGTAATTATTTTGGTTCCTTTTTGGGTAAGCTACCTATATTTTATAATTCCTTTTAGTTTTCCATATCTCCAAAATTTAATTAATCCAACGGATAGTCAGCAAGAGATAATCATTGAAAATAATGAAAATGTTGCACAAAAATTTTTCCTGATTGGGAGAAAATTCCGCTCAAACGAGTGGCTGGCAGTGTATAATCAAGAAAACTGGAGTTTGAATAAAACGCCCATCTATAAAATCGAACCGAATGATTTAAAGATTATAAAAGCACGCAGTGGGGTCGAAGATTTCGATGTCATTGCTATAAGCAAGCTCACAGGATTTAGTTATAGCAAAGATAAATTTATTGGGCTTGCATTTAATGTGCCAGCAGTCCCAATAAAAGTTTATGCAAACGAGTTTCAAAATCCAAGAAAATTTCAAAAAGTAAAAGTAAACACAAAAAAAGAAATGCTATTGTTGATTATTTCGCTAATAGCATTTCTTGGAGCGATTTATCACTTACTTTTAATAAAAGGAAAGCTAATTTTCAAAATTTTGATAGGAATAATCTTAGTATTAATTCTCACAATTTCAAGTTATTTGGTATCGCAGCTCTCGATTACGTTGTGGTATCTTCATTTTTAGCGTCTTTATCTTCGAACAGAGCATCTACGAAAGTTTTTGGGTCGAACGGTTGGAGATCGTCGATTTTCTCGCCAACACCGATATAACGAACAGGAATGTTCAGCTCGTTAGCAATGGGGATAACCACACCACCTTTGGCAGTGCCATCGAGCTTGGTAAGGACAATGCCAGTGATATTTGCAACTTTGGAAAATTCCTTCGCCTGTTGGATAGCGTTTTGCCCGGTTGTGGCATCCAAAACCAAGTAAACATCGTCCGGAGCCGATGGTTTCAGCTTTTTGACAACGCGAGTGATTTTCTCGAGTTCAGCCATAAGGTGCCCCTTATTATGCAAACGACCAGCAGTGTCGATAATCACTACATCTTTTTTCTTTGCAATAGCCGATTTCAATGTATCGAAAGCAACAGCGGCAGGATCGGCACCTTGCTGCTGCTGAATAATTTCGACGCCTGCACGCTCAGCCCAAATTTCCAATTGCTCGTTGGCGGCTGCACGGAAAGTGTCCGCTGCGCCAATAACAACACTTTTGCCTGCGGATTTATAATTATAGGCAAGTTTGCCGATTGTTGTCGTTTTGCCAACACCATTTACGCCAACAACGATAATCACCCAAGGAGTTGCGTTTTCAGGTATTTCATACAAAGCATCGTTCTTAGCCGAAGGCGAAAGGCTTAGCAAGTTCAGTATTTCATCTTTTAAGATTTCGTATAAATCTTCGGCATTTTCGTAACCTTCGCGCTTAACTCGTTTACGCAAACTTTCAATAACACGTTCCGTTGTAGCCACTCCCATATCAGCAAGAAGAAGAATTTCTTCAATTTCATCGATAAGTGCATCATCAATCTTACGTCCGCTCCCGAGCAATGATTTCAGGTTATCAACAAGTGAGTTGCGTGTTTTTGCAAGACCTTCTTTAATTTTATCGAAACCGAGAGCAGTGGTTGCTTGTTTGACTGCTTCGGTGAACCGATCGGTTGCTTTCTCTACTTGCTCGGCAACTTTGTCCTTTATTTTTTTGAAAAAATTCATTTTTTCTCCAAATTTTTAAAATATCAAACCAAAAATACTAAATTTTAGTACAAGAAAAAAATTAAGTCGAATAAAAAAGGTTACTTAATGAAATTTTACTTTTTTGTTTTCTAAATTTATTTTAATTTTAATATTTTCAATGCAAGGTTATCGATATGAAAGTAGCAGATGCGCATTGCGATACTTTAACGGCATTCAAAAGTGACGCTTTCCATAGCGAAAATGCACATTGGAATTTGCATAAATTTCAAGCAGTTGGCGGAGAGCTTCAATATTTTGCGATTTTTACCGAACCCGAGCTTGCAGGAGATACAGCACTCGGCTATGCTTTCAATTGTATCGGGCGTTTCCACAAGCAAAAGCCAGAGGGGGTCAACATAATACTTAAATCAAGTGATTATAAGGAAGGCAATGTGAATATTTTGCTTTCGCTTGAAGGTGCAGCCCCAATAATAAATGATATAAACAACTTTTATGCTTTTTATGCGGCTGGTGTTCGTGCAATGACTTTAACTTGGAACCACCGCAACTTTCTTGCCGATGGCATCGACGAGCCATACGGGCTTACTTCTTTCGGCAAAGAAGTCGTTCAAGAGATGGTGCATCTTGGTATGATAGTTGATGTTTCGCATCTGAACACAGCTGGTTTCGATGATGTTGCAAAAACGATAACAGCACCATTTATCGCATCACATTCGAACGCACGTTCAGTTTTCGATCATCCGCGAAATCTTTACGATGAGCAAATCAAGGAGATTATTAATCGCAAAGGCTTCATAGGCATAAATCTTTATTCAAGCTTTTTGGGCAAGGAAGACGAGAACCTTAAAAACAAGATGATCGAGCACATAGAGCATATTTTAAAGCTTGGAGGCGAGGATGTGCTTGGATTTGGTGCAGATTTTGATGGTATCACTCACTGCCCGTTCAGTGGTGTGGAAAGTTATGCTGAAATTTACGATATGCTAAAAATTGCTTTCGATGATGAAATTTTAATCGATAAAATATTATTTAAAAATTTAAGGGATTTCACAATTAATTATCTTGGTAGGTAAAATGAAACACGTTCATCTAAGCGAAATAACTTCTACAAATGATTACGCTACTCATCTGCTGGATACCGAGTCGGAAGTTGTTGTTACAGCAGAGTTTCAAACACACGGTCGTGGGCGAAATAAACATACTTGGTTCGGGGATGACCGCATCAATTTATATTACACCTATGGTAAAAAGCACAGTGGCGAGCTTCAATACGAAGATTTAGTCTGCTACCAGTATGTTGGATGCCTTGCAGTGCTGAAATTACTCAAAGAAGTTGCCCCTCAAGTAACTTTTCGTTTGAAATATCCCAACGATGTGTATGCGAAAGAGCAGGGCGCTTTTAAGAAAATCAGCGGTGTGCTTGTGGAGCACACTTTTGAAGGGGAGCGTTGCTCTAAATCATTAATTGGCATTGGATTAAATGTTTTGCAGCAAAATTTACCTATTGCAGAAGGTACAAATGCGACTTCACTTGCTCGATTAGGTATTGAAATAAGCCCTCAACAACTTGTTGAGCCGCTTACAAATCACATTAAAGAATATTTGCAAAAATCAAACGATGAAGTTTTTACCGAATGGTCTCAAAATTTAAATATTTTTAACAAAGTTATTACAATAGTGGGTCGAGAAGGTCTATTTTTTGCAAAAAACTTACACAAAAACGGACAACTTGAACTTTCTTCGATAGAAAAGCAAGAAACAATTTTAATCGACAATACTAATTCTATTCGCTATGAACTGGAATAAACAGAATATTTTGGCAATTGATATTGGCAATAGTCGAGTAAAGATGCTCGATAATAATTTATTTTTTGCTTTTGATTTGAGTTACGATGATTGGCTTAAGAAAGTTGGAATTAATGTATGCGATAATAGTTATAGCAAAATAATTATATCGAGTGTGAACGACAAAGCATATAAACAGCTAACTAAGCTACTGAAAGAGAAAGGATGCACTTTTATCAATGCAAATGAGCAAATTGAAAAATCAACGCTTGTTGATTTTTCTCGGGTGCAGGGAATGGGAGCAGACCGCAAGCTTGGATTAATTGGAGCTTTTGGCGATTACGAACCGCCGCTTGCAGTTGTCGATTGCGGGACAGCTATTACAATTAACGTGCTGGTCGAGCCAAACATTGCACTTGGTGGTGCAATTTTCCCAGGACTTCGAACACAAGCACGAGCTCTTCATCAATTTACAAGTATGCTACCAGAGGTCGAACCAATTGCAATTTCGTACTGTTGTGGCATAAACACAGTTGAAGCTATTCAGATTGGGGTATTTAATTCAGTTGTGGGTGGAATACGTGAAATACTGCAAAAGGTGTCCAGAAATAGATTAAAGCGTAAGAAGCCACAAGTTGTTATTACAGGTGGCGACGGCTCTATAATTGCTGAAAATTTAAACGGATTTGATGTTTATTTAGAACCAGAGCTTATATTGAAAGGACTCCAGAAGCTTGCAAAATCTGTTAATATTTTGTAATATTTTTGTTAATTTACACTTGAAAAATAAACATTTTGGAGAAAAATTATGAAAAAGATATTCATATTATTGTTCGCAGTCGCTTTTGTGCTTTTTGCTTGCAAGCAAGCAGAAAAGCCAGCCGAGCAAGTGAAAAAAGTAACTCTTGAAGAGATTAATTCCAACAAATTCGAGTATAAAGGCGGCGAAGTCGAAGTTGAAGGTTTAGTGGTGCATGTTTGCAGCCATAGCGGAAAGAAAATGTTCATAGCAAAAGCAGAAGATCCAGAGATGAAATTGCAAATACTAACCAGCGAAGCAATTTCTGCTTTCCCAAAAGATCTTGAAGGTATAAAAGTAAAGGTTGTTGGAACTTTGGAAGAAGAAAAATTATATATGGACTACGCCAATAAGCTCGAAGAAGAGTTGAAAGCAGAAGCAAAGGAAGTAAAAGACGATCCCGATCACGCCTGTGCGTTCGAAGAAAGTATGAAAAAAGTACAGAATTTGAAGGAAAAGATTCAAAATAGTCCCAAAGGTTATGTATCTAAATTTAAAATGATTGCGAAAAACTACACAAAGATATAGCATTCATCGATATAATTGAAAAAGCAAGGGGGAGAGCGCATTCTCCCTTTCTTTATATATAATTAATTTTAAATGTTCTGCAAGCGAAAGCCTAATTTATTTCATAGATTGAAAATAATTTTGTCAAAAAAATGCATAAAATAGCAACTAAAAGAGGATAAAAGAATGAATTGGTATAAATTGAATAGAGTATTGCATCGCGATCTTGGTTATTTTTTCATTGGTATGACTTTGATATATGCAATTTCGGGGATAGCAATAAATCACATCAAGGACTGGAACCCAAATTATATAATACGCAAAGAAGCATTCCAATTGGAGGAGCATCTTTCGCGTGAAAGCATAAATGAGGAGAAAATTCAGCAAATTTTAAATGCTGTTGGTGAATCTTCATATAAAAGCTATTATTTTCCATTGCCGAATCAACTCAAGATTTTTATTGATGGAGGAAGTGTAACTTGCGATTTAAACACTGGCTACTGCGAGCTTGAAACTATAAAACGCCGTCCACTATTATTCTATGTGAACAAAATGCATTACAATCCAGGAGTTGTATGGACATATTTTTCGGATTTTTATTGCGTTGCGCTTGCTTTTCTTGCAATTTCGGGGCTTTTTATCATCAAAGGCAAAAAGGGTTTACGTTGGCGAGGGGCAATACTTGGTGCAATAGGGATAATAATCCCGATTTTAATATTACTTTTGTATTTATAAATTAATTTGTTTTTTTGAATTTTTTTAATTATTATAACTGGAAAAATATCCCAAAACTTAAAAGATATGGAGGCAAAATGAATACAGAAACAAGCTCGCAAAATCCCTCGATTACTTATTTTTCAATCGAGGCAGCAATGAAAGAACCCGAAAGAGTTGTCCGTCTGGATCTGCATTTCAAAGATTTAAACACATTCCCCGAACAAGTTTTCAATTTTCCAAATTTAGAAGAATTAATACTCTGGAATAACCAAATAGAAGAAATACCAGCAGAGATAAACAAGCTCAAATCACTAAAAAAGCTTGATTTAAGCGGAAATAAAATAAAGTCATTACCAAAGGAAATCACAGAGCTGCATAATTTAACTGTGCTTGTTCTTTCGTGGAACGAGCTTGAGAAGCTACCTGATAATTTTGGGAATTTGACAAATCTGAAACGTTTAGGATTGAACAATAATAAAATTAAGAAATTACCAGAAGACATCGGCAATTTAGTTAATTTGGAGGAGTTAGTATTAAGCGAAAACGAGATTTCAGAAATACCTGAATCTATTGGAAATTTAAATAATTTAATCAAACTGCGAGCACCTGGGAATTACATTTCGAAGCTACCGACATCAATTTGCAACCTGAAGAAGCTCGAAAAGCTGGAGTTGCACGAGAATAATCTCAGCGAGTTGCCGGATTGCTTTGGTGAGTTGGAGAATTTGCAAAAACTTCGCCTCTATAAAAATTTGCTGACACATCTGCCCAGTTCGATCTGCAACCTTAAAAAATTACGTAAGATTTTCCTATACGAAAATGAAATTTCAGAACTACCCGAATGCTTCGGCAATATGGAGGCACTCGAAGAGCTGGACTTAAGCTTCAACGAATTGCGTCAGCTACCAGAATCTATTGCAAATTGCAAAAATTTGAAAAAGCTTGTTCTTACGAAGAATGATTTTAGTCAGGAAGAGCGAGTGAAAATAAAATCCTGGTTAATTGATGTTGATATAGAATGGCAATAAAAGTATAAATCGAAAAAAACGAAGTTTTATGGGCTGCACAATATGGCAGCCCTTTTTTATAAAGAACCCGAGAATTTTCATAAGTTATGTAATATTCTTTGTAATTATATGATATGATAAGATAAAGAAATATTTAGTTTAATCGAAAAAAATTCATCAAAAATTAAAATATTTTTTGCATTCTAAAAATTATTTTTTAAAATAACTGTAGAGTTTAAGTTTCACGGTTATAAAGTTCAAGAAATCACAATTTACAAACAAATACGAAGGGGTAGTTTTATAAATAAATAAATACGCATTCCAAACTTTTATAGTTACAGTATTACACCCAAAACAACATTTTATCAACAAATTTAAGGGATATTGCCTATGCTATTGTTCGCTTACGGCAAGTTACCGCGAAAATCAGCAATGATTTTCAAAGGTATAGTTCTAACAGTTTTGCTTGGACTGCTAACATTTGCTACGCAGAGCAATTTATTTGCACAAGCAAAACGCGCGACAGTGAAAGGTGTTGTCATCGACGCTGAAACAAAAGCTCCACTCCCAAGAGCTTCTGTTTCGATTCCTGCATTGCGTGTCGGTGCTGTTACAGATGCAAAAGGTGCATTTTCATTCGAAGCACCAGCTGGAACACATACGCTTGAGGTACGTTTCGTTGGTTACGAAGCTTACACAACGAAGATCACTTTGAAAGAAGGTGAAACACGGAATCTGGATATTTCGCTAAAAACGCAAAGCATTCTGACAAGCCAGATTGTAGTTGTAGGTTTGACTGGTGAAGTCGATAGAAATGCACTTGGCAACACAATTGCATCTGTAAGTGGCAGGGATGTCGCAAATGTAGTTTCTCCATCGGCAATTGATGCAATCAGCGGACGTGTACCAGGTGTGTTTGTAACACGTAACTCGGGAACACCTGGTGCGGGAACATACATTACAATGCGTGGACGCAAATCCATTTTGGGATCGTCTGAGCCATTGTATGTTGTCGATGGTATAGTAATAGACAACACTTCATTATATGATGGTAGCGGACAGATTCAATATTCGAACCGTGCCGTCGATATTAACCCACAAGATATTGAATCGATCGAAATACTCAAAGGAGCTTCTGCTGCTGCAATTTATGGTTCGCAAGCAGCAAATGGTGTTATCCTTATTACAACAAAACGCGGTAAATTGCAAGGAACAGAAAAACCAGCTCAAATTACATACACAAGCTCATACACAATGGATCGGCACGCTGGCGAAGTGCCACTTCAGAGATCATACGGTCAGCGTGTAAAATTTACAGAAGGCAAACCTGGTTCGAACGACTCTTGGGGAGCTAAGCTACCCGACACAGTAAAGACATATAATCATTCAGATGAGCCATTCCGCACAGCTTATTCTCACGAGCAATCACTAACAATTTCTGGGGGTGTGCCGCAATTTGATTACTTGATTAACGGTACTTATGCTCGCAACGAAGGCTATGTAATAGGTTCCTTGCTCGAAAGAACAAGCGTTCGTGCAAATATTGGGGCGCAAATTCTACCAGGATTTAACATTAAATCCAACAATAATTACATTATCACCAACAATGATTTGCCACAGGATGGATCGAATACATCAGGTATATTGCTTGGTGCATTGCGTACCCCACCTGAGTTTAACAATAAAATTTATTTGTATCCTGATGGTTCAATGCGTCGTTACGGAACGTATGATAATCCGATCTGGACGCAAAAATTCAATAAGTTTAATTCAAAAATCACTCGTTTCTTGCATTCCACAGATGCAAAATGGCAAGCTTTCGATTGGTTAAGCTTTAACGGTCGTGTCGGTTACGATAGATATTACTATCAAAATAATGAAAGATTGGCTGTCGGTAGTGCAGGTTCGCCGAATCGTCAGGGATCTATTTCCGATAGTCGTATCGATAATGAAAAAATCAATTTAGACTTCACAGCTAATTTGCAAACATATTGGCTCGATAATCAATTCTTTACAACATTTGTTCTTGGTGGACAGATTATTTGGGATTATCGCACATCGAATTTTGGAGAAGCAACAAGTACAATTCCATTCTTTGATATGCTCGCAGCTGGTGCAACACGAGATGCTGGTTCGAGCCGTTATGAGAAGAAAACAGTTGGTACATTTGCACAGTTAACTAATACTTGGCTCGAAAAATTATCATTAACTCTTGCTTTGCGTCGCGATGGTAGCTCAACATTCGGCGAAGCAGAGAAATTCCACTATTATCCAAAAGTAAGCGGTTCTTATGTTTTGAGCAATGAAAGTTTCTGGACTGATTTGAAGCCAATATTCTCCAACGTTCGTTTGCGTGCATCTTGGGGCGAAGCTGGATCGCCAACATTACCTGATGTATATGCAACCAACTTCCTCTATGGTGTAGCTGGATTCTTCGATCCTTGGGGACGCTCGACAACTGCTTCACGTTCTGGTTTCATCGGTATTAAGCCAGGCGGAGGAACCTCTGCTGCAGCTTACATCGTTGCAGGTGCAAAGGACATTAATCCCGAATTAACAATTGAAAGAGAATTTGGTATTGATATAACATTATTTGAAAATCTTCTTACTTTTGAAGCAACATACTACAAGCAAAATGTTTTCGATATGATTTTGAATGTGCCTGTTCCGACATCCACTGGCTACGACCGGCAATTACGCAATGCCGCTGAAATGTGGAACGAAGGTATAGAGCTTTCATTAAAAGCAAATCCAATTTCAACATTCGACTTCAACTGGGTAACAACTCTCAATTACTCGCACAATAGAAATAAAGTAACTAAAATGATCATAAGCCCTGTTCAGAAGCCAACCGATGTAATAACTCTTGGTGGTGGTTTCGTTGGTATTCAGAACGTGGCAATGGTTGGTCATCCACTTGGTGTATTCTACGGCTATGGTTGGATGCGCGATGTAAACGGCAAGATTGTTTACTCAGGCGAATATATAAAACTTGATGACAATGGCGCTATTTTGCGCGACAAATATGGCAGAGTTACAAAAACTACAAAGGATGATCCGAAAGGTCTATTAATGGAGGACGATTACGGTAATCCATTTATCAATACACCAATTCAAGACCCCGACCAAAAAATCATTGGCAACTCAAATCCAAAATTCCTATTTAGCTGGCGTAATGATTTTACAGTTATGAAAAACTTTACCTTCGGTTTCTTGTTCGATGCTGCTATTGGATTTGATGTGTGGAACGGAACTCGTGGTGCGCTATATAACTTTGGTACAGCTGGCGACACAAAGGACCGCGATGAGCCTTGGATTAATTTCGACGGCAAACCTGTTCTTGATGTTACTGATCCGAACAATCCGAAACCTGTAAAGAAAATGTATTTCTACCGTCAGCATAGCAATGGTTTCAATATAAATGAACCGTTCATCGAGGAAGGTTCATACATTAAGCTACGCGAAGTCTCTGTAGAATACCGTTGGGATGGATTAAAGCAGTGGAACATTCAAACTGTTGCGTTTACTTTCTCCGCACGTAACTTACTGACAATCACAGACTATAAAGGCTACGATCCAGAAGTAAACACATTTGCTTTGGCTGAAGGTCGTGGTTTCGATTACTTTACTTTGCCACAAGTTCGTTCCTATCGTTTTGGTATTTCAATAATGTATTAATCGGGGGATAAAATATGAAAAAAATAAATAAAATTGTTTTTGGGTTTTTGATGGTGCTACCACTTTTCTTAGCAATTGCTTTAGTAATGTCCTCCTGCGACATTGATGATAGCATCAATCAATCGCCTAATGCAATCAATGAATCAAATGTCAAGTCTGTTACTGGTATAAAAGGCTTGCTAATTTCAATGCAAGTTGCTGCAGCAGATTTCTACTCTGGCGATCGTTCACGTGTTGGCTCTATGTGGGCTCGTCAGATGTGTGCTCCTCCTGGCTTGGGACGCCCACAACCTGTAGCTTGGAACTCATATCAAATGCAAACCGATGGTTTCGTTGATGATATGTGGAAGCTCGGTTACCGTGGAGTTCGTATTGCCAACGACATTATTAACTACTCGCCCGAAGTTAATTTCGGCACTGACAACGAAATTCAAAGAAATGTTTATATCGGTATCGCAAAAGTTTATAAAGCACTTTTCTTAGGTGAGCTTGCTGCTTATTACGGCTCCATTCCTGTTGAGATAACAGGTTTGCAAGCACCAACTTTTGTTTCGCACGCACAAGCTTATGAAAAAGTTCAGCAATTACTTGATGAAGCAATTGCAGGATTTACAAAATCGATAAGCTTGCCACAAGATTTGAATTTTGGTGGTAACATTGATAAGTGGAAGAAGGTTGCTCAATCACTTAAAGCACGTTACTTCCTCCATGCAATGAATTACCAGAAAGCAGCCGAACACGCAGCACTCGGAATCGATAGCCCAAGCTTAGTGATGCTCGGTATATACAATGACGCTGCTGGCGAATATTCACCTTGGGGGCACTGGACTTTGACAGAAGTTGGCGAACCAATCCGTGCAACTCACTCATTTGTCCGAATGCTCAAAGCAGAAGCAGACGACACACGCCTTGCTGAATATTTCAAACCAAATAGTGATGGAAATTATGTGGGATATGCATATTTCAGTGAACCAGGCATTACACCAACTGATGATGAAAAGGACATAAAGAAGATTGTATCGTTGAAAAAATATGGCAAATATGCAGATGATTTCCCACTGATTTCATATCAAGAAACAGTTTTGATAGCAGCAGAAGCACTCGCTCGCACAAATCGCGAAGGCGAAGCTGTTACACAACTTAACATTATACGTAAAGCTGCTGGATTAACTGATTTTGCTGGTTCTGGCGATGCATTAATAGACGAAATCTTAAAACAAAAATACTTGCAATTATTCTTAGAAGGACAGGCTTATACAGACATACGTCGCACAGGCAAGATGAAACCATCGCCAAACCTTCCGATGCGTTTCATCTATCCAATTACCGAAAAGAATGCAAATCCAAACGTTCCTGCCGATAGCCCAAATCTTGTGATGTGGAAATAGGCTAATTTACTTGCATTCGTAAATAAAAAAGGGGCTGCATCTCATTATGAAGTGCAGCCCCAAACTTTTTGATATTTTTGGAAGGGGGGATTTTCCAAAAATATTACATACTTGATAGGTTTCGCTCTGGTCTTATGCGACCAACTCTTGCTAAATAATATTTTGTGTCGGCTACAGAATTTTTATTATCTGCATCGACGAGTAAATAAATGTTTTCATTAACTGGCAAATTAGCAATCGATTTGAGCTTTTCATAAATCTCTTGAAAATCGTTCGATGAATCGATTGCATTAACTATATCTGCTGGAATGCACACTGGATCATTAATAAGCGAGTAAGCGTAGAAATAACGCTTATTGAATTTACCCGATATATTGTGCTTCCCTTGCAGAAAACCTTCAATTTTTACACGAGCAAGCCCCAAAGCGTCAATTTCTTTTGCGGAAGCGAAAGATAAATCTAATATCCGACGCTTGATGTGGGGACCGCGATCGTTAATTTTCACCAGAGTGGTTTTGCCATTGCTTAAATTTGTAACTTTTAGTATTGTACCAAACGGCAAACTACGGTGAGCGGCAGTATTTTCGAACATATCGAAACGTTCGCCCGATGATGTTCGTCTTTTGTGGAATGCGTGCGCATAATGCGACGAAATTCCACTTGTTGAAAAAATGTAATAAGAATTTAAATTTGTTTTTTCGATTAAACTCATATAATCATCATTTTCGCTTTGCGAATTTTCAATTTTTTCATCATCATCGCCACCAAATTCATTCCCCTGAGCAACGCCTAAGAAATGTATCGAAACAAGTGCAATTAAAGGTAGCAAGAACCACAAAAAATTGTAATTGTTTTTAAATAACCTTGAATAACCCATGGAGTTCATCACTCCTATTTTTATTGAACATAACTTTGCAAGAAGCGTTTTAGCTTCTTAACTGTTCCCCCCTTCACCTGTCCTCTGTTTGTTAAACATAATAATTTAAAAATACATAATTTAAAAAGACATTTAACGAAAAAATTTTCAATTAATTGTAAGAAAAATTAAACATTAAAATCTATTAAGAAATTAAGTAGCGAAAAATTAAAGAATATAGGGGGTTTTGAGAAAATGAAAAAAAGATTAAAAAAAATAAATAAATCCCACTCCAAGAAAAGTGGGATATTAAATCTATAAAATCGTAAAGTTCTCTCTTACTTAAATATTGCCAGAAGTATTCCTGCTGCTATTGCTGAGCCAATCACTCCTGCTACATTAGGTCCCATTGCGTGCATTAGCAAATAATTGTGCTTGTTGTATTCTAAACCGACATTGTGCGAAACACGCGCCGCCATTGGCACAGCCGATACTCCCGCAGAACCAATTAAAGGATTGACTTTGCCGCCTGTGAATTTATACATCAGCTTACCCATAAGCACACCGCCAGCTGTGGACATTCCGAATGCTATGACGCCCAAGATTATTATAAATATCGTCTGCAAGCGAAGGAATGTCTCCGCAGCCATTGTAATTCCAACAGCTGTGCCTAAAAAGAATGTAACTATATTGATAAGCTCGTTTGATGCCATTTTGGTAAGTCTATCGACAACTCCGCTTTCGCGCATAAGATTGCCGCCCATTAGCATAGCGATTAAAGGTGCTGTCGGCGGAACTACAAGAATACTCAGTATCATAATAATGATTGGGAAAAGTATTTTCACACGCCTTGATGCTGGCTTTGGTGGTTCCATTACGACTTTACGTTCTTCTTCAGTTGTAAGTAGCTTCATAATCGGAGGTTGAATAAGCGGAACAAGCGCCATATACGAATACGCCGCCACAGCGATGGGTCCAAGCAGGTGCGGAGCCAATTTTGATGTAAGATATATAGCTGTCGGTCCGTCTGCTCCGCCAATAATTCCAATTGAAGCTGCTTCTTTGAATGTAAACCCTAATGCAACAGCAAAGATAAATGCTGCAAACACACCTAATTGTGCTGCTGCTCCAAGCAGAAATGTTTTTGGATTCGAAAGCAGCGGTCCGAAATCTGTCATTGCTCCGATGCCTAAAAAAATTAGCGGTGGAAAAATTTCCAGCTTTATCCCTTTGGAAATCCAGTAATAGAGACCTCCTGCTTCGTGAAAAACTGGCTCGCCGTTTATCATCTCTATGACAGGTGCAAGCAATAATCCAGAATTTGGTAAATTTGCGAGCATTGCACCAAATGAAATCGGTAATAAAAGTAATGGTTCGAAACCTTTTACTATTGCTAAATACATTAATATTCCACTTATTGCTAACATTATCAGTTGTGGCAATCCGATTGACCAAAATCCCATCTGATTTACAAAGTTCATTAAATGCTCAAACATTTTCTCACTCTCCTTACTGATGTTTCTGAATATTGTGTGAACTTATTAAGTTCATCCTGCCTATTGCAGACCAAGGCGAAACAGGTTGTGATTTGATGAACCTGATTTTCCTTACAATGACTTTCTTTTCGATTGCAGTTGATATAGCCGCTGTGATTACTACGATTAATTCATCATCCATTTCGCACCCACTACTCTTGGATGCAGCAAGTTTTGCTCGTTCAGCTTTTTGTTTTTGATACTCGATTAAAAACTTCTCGCCTTTGTTTATTGCCTCCATTATCAAATAATAAATAAAAAGTGTGAGCAATACTCCGCCCATACCAACTATTAAAATTAAGAAACCTTCAATTATTCTTTCCCAAAACATTAATATACCTTTTCTATTGTTAATCTTTTTGTGATTGGCATATTGCAGTGCAAATACTTTTTATCGTTGGATCTGCGATTTTATAATAACGCATCAATCCATCTGGACGGCACTCGACTATTCCGCTATTTTGCAGCAATTTAAGTTGCTTTGAGACATTCGCTTGCATAAGACCAGTCTCGTTTACTATCTCGGTTACGCTTTTTTCGCCAGCGAATAATGCACGAATTATTTTCAACCTTGAATGCTTCGATAGCATTTTAAATTTTTCTGACATAATTTTCAGTTCACCGTCGGAAAAACTAATGTTTTCCATATTTTTTCCCCAAAAGTAAAATTCAAAAAAATGAAAAAGATTTAATATTACGAGTTAAGATAATAAAAAATAAAGAAAAATTAAAGAATAACTTTTTATTGGGGAATTTATTCTTTTAACGCACCAGCAGTGAGACCTTTTATTATTTGCTTTTGGAAAATTAGAAATAACAAAATTATAGGCAAACCAGAGATTGCGGCACCAGCAAATAAATGCCCCCAATCGATCGATTGTTTGCCTAAATAAAACGCCAGCCCAACGGGCAAGGTTCTATATGCTTCTTCGTTTGTAAAAATAAAAGGGAAAAGGAATGAGTTCCAGTTTGATAGAAATGTGTAAATACCTAAGACAAAGAGAATTGGCTTTGCGAGCGGAGCAACTATTGTGAAAATTATTCGCCACTGGCTTGCACCATCGATACGTGCGGCATCTTCTATTTCGCTTGGTAAATTGATAATATATTGCCGCACAAGGAATATTCCAAATGGTGTTACAAGCCAAGGCACAATCAGTGCATAATAAGTATTTATCCAGCCAAATTGCACCATTAATCTATACAAGGGTATCATAATCACATGCGATGGTATCATAAGAACAGCAATTACGCTTGCAAATATTAATTTACTTGTTAGTGAACGCCATCGTGCTAAGCCATATCCGACAAGCAAGCAGAAAAACATATTCCCAAGTGTAACGAAGCTTGATACAATTAATGAATTTAGGAAATAAATATCGAATCTATCGCTTCGAAAAGCATCGATATAGTTTTTCAGTGTAAATTCGGATGTCAGTAGCTCCAGAAAACTTTTTCCTTCGGGATAAGCTTTAAGCGACATAAAAATCATAAGGAGCATCGGCAGGATCATTCCCAATGCTGTTATAATCAAAATAGCATAAACTATAATTTTAGTTATTGTCTTCAATGAGTAGCCTTTTTAGTTCGTTTAAAGCCGAAAAAACAGCTCTTTCGCGATTAATCTGACGGTTGTTCCCAAAATTAAATAGCTTTGCATAGGTGCCTTTGCTACTCGATAAGCCGATCCAAACAGTGCCAACGGGCTTTTCCTGAGAACCGCCAGTTGGTCCGGCAATGCCCGTAATGCTTATGCCATAGTTTGCATTGAAAATTTTCCGCACATTTTCAGCCATTTCGCAAGCTGTTTGCTCGCTTACAGCACCAAATTTTTTCAAGGTTTCTTCGTTTACACAAAGGCGATGGACTTTTGCCCAGTTTGAGTAGGTAATCTCGCCGCCGATAAAGTAATCGCTTGCACCGCTAATGGAGGTAATTTCTGCACCGAGCATACCACCTGTGCAAGATTCAGCAACAGCCAAGGTTGCCTTCTTTGCTCTCAACAGTTCGCCAACGTAAGAATTTAAATCTTCGTTTTCAGAAGGCAATAAAAACACGCCGATTTTAGCTTTTAGAATGTTTTCAATTCTTTGCAAGCGTTCTTCTGCTTCTTGGAAACTGTTTGCTGTTGCTCCTATACGTAGCCGTACACCTTTTGAGGAGGGAAGGTAAGCAAGCATTTCGCCATCGTCAAGAAATTCTTTTTCGTTGCCAATAAGTTCGGCTAAATTTGCTTCGAAAATTCCAGAAGTATTTAATGTCTTGTATTTGACGATAGTTTCGTCTCTGCGGATTATCTCATCTTTAATCATTGGGATGACGGTGTCCATCATCATTTCTTTCATTTCATAAGGTACGCCCGGCAAAGAGATGTAATAAACACCGTTTTCGTGAAAAATCATTCCCGGTGCAGTGCCGTGCAAGTTTCTTATGGGTTTCGCTCGCATTGGTAAATATGCTTGATTTAATGAAATTTCTGGTATTGCACGGTTTCGTTTGCGATAAAATTCTTCGATATCTTTTGCTATCTCATCATTTTTTTCGAGCTTATCGCTAAAATATTCAATTAGCACAGGTTTTGTAATGTCATCACTTGTAGGACCGAGCCCGCCAGTGATAATTATAAAGTCCGATAATTTATTGAGAAAACTGAGCGAATCGATAAGTTTCTGTTTATCATCACTAACTGTGAGGTGGTAAATAATTTGGCAGCCAATTTCTGTGCAACGTTTTGCTATCCATTGTGCGTTTGTGTTCAGCACTTGACCAATACAAAGCTCATCACCAATAGATAAGATTGATACTTTAATCATACTTGCTATATTTTAATTATTGCAATAGAATATTTTTATAACGTTTTAAGCTCAAATGTAGTATTTTTCGGGCACGGAAAAGATTTGCCTTAACTGTGCCAAGCGGCATACCCAAACGTTTTGCGATTTGAGTATAATCGAGTTCTTCGATATGACGCAGCTTAATAATTTCTCGATATTTTTCTGGCAGTTCGTTGATAGCTTTATTGATTATCTCTTGCTTTTCTTGTTCGATAATTTTCGCATCAGCTGTTTTATCTTCGTCAGGTATTTCAATAAATGGCTCATCTTGTGAATTATTTCTATCGCAATGGATTGAGACAAAATGAAACTTCCGCCTGCGAATAAAATCTATGCAGTTATTTGATGCAATCCTATACAGCCACGATGAAAATGAATACTCAAATTTATAGCTTCGCAACGAAGCGAATGCTTTGATGAATGTTTCCTGCAATAAATCAGCGACATCATCATCATCTTTTATCATTTTGCGTATTAAATTTGCTACGATTTTGGAATATTTTTTCTCTAAAATCTTATAAGCTAACTCGTCATTGTTGTTCAAAATTCGAAGAATTAGCTCTCTATCTTCTTGATTTTTTTTTTGATTTATATCTTTTTTTCTTTCATCCATATTTAAAAATATCATATTTTTTTCAATTAATGAAATCTTTTTGATTATATTTTGTCTTTAAAATAATTTGCTGAAATATAATATTGTTTGTTTAATTGAGAAAGTGTTATGAGAAAATATATTCTGTTGTTATTTATTTTCGTTCTAAGCAACAAAGCATTTGCTGAAATAAATTTCGATATAACACCATCTAAAATAACAATCAAAATCACAAATCTTCAAAAAATGCTCAAAGAGCAGGATCCAAAGTTGCGCCATTTCCTCAGTCTCGATACTTATGGCTTGCCTGAAAGCCTCATCTTTCCAGTAGCGCTGCAACCACAAAATGATATTAATATCACTTATAAATTTTCAAAAGAGACAAATTCCATTATTCCGAAAAATCAATTTATCGAAAAAATCGAACAAGGTCTGCGACGCGGAGTTAAAATTGTTTCTATTCGTGTCCCATTAATTTCACAAAATGATGAAAAGAGCTTTTTCGATAATTTTGAAATAGATATTAAACTTCGATCAAAAATTCCATTTATCGATAATAAGATTTATGAATATGAAAAGTCATTTTTTGGGGACATAGTAAATACTCAGCATCTTGCAGCGATATTAAATGAAATTTATTCGATTAAAAAATATTCCGAACGAATACAGTCGCCAAATTGGTATAATCCAGAACAAAAATACCTGAAAATCGAAACAGATGCAAACACCATTGTCGAACTTAAAGGCGAGGATGTGCTGGCAATTTTCCCAGAGTGGAACGGCAAGCTAATCAAAGGCTTCCATTTGCTTTATATGGGGCAAGATTATCCAATTTACATAACATCTGAGAATGAATACTTTTCTGGGAATTCCCGAATTTATTTTTTAGGGCGTCTTGCAACGGGCGACACAACTTACCTGGACACGTACACAAACAACGCACCGTTTTATCTTTACTACGATCAATCGAAGCAACCACTGCGACTTACGGAGTGGAGTTGGGCACCAGCGGAGAGCGCCATAAATTCGGTTAATATTAATTATCACATAGAGCAGGATAGAGAATACTTCGGCGGAACAAACGATATATACTCGCGCACAGACTATCTCGAAGGCTGGTATTGGGCAAAACTGCACCGCTTCAAAGAATGGTGGGAAGAGCAGTTGTTTGGTTTCAAGCATTATCTGCCAATTATGCCAAGCGATGATGATACGCTTGAAATAGCTTACAATTTTGCAACGCTAAACATCTCGTTGCCTGGTATTGGTCTTGAATACAAAGGTAAAGATCCACGCCAGAAATACTTTTTCCATACAATTTTCAACAAAGATACCGCTAATGCAACCTTTGTGGATCGTTGGACAGATTCGCTTGCAATTTTCCGCCGTCTTGGCAAGGAAATCTATGCTGGTCTGAATGAACTGAAAATTCTAAACCGCCGAATCGACTCTGCAAATGGCTTGCTCGGGGTGAATTATTTTCTTTTGCGTGGCAAAGCGAAGCCATTTCCAATCGGCGGATTTGTTCAATTCGATGTTTTGCAGCTATCGAGCAATAGCAATTTGAAGCTGAATGGAATGAATTCATCAAAAATTTGCTTCATCGACACACTGAACAATCAAATAGGTTTTGCAGATGGAGTGGAGGGATACCGTTTTGCAGCATCTGCTGGCGAAAGTGCCGTATCATTTGTGATAAATGATAGTTGTGTTTACTTAGACAGCGCTTTTGTTTTTGCATATAAGAATTTACAAGAAGAAATAAAGTATGTGTTTTTCAAAGATAATATTAACGTGAATTTAATTTCGAGTGTGTATAATCAACTGCCTACGAATTCATTTGTGTTATTCGCAAATAATTTAAAAAGAAGCTTGCCAGCGGATTTACGTTCATTTTTGCAAAATTTAGGCAGTTCGGAAATCATCAATATAAGCTCAAAATCGAATTGGGTATTTGCATTTGCCAAAGGCAAGCTGGAAAAATTCGAAGCATCAAGCCCTGCGATTGCAACAGTGGATGGTTTCGTCCCACAGACTGGTGCTCGAAGCTACCAATTTGAGCTTTCATTCGAGGCAGATCGCAATTATTCGCTGTTTGTAAATTCTGATATTTCTTATCAGAAGCCAAATTTAAAAAAAGTAAGTTCATCTAATTTGCGAAATAGCGATATTTTTGCAGAGCTTATAATCATCACACACAATGAATTTTCCGCCCAGGCTCAAAAATACTCGCAATATAGGCACAGCAAAGGTATAAGCAATGTAGTGATTGATGTTGAAGATATTTACAAAGAATTTTCCTTCGGTAAGAAATCGCCACACGCAATAAAAAAGTTCTTGCAGTATGCATACTCAAATTGGCAAAAGCGACCGAAATATGTCTTACTAATCGGAGATGCATCTTGGGACAATAGGAAGTTACTCCCCAAAAGTAAATCAAGCGATTTCATACCGTCCTATGGATTTCCGGTGTCTGATTACTGGTTCGGATTGCTCGAAGGTGATGATTTCGAGCCAGAGCTAATTGTGGGCAGAATCCCAGCTCAATTTCCGAATGAAATAGAAAACTATATGGAGAAAATCGTTACTTTCGAGAACCAACCAAACGCAAAATGGATGAAAAAATTTCTGTTTCTCTCAGGCGGAGATAGCGAATTGCAACGCCGTTCTTTTGCATCATATAGATACAACGTATTCGATAAAGTGGAGCCTTATCCGATTTGTGCAGAAACTGCTTGGGTGGGAATTCGCAATTTCAATGCTGGGAGCGAAGAGCAAATGAACGAAATACTCTCGCATCTAAACTCAGGCACAATCTGGACATTTTTCTTTGGGCATGCGTCATCGCAAGTCTTTGATTTGGACGGCTGGCAAGTGGAATATATGAACAACAAGGGTAGGTGCGGCTTTTTATCAACACTTTCTTGCAATGCAGGTGCTTTTGCCGAGCCATTCGATCTTCACAGCCGTAATGAGCAATACGTTCTTGCTAAGGATAATGGATTTATTGTTGCCTATGGTTCATCTGGTGTTGGGATGGTTGAAGGTGCCCTTGCATTGATGACATATATGGTTGATGGAATGGCTGATGTGCGCACCGCACACAGGCGTGCCGGCGATATATTGCTTTACGGTAAAACTCGGCTGGATCCGACGCAATGGGTTTACTATGTAACACGTGATTTAGTTAATTTGCTTGGCGATCCGACTGTTGCAATTCGATTGGGGGACGAGCCCGATTTGTTTATTCCACGCGAGGATCTGAAAATAAAGAGCAATCAAAGCGAACGGATTTCCGAAGATGAGAAATTTGCAATTGTCTCGGGCTCTATTTTTAATAACGGATATGCCTTAAACAGCCCACTTTATGTGCGATTAATACGAAAATACAAAAATCAAACTGATACACTATTTCAAAATTTCAATATAGTTTGCAATAAAATTGATTTTCAGTTCGAATTGCCTATTGAAAATATGGCTGGGGAACATTTCGTAGAACTTTTTGCTTCTGGTGTTGATTTCCAGGATAAAAACTTTGCAGATAACGCACTTTCCACTTCATTTTACGTCTATGCGCAGAATATTATTCCTTTGGATCCACAATCTAACTGGAATGTTTCAAGCAATAATCCAGTGTTTCGGTTTATCAATACATTTAGCAATAAGCAGGTCAGCTACGATATTCAAATAATCAGTATTTTTGGGAATGATACAAGCGTTGTTGCAAGATCAAATCTCAATGAAATTAAATTATATGATGGATATTTGGACTGGAAACCACAATTGCAACTTGAAGACGCCAAATCATACATTTTGCGTTATAAGGTTGATGATTTATCAACAGGAGCAGTTGGTTATTATTCGCATACACCATTTTATGCAAAGAATAATTCAATTGAGCAAACGCAATTACGATTTGCAAACAAAACGGATTATTCTGATGTAAATTTCGACGGTGCAACTATTACCGAAAACACTCTTCAGGTGGAAAATCCAGCTATTAATTTTTCGCTTCTAAGTATAAACGGTGTTCCAACAGGAGAATTTGATAGCTGGGTAAATATCACACTTGGGAAAGATATTTACATAGATCATCGTTACTATCGTGGATTTAATGTCGTTGTTATTCCTAAGAATCAGCGTAATCCCAAGGGGCGATACTATCGCTACGACACATGGGAGCACGCCGAAGATGCACGTCAGCTTGTCCGCTTACTGCGTGATAGCGTAAGCGTGGATGATTACGTTCTCATTGCAACCTGCAACCAGTCCTTCCGTGCATTCGAGGAGCTTGTTCCGAGAGTAGATTTTGCGTACATCGATAGCCTTCGTAGCTTGCTTGCGACGATATATAATTCCAAAGTAGCAACAAATCTTGCTTCTAATAAGTCTTTTGTATATGCCGGCGGCAAATATATGGCGAACATCATCGAAGCGATAAATGATTTCGATAGTGCTGCCGTGCAAGGCAAGCTGACCTTTTTCCCAACCGAAGGCTCGGCAATGTTTGATTGCGAGTCGCCAGCAAGAAAATGGAACTCTTTCAAAATAACTGGTAGATTCGACAAAAACGAAAATTTTGAAACTCACTTAAAATTTATTTCAAAAGATAAATTAGCATCAAAAGATACAACTTTGTTAGGTCTCGGGACATTTGATTTATCGAACATACCAGCCGAAAAATTCCCATTTATGCAAAAAACGTTAAAAATAAAAAAAGATTTTTATACAAATAACAACAAAATTGATACTATATTGGTCGATTTTCAGCCTACGGAGGAACTTTTGCTTGCATCAGCAAATGTAAGCAAGCCAGATATTTTACGTGGCGACACCGCACATATCCAGCTTAAAATAAGGAACATATCGCTACGCACTGATGCAGATAAAATTTTTGCAGAAATTGAGCTTAAAGATAACTTTAATGAAGCACAAACATACAATATTGATTTTTTAAACAGAATTAAAAGAAACGATAGTATCTTTGCTGATCTTTTAATTCCAACCGAAAAACTTAGCGGTGAGGTGCAAGCAAATATTGCAATTCGAACAAAAAATCAAGAGCAATTCACATTCAACAATATTAAGAAATTAAGATTTAAAACTGTATCAGATACGATAAAACCTTGGATAATTGCAAAATTCGATGGAAAAAGTGTCAAGACCGGTGATTATATTTCGAACCAGCCAGTAATAGAAGTGGAGCTCTATGATAACTCACTTCTTCCGATTGTGCGGCAAAGCGACATACTGGTGCGAATAAACGGTGTAATGCAGACTCCCGAGCGTTGCAAGCAATACACAATGGAAACCTTTGGTGCGACACGTCCACTCAAAGCAAGACTGACTATTATTCCCGACACACTCAAAGAAAGTGACAACTCTGTGTTAATTTATTTCTCCGATGCTTCATCAAACAGAGATACAGTAAAATTTATATTAAAAATAGCAAAAAATGGTGTAATTTCAGATAATTACATATTCCCAAACCCAACAAAATATATCTCAAAACTTAAATTATACATTCAATCCCCCGAAAAAACTCAAAAATTGCGTGTCGAAATTTATAACACTTATGGGCAAAAAGTGAAGCAATTTCATACGGATGCATCCATTGGAGAGAACGAGATAATATTTGATAACGTAGATATGCAGGGCAACCTGCTTCCAAGCGGTGTTTACTATTACGGAATATATGCTGAAAGTGAGATATATTTTGAGCCAGTATTCGGTAAATTTATAGTTAATTATTAATAAATATTCATTTAAAAATAATTTTACTTTTAAAAATTTAATTCTTATCTTGAATTGTTAAATAAGTTTTTATTCATAATTTGATTTGAGATATGACAGAAGAAAAGAAAAAAATTTCGCTAAAAAGCTTTCCGCCAATGTTTTGGCTTGTGATAATGTTCGAGTTTTTCGAACGAGGCTCATACTATGGGATGATGAGCATACTATCAGTATATCTTACAGATCAACTTAATTTTACAAAAGAAAGTGTTGGATTGATTAAAGGGACAATTCAGCCGTTGCTTTACTTTTTGCCGATATTAGCAGGAGCGATAGCCGATAGAATGGGATACAGAAGAACGTTAATGGTTGCATTCTCGTTGCTTGGTATAGGGTATTTTCTCACAAGTCAGACGACATCTTATGCGGCTGTATTCTTTTCGCTGGTGATAATGGGGCTGGGTGCCGGCACATTCAAGCCGATAATCTCGGGGACAATAGCTAAGTTAACTGATGAGACAACCTCCTCGGTTGGCTTCGGTATCTTTTATTGGTCAATAAACCTTGGTGCATTTCTTTTCCCAATGTTCTTAGTGCCATATCTAAAATCAATTGATTGGAGTTATGTAATGATAGCTTCGGCAATTTTCACGGGAGCAATGGTAATACCAACATTGCTTTTCTTCCGCGAACCGAAGCAAAACGAAAAACCGAAGGAATCGCTTGGCGAAGCAATTAAAGCAATTTTTGAGAAAATCGCAATTGTTTTCAAAGATTGGCGCTTTATACTTTTTATTTTTATTTATTCGTTATTCTGGATACTATATTTCCAAATGTTCGATAGTGTTCTTTGGTATGTTAAGGCTTTTGTTGATGCGACACCGCTGAATAATTTTGTATATAGCACATTTGGAATAAATTGGCAGTTTGATGTAGAGCACGTTACAGTAATAAATGCATTGACAATCATACTTCTGCAAATAGTAGTATCAGCGATAGTTCGGAAAGCAAAAGCTTTCCCAACGATGATAGCTGGAATTACAATCGCAACTCTCGGTATGGCAATTCTTTCGATAAGCACGAGTATTTGGGTGTTTATTGTAGGTATTTTCATTTTTTCCATTGGCGAGATGACAGCTCATCCGAAATACATTTCATATCTTGGTTTGATTGCACCGCCCGATAAAAAAGCGACATATATGGGATTTGGCTTCCTTTACGGCTTTTTCGGTTCATCAATCGGTGGGATAGTTGGAGCTTTCCTTTATGTTGCGTTCATTGATAATCCAATGATAAAATTTATACGCGAGCAACTGGCAGCAAGCGGTTCTGGAATTACACTTTCGCCAAGAGCAACAATTAACGAAGCTCTCGCAGCTGCCGAAACAATTGGGCTTACAAAAGAGCAGGTTGCGCAATATGCTCATCCATCGGAACTTTGGCTGATTTTTGCAGGCATTGGCGTTCTTTGTATCGTCTCTTTGTTCTTGTATGAAAAACTTATAGGTACAAGAGACACAAGCTCGAATGGAAATTAAGTCTTTGCTTTATAAACAAGGATGTTTTGCTTATTTCCTTAAAGCAGCATCCTTGTTTTTTTATAAATTGCAAAAATGGTTGTAACTTTTTTAAAATTACTTATGTCTAAAATCTGAATGAAACAGAATAAGGCAAATGTTCAAAACGAGCAAACATATAGCAAGCGATGAAGAACTGCTTCAAGCAGCCGAGGACTTGAAAAAAGGCAGTGCGGAGGCTTTCAGCATACTTTACAATAAATATCAGCAGAATATTTATCGCTTTTGCTTGCGTATGCTCGGCGATTCGATGCTTGCTAAGGATGCATTTCAGGAAATTTTCATAAAGGTTTACGAGAACCGTAAAAGTTTCCGTGGCAATAATTTCGCTGCGTGGCTGTACACAATAGCACGAAACACTTGCTTGAACCACATTCGTGCCCGCAAGGAACACGAAGTGTTTGATGAAATTTACCATGGTCAGATGCGAATGCCATCGAGCGATATTGGTATGCGAGAGTTTATCGAAAAATCAATCGCACAGCTGCCGATTTCGCTGCGTGAAGCATTGATTTTGCGTGAATATGAAGAACGTTCCTATCAGGAAATTGCCGATATACTTGGGATTGAGCTTTCACTTGCAAAGGTGCGTGTGCATCGTGCTCGTTTGCTTCTGCGTAAAATGTTGCAACCAATTGTAAAGGAAATAAATGAAACTTGATGATTTAATATCGAAATACCTTGATGGCGAATTATCTTACAACGATGATATCGAGCTGCGTCAAATGTTAAAGGAAAATCCCGATGCGAAAGCTGATTTCGACGCAGCTGTGCTAATCAATGCCACAATTCGTGAAGATGCTTCAATGATTAAAACACCGAGCGATCTTCTTGTTAATACCGAAGATCTTGTGCTTATGCGTATTCTTGCAGAAGACAATAGCAAAGCTCGGTCCAAAGAAAAACGCAGGATTATAGCTTGGCTGCCTCGTTTTTCGTTTGTTTTTGCTATTTTCATTTTTGTCGCAATCTATTTTATAACTGATTTTAGAAATCCATTTGTTGAAAAAAGTACTCAATCAAGCATTGTCAATTCCCGAAATTCGAATTTGACTAAACAAAATAATGATGTAATGATCGCATCCGATCAGTTAAACTCAAAAAATTTCCAAACCAAGAATAATAAATCTTTTGTACTTAATACTCAAAATAAAGAGAAATCTATAAATAGTACCTCAAATACGCCAGTTGTGTATGCATCGAACCAGGATGCAATTGAAGCTAATTCGTTTATAAATAATGAAATTCCAACTGATATTAGTTCTGATAAATCTATTGTTTTAAACGAAATAAATTCTAACAATAATATAAATAGCTACTTTAATAATGCAATTAATTCTTCACCTACAATTGCCAAAATTAATGCATTTACCTCTAATTTGGTTCGCTCAAATATATATACAGAAAACAGACTAAAACCGATGTTGAACTTACCAATGTTTGAAAATCTCAATACACCAGTTGTGCTAAACACGATTTTCTCAACAAGCAGTTATAAAAACAAGCCATTTGCAACGCTTTCGCAAAGCATTGGATACAATTTTGATAAAAAAGTATCTGTCGGTCTTGAATTTGGCTACACCAGCTATAATTACGATCGGACAACTATAATCAAAGTGCCAATATCCACAGGTGGGGCACTAAATTCGAAATTGGAAATAGGCAACTGGGCTGAGCAATCAGCTGGTTACATAAATTTACCGATAAATTTGGAACAAAAATATCGGCAATATTGGATATCTACATTTATTGATTATAATATTTTAGATTATAACATATTAAATTTAAACAGTAGATTTGGTGCAGGGCTTTCGGGCAACGGTGCATTAGCTTATACAAGATTGATGAGCGAGCTTGAACTATATAATGGTATTTACTTAAAATTTGGTGGCGAACTTAAAACTTTCGAAGCGCTAATGCATAATGCAAAAGCTAAGTATATTACAACTGGTGGGCTAATTTATGGTTTACAGTTAAAACTTTATTAACATAAAGTTCACATTTTTTATTATTCATAAATTTTTTTGTATATTTGAAAAATGTGTATTGAAATACTAAATACATTTATTAACAAAAAATGGAGTAGATTATGACAATTAAATCTACTGCTTTAATTATATTATTGGCTTCTGCAATTGTTTTTAACAATCTAACAGCGGAAGTTATATATACTCAAAAATATCCTTCGCCCGAAAGACCAATCGAGGTTGCTACTGTTGGAGTTGAAAACATCAAACTTGATAAATTCAGCTATCGCAAGCAAGCGGCATCGAAATTTGTTGTGTTCGATTCGCTTGCTAATGTCTATTCTTATGGCAATATGATGACAAATAAAGCTATTAAATATGAACCAACTACGGGGCAGCTTGTTACAATTAAACGTGGTTTTGTAGATAACGATCGTTATCCAAATTATGTAGGTAACAACACGAAAAATAATCTGTTTTTAAGAATTTCAAAGGATTGGGGTAAAACTTGGGAGCCAGCAAAACTTCTTTATGATAAAGCTGAAAGCAATTTTGATGAAGCACGCTATCCGAGCCTTCATCCATTTGTATTTGAAAATAAATTAGCGGTTGGTTATACAGCTCCACGAGTAATAGAAAAGCAAAGCGTTTGGACTGGTAACATTGTTGGTTTCTGGAATGAAGATTATGGGAAAGTGAATATTCGTCATTCAAAGGAAGTAAGAGGTTATTCGGGATTGGAATGGGGGATAGATTCGAGAGTTTATACACATACAACTGATGATGGCGAGGGTTTTTATCATATTATTGTTGGAAGAATATCTCCGACAAATCAGGAAGATGTTGCTAATGCAAATCATATTGGTTTGCGTATTGTAAGCGACTTAGGCGAAAATAGTATTCGCCATATTATTCCGCCAGCTTGGTCCAGCTATAAATTTCGCACTGCTCAGCCAGGATATCGCACTAACGAAATAATTGATTTAAAGGAATTCGGCAATGGCAATCTTTGCCTTGCTGCTTTCGGTGGATTTGAATCATACGAGATACGAAGAAATACTGTTGGACTTTCTTTCTCTACTAATAAAGGTGAAAGTTGGTCCGAATTTGTCTTGCTCCCTTGGTCTGTTGTGAACAACTTCATTACATCGAAAGGGCATCCGCGTGATAGTGCTGTTTTATTATACGACAACAAAGGCTTTACAACCTATGAGCTTAACGGCAAAAGTTATATGTCAACTGTGATAAAATTACACGCATTTGGTATTGGGAAAACAATAACATATGTAGTTGAGGCAAATTATAATTATTCCACAGGCGAGTGGAAGATTTATCCAATTGCACAAGATATAGGCGGTTGGATACTTTATCAAGATATTACCAATTCTCAAGGTGGGCGTGAAAATTGGAACGATAACGAATTGGATATAACCAGAACAGTTGACGGTCGTTACTTATTAGTAAAATGGGTTGGGCTAATTGATTATGATCCTGATAGGGGAACATTTAGGACGACGGATGTATTTGTATCAATCAGAAACACATCAGAAAGCACTTGGTCTCCTGCTATAAATATTACAGAAAGCGACGAATTGGATCGTATGGTAATGCTACCAGATTATATACCGAACGATTTAAAAAATGTTCCAATTTTCAAAATGGCAACAAAGACACCACCAGATATGAGCGAAGACGACGTTTTCTTTGAGCAGTTTTATGGTGGAAAAGATCAGTATTTGCTTGTTGGGAATTTTGATATTTCAACTGTTGGAGTAAAAGAAGAGCCAGAACCTTGCAACTGCGAGATAAAAATATTGCAAATTAAACCAAATCCAATTACAAATAATTCCAATATGTCAATTACGATTTATATGCCGAAGGAAGATGAAGTTGATTTCTCAATTTACGATGCAACCGGAAGACTTGTTAATGATTTGAAAGATTTTGATCATAAATATCAATATGGACCTAATTCAATAGATATTGATTTAACTGGGAAGAATTTACAGACGGGCACTTATTACTTGACAGTTTACAGTGGCGGTAAACGCGATACAAAAATGTTTACAATTGTGAGGTAATTTTTAAACATAAATTTTATTTAAGCTAAGTTTGTTATAGGAGTTACAAAATGCGTAAAATTTTTCTGTTGCTTTTGCTTATAGCAATGGCACTACCAAATGATGCTTTTGCAAGTATCCATGGCGTTTTAAAAGGACGCGTAGTAGATACTGATGGCAAAGGCGTTATTGGTGCAAGTGTTAGAGTTGAAGGAACCACACGCGGGGCTGTGGTCCGCAATCCGAATGGTGAATTTACAATTGCAAACATTGTTGCAGGCACTTACAAAGTGCGTGTTACAGCAGTTGGCAAGACAGAGTATGTTGTTGAAGTTCGTATCGTTGCCGATCAGACAACCGAAATTAATGTTACACTTCGCGACGAAGGTGTAACAACGCAAGTAATTGAAGTTGTTGCCAAGAAAGAGATGGTCGATAAAACGGCTGTTGGTTCGAAGACTGTTTTATCGAACGAAGAGCTCACAAATATGGCTCGCGAAGGTCTTGCAAGCGTTGTCGGAATGAGCGCTGGTGTTTCGAACACAGGTGGCGGCTTTGAAATACGTGGTAGCCGTGCATCAGAATCTCAAATTCGTTACAATGGACTCGATATAGGTAATCAATTTACTGGTGGTTTCGGTGCGGCTGGTTCATACTATGCACCTATTGTTTCAGCTTTTGCAACCGAAGAGGTTCAGGTGCTTAAAGGTAGCTTCTCGGCTGAGGTTGGAGAGGCTTTGGGTGGTGTTGTCAACACTGTGCCGAAAACAGGACGCACTGACCGTTATGAAGGCTTCTTGCGTTATAGAACAGATGTCCCAGCACTTTACGGACGTCAGAAAAATGGATTAAAAGTTATTCAAGACGGGACTCGTTATAAAGCAATTGATTATGGAGAAGGTGCAAAATTACAAGGCAAAAATGAACACGTCATCGAATTCGGTGTCGGTGGACCTCTGCCATTTTTAAATAATTCTACTTTCTATATTTCAAGCAAATACATTTACGAACAATATAGAAATGCAAGCTATAAAATTTTAGATCCGATTGGAAACAATTTGGGTCGTATGCCAAATAACCAAATGTGGGTTAAAAATATTACTCCAAGCTTCTCATTTGCTCTTACAAGCAACATAAAATTGGTTGCTGGTGGTATGTTTGGTTTGAGTAACTGGGAAAATTCATCACGTTCATGGTTATATGCAAATGATGAAGGCACACCACTTATGAAGGACGGGAAATTGGATATAGAAAACGGTGTCCCAACACCAAATGGTATTCCAGAACGTGTAGCTAAACAATTGGTTGTGAATAATCAATTATCAAACTTATTCGCTCGTATCAATCATACATTAAGTGAAAGTAGCTACTACGAACTGACAATTTCCAATAACGTTCAAAATGAAGCAGGTGCAAGAAGAAAGAAATGGGAAGATCCTGGATATTTTACTGGCTTTGAATTATATGAACCAGAAGATAAATACATATTTGTTTTAGATGGTGCCAAAGGTAAACTTCAGAGAATTACAAGCGGTCAAGGTGATAAAATTATTGATATTTATCAAGGTCTTACAGAAATTAGATATTCAGCTGATGGCTATCAAAGAAAAGACTACATTGCTAAGAATCCACTGACAGGCTATTACGAGGGTGGTCCAAATGCAACAGGTTCAAATAATGCTTATGGTTTACCAAATGCTTATTACACTCACGGCAACGCAAGTGGCTTTGAATTCCGTCAGGGATCTTACATTCAAATAGATGGTAATTACACAAACGTATTCAAAACTGATGAGTTTAACCACAATTTTAAAACAGGTTTTGAATTACGTTTCTTAGAATTGCACCGTCATCAAAATTCCTGGCCCTGGGATGGTAATACATTCTACGATATTTACACTGACAAATGGGGTGGAAATCTCTATGCTGATAATGAGCAGCTTTACAAAGAATCAAGCAAACCTTTTAAACCATTTAAATTCGCTTCGTATGTTCAAGATCAAATGTCCTACAAAGGTATAGTTCTTACTGCTGGTTTGCGTCTTGATCTATTTGATGCAAATTCAATGTACAGAACTAACACTTCAAAATTCACATCAATTGTATTTGATAGAGAAACATTCAAAGATTCTGAATTAAAGTATCAATTAAGCCCAAGAATAAATATAACGTATCCAATTACTGATAGATCTAATCTTTCGATAGCATATGGTATGTATTTCAAGACGCCATTGTTATCGAACTTGTATGATAATTTCAATGCATCCCGTATTCGTTCAGGCAATAGCTTAGGTAACCCAAATATGGATGCAGAAAAGAGCCGTCAATATGAAGTTGCATACCGCAATCAATTAACAGAAGATTTTGCATTAACTGTTACATCATATTTTAAAGATACATATAATCAATTAGGTGTAATATACGTTGCAGCATTGCCAGATCCATTCTATTTGCTCGATATTACAGAATACAGTAATGCTCGTGGTATAGAAATTGAGCTTAACAAACGTGCTGCTGATAATATTGGTTTCCAAATCAACTATACATTATCATTCTCCGAAGGAACTTCATCAAGTGCATTCGAAAATGCTGGTATTCAAATCGACCCATATTCTGAAAAACCAACATTTCCACTTGCAACATATCCATTGAATAATGATGTACGTCATCAATTTAATTATAACGTATTCTTCTTCTGGCGCAAAGGCGAAGGTCCATCGATCGGTGGCATTTATCCATTGGAAAACTTAAATCTTGTATTTACTGGATTCTATCAATCAGGTAGCCCATACACTCGTTTAGACTTAAACGGGCGTCCTATATCTGAGAGAAATGCTGAACGCGGTCCATCATACTGGAATGTTGACTCGCGTATTTCTAAATCGTTCTTCTTACGCGAATGGTTTGGTCAAGGTTTGAAAAATGCTCGTATTGAATTATTTGCTGATATAAGAAATCTCTTGAATATGCGTGGACCTGCTGGTTTCTATGTAACAACAGGCGACCCAATTGATGATGGACGTACACTTGATCGCGAAGTTGGTACTTTCTCAGCTGTACCACTTTACAAAGAAGCAACTTATGCAATCGCTGAAAGCTGGAGCTCAGAGCAATACGATTCTTATGGCAATAGATTATATAATGAACTTGCAGACTTAGATAAAAATGGTATTGTAACTCAGTTTGAGAAATATCAACAATATTTAAAGAATGCTGAAACATCAATGAAATTCCGTTCCTTGTTCCGTACTCCAATTAGAGTATGGTTCGGATTTAATATTTATTTCTAATTTGATTATGATTAATAATATAAAGGATACAAAAAGATTATGAATCCTAAAAGAATTTTGCTAATACTTGTTGCCTTAGGGCTTGCTACAAGTTCGCTTTTTGCTGATGTTGCACGCGATGCACAGGGCAAGCCATTGCACAATATTCAAAGAGCAGCACGTGGTGTCTTTGATTTGCAGAAGAATACTGTTAGTAACCTTGAGTTCTACACCACAAATTATGGTATCTTTGCTTTGAATACAGCTTTAAGTCAAGGTACTGGTATTTGGCCCCGTGGCTCTCAGAATCACTACATCTTTGGTGGTGGTGTTTGGTTTGCAGCTAAAAAGAAAAGACCTGGAACAAATACTTATCGCAATTACGTAACTATCACTTACAACCCTAACTCAGGCGGTTCTTGGATGGTGCCTGGTCGCATTGAAGATGGGGATTTAGTTGATAACGAAGCGGCTAAAAAATACAGAGTTTATTTCTCAACTGATTTCTATTCTAACGATGGTCGTCCTCTCAATGAAAACGATGGTCCTAACTGGCCCATTTGGGACGCTAATCCAGATCCAAACGCTGTTGTAACAAAAGATAGATATTTCGGTTGGTATATTTCAGATGTAGGCAAACGTAATACACTTACCTATCCAAAAGGTCCTGCATTTATTTCTGGCGAAGATATTTTTGCAACTTATAAAGATACTGATCTTAGCCGTTACGAAGGTGGTACTGCTCAAAGACGTCAAGAAGGCTACCCACTTCGTTTGCAATTCGAGCAAATGATTTACACTTGGGGATTTGGCGATTACAGAGATATAGTGTTTTTAGCATATAACATTACCAATCGTTCAACAGATACACTTAAAGAATGTTGGGTGGCTCCTGTTATGGACGTGGATCTCGCAGTTTCAACAAACTTACACGGCGGCGCAGCTAACGACAGAGTTAAATTTTATCAAACTGATACAACCTTAAACTTAGCGTTCCAATGGACAAATACAGATCGCGGTGAACGAGGACAAGGTTTCGGCTATCTTGGTTTTACATTCTTGGAAAGCCCTGCTGTTATTAAGCATTATGATACGGTATATGTTACAGATGCTAACGGCAATCCAGTAATCGATCCTGTTACTGGTAAGAAGCAGATTCTAAGATTAGATGAAATTATCAAAGAAGATACCGATTTCATCCGTAAAGATAGTGCTTATTATGCCTATGAAAATCAATTAGGTCTTCGCACATTCAGGAATTGGTCAATTGACTACGATCCAAAAGAAGATGAAGAACGTTATAATTTTATCGCTTTTGGCCAAAAAGAAGGCGATACAGGTCCTGGCGACAAACGTTTTATGATGGCAACAGGTCCATTCAATATGCGTCCAATGGATACCGTTAGAGTGGTTGTTGGTATTATACTTGCCAATACAAGCAAAGGTAGCGATGCAGATGGATCAGAAGAAGATGTTCAAGAACTTGTAAGAAAAACAAAATTCGCAATTGATGTTTATAATAAAAACTTTGCAGCACCAAAACCACCCGAGAGAGCTGTGTTCTTAAAAGCAGAAGGCTTAAACAATGCTGTTCGTCTTACTTGGGATTCAACAGCAGAAGTTTCGGTCGATCCGCTCGAACGTGGTATGGACTTTATGGGATATGCACTTTATCGTGCTCGCCGCACCGATCTTGATGCCTATGATCCTAATACAATTGCACCTAATGCTGAGTTCCAACGCGGTAAAGGTCCTTTCGGTTGGAAATTGCTCCGCACTTGGACTATCCCGACTCCTTTCCAAAAATCATACATCCGCACTGGTGATGGTAAGGACACAAAATATCCATTAATAGACTCATTACGTATCGTTGGTCCGTATGTTGATGCAAATTACAACATTATCGACTCGATGGTCGTTCGTGTAATGCGTGTCCCACGTGGTTGCAACTTATATCCAACATCGGTTGTAAGAAATATACTTTATATAGATAATCAATTCAAAGCAGCAAATCCATATCCAACCGCTCCTGTTATTGCTAATTTCGATACAGCTTTCTTCTCACAACCTTGGGGTCCTTATTTCAAGAATATTGTTCCATTAAATAAAAAAGTTCGTCTTGTTAATTCTCAAACAGGAGAACCTATCGAATATCCTTATGCAAGTTTCAATGTTAAGGAAAGAAATTTTGCAATTGATAGTATTTTAACTGGACTTATTTACATTAATCGTGCGTTGATGAAATATAATCCATTGTTGTATCAGAAAAAATCAATTAATGTTGATACAGCTTACTTAAATTCAATTCCTGCCGATGGTTTAGTTTACAAAAAAATCGATGGTAATCTTACTCAAACAGTCGATACTGCTTACTTGAAAAACACATTACGCTTTGCATATATTGATGGTAAACCTACATTCATCGTTGATGCTTACGTGCCACTTCCCAAAGCACTCTGGATGCAAGACGAGCAGCAGGTAAATAATGCTCTTGAGGAAATTTATAAGTTCATAAAAGAAGGAAAAATTTCCGATTATCATTTCCGTGAATTTGAAAGCTCAAAAGAAGTGCAACAAAATGTTATTATACCTTATATGGCAAAAATTACTGATAATCGTACTTTCTTCGATATCGGCGATGATAATAACGACGGAATTATCTCAACAAATGAGGATCCTACTAAAACTGAAAAAATTATAAATAATGTTCCTTACTATTATGCTCTTCGTGCAATGGACGAAGGCGACTTTATGCAACCAACTCCAAGCAAATACAATGATGCAAGCCAGGGGTTGCGCAACTTTGCTGAGGTTTATCCTGCTGCTCCACGTGCTGAAAAACGCTTGAAATTCGAAGTTATTAGTGTTGATAAAAATATCGGTGGTCTTTATAACTTTAATTTCTATGCTTTAGATCCAGAACGTGCTATGCAATTGTTTGGTGGTGATACATTAGAACTCGAATTCCAACCATACTGGTATCAAAGAGAATTGCGTTTCTTGGGTCGTTCTGAAAACGATATTAGCAAATTTGGTCTTTATCAAAGAAGAATGACATTGCGAAACATCACAAAAGGTCAAACTTTATTCGATGGTATTACATTCTTTGAAGTTCAACCTTGCTATTTAGAATCATATCGTGGATTATTCACCGAGAATGCATTCTCTTACGTTCTTGCAGATACATTGGTTATTGATAGCGTTTCCAAGAAAGAAATTACTTTTGGTATGCCTGAAAGCCGTGAAATTATCACACGCACTGGTAAATTCTCGAGCGGTAATTTCAAAGAGTTAGGCTATTGCTACACTCGAGCTATGGAACCACCTGCTTATGGCACTTTGGGATTTGACTTTAATTTCACTATTCAGCAGTTCGGTGGTAATTTCCGTCCTGATACGATGACTATCCACAAATATAAATTTGCTGCTGGCGGCTCCACTCCAACTACTAACGCAACAACCAATGTTGGTATAAAACGAAATGCCGATAAGAAACCTAATCAAGATATTGTGCTTACAACTCAACCTGTAAATTCATTCTATACATATCAATCTTATGATCGTGTTGCTGGCGGAGTCGTTTATGGTTCGTTTAATAACGGTCCAGGTGAATATGTCGTAGAATTCTTGCCAGGTGGCGAAGAAACACTTCATCTTGAATGGGGTCCAGATGGCAACAAACAAAATAAACGCTTCAGAGTTCCATATTTGAACGTAAAAGTTACTAATCGAATCAAATACGAGCGTCCTGATCCTGAAAAAGGTCCAGATGCTAAAGCAGTTGTAACTTATCCTGATGAACTGCCATTTATGTTCATTGATACAATCCCAGCTTATACTACTGCATATTTCCAATTCCCAGCACGCTACTATCCAGATCCACGCAATCTTGCTTATTATGGAATTAATACGAACGATTATATTGGCAAATTCAATATATCGGCTTATGCTTGGGTGAATGGTCGCCGTGTTACTGCATTGCAAGCTCCAAGAGCTTTTGCACGTCCTTATGGCACTGAGCTTGCTAAAAAAGCAAAAACATACGTTGGTCAAGGCAAATACTATTTAACTGGCTACTCCGAAGATGGCAAAGATACAGTTGATTTCTGCCATGCACTCGATATTTCGGGTGTTCTCTTTGGGCTCGACTACGTTAATCGCGGTGGTCGCTTCCCGAACGAAAATGAGTGGGGCAGAAAAGATAATTACACATTCGGCGAAGATTTCAAACCAGGCGATAAAATAGTTCTTAGCACTTTCGGTGGAGCATTAGGCTTGCCTATGCCAGGTGCGAAAGTTCGTGTAAAGATTTCCAAACCAATGGAAGAAGGTGAAAAATACACGGATAAATTATTAGATCAAATACAAGTTGTTCCTAATCCATATTATGTAACACATCAGGGACAACGTTCACCTTACGATGCTAAAATTTACTTTACACGTTTGCCAAAAGTTTGCACTATTGATATTTACACAATCACTGGCGACTTGGTAATTTCCATAAAACACGACGAAAACAATTCTTCTGAAAAAGATCGTTATGCACTTAATGTTTGGGATCTTCTGACTAAAAACGGGCAGCGCATCGCAAGCCAAACTTTGGCAGCTGTCATCACAACTCCTGATGGTGCTCAAACTATTAAGAATTTCTCGATAGTAGTTGGTGGCTTCAGAATAACTGCTGAATAAATAATCCATTACGATGGGGGAGAACGGCTCTCCCATCGTATATGTTAAATTAATGGAATATGGAGTAGAAAAAATGAAAAAAATAGTATATTTGTTAGCATTTTCGTTAATTTTCTTTAGCACAGCCCAGCTTAAAGCCTTAGACAATACTTATGGTTCAACCAAAGGCGGTAAAGAACTTCGCAAAGTTGGTGCTGCTGGTGCTCAGTTTTTGAAAATTCCTATCGGTGCACGGGGTAGTGCTTTGGGTGGCGCTTACTCTGCTATGGTAAATGATTTATCTGCTGTTTATTGGAATTCTGCTGGTGTTGCTGATATTCGTTCGATGACTGGCGAATTCCACTATACTCAATGGCTGTTTGATTTTTCGCACAATTTTGCAGCAGTTGCTATGCCTTTGAACGAAAACTTCACACTTGCTGCTCATGTTACTTCTTTAAATAGTAGCGATATTGAAATCACAACTGTTGAACGTCCAGAAGGCACTGGCGTTGAATATCAAGCAAGTGATGTTGCCGTAGGTATCACTTTTGCTGGTTATCTCACCGATCAATTCTCTTTCGGTATTACTGCAAAATATATTAACAACTCATTTGCTGATATGGATGCCAATGGTATCGCTTTCGATGTCGGCACAATGTACAATTTCGGCATACGCAATATCAAACTTGGTTTCTCTATTCACAACTTAGGAACTGAACAAAAATTCACTGGTCAGGGTTTACGCACAACTAAAAAATACCACGATGCTTTGTGGGCTGCTCCAATCGATGCCGAGTATTTATCATATTACCACAATATTCCTATAATTTTCCGTGCTGGTCTTTCTGGCGAAATCTATAAAGATGACGAACACAAATTCGATGCTGCCTTAGGTTTTGCTACGCTTTCTGATACACCAGAACAATTCTCCATAGGTGGTGAATACACTTGGAAAAATATGATTTCTGCTCGTGTTGGGTATGTCTTCAATACTGACCAATTCGGTTTCTCGGCTGGTGTCGGGTTTAAATACTTAACTGATCAATTCCACGGTATTATTGACTATTCTATCAGCCCTACTTTCGATATCGGTCTTGTCAATCGAATTAGCATTCAAATTGGCTTAGGTAAATAATTCTAATCACTAAATAAATTATTTTCAAGAGGTTGTCTCATCTGAGATAACCTCTTTTTTTATTTACTTGCAAATTTATTAATACGTAATATTTTCAAAAGTTGTTATTATTCATTTATTTGCATAATTTTGCAGTTAGAAAAGTATCTATAATTGCATTATTTAAACAAATTGTCTTATGATATAATTTAAATTTTTATAAAAATCATTTTAAATTAGAAAATGTTAGTTCTATACAATATATTTTTCAGTATTGCTTACGCATTATCTTTTTTATTCCGTTGGTTTATCCCAAAATTCAATGAACGTGAGAAAAATATAAAGTCATCTCTACAAAATCTTAACTTACTTGATACCAGTAAATCAACTATTTGGTTCCACGCTGCTTCTGTTGGTGAATTTGAGCAAGCAAAGCCGATTATAGAGCTATTGAAGGAGCATAATCCAGAAATTCAAATTGTTTGCTCGTTCTTTTCTCCTTCTGCTTTCAACACACAAAGGCATTATCCTTTTGCTGATGCAATTATTTATCTTCCGCTGGATTTGCCGACTAATACAAAAAAGCTTATAAATAAAATCAAGCCAAAGCTTGTAGTTTTTGTTCGTTATGAACTGTGGGCAAATTATTTAAACGAGCTTAAAAATTATCATATACCTGTGTTTTTAGTAAATGCAACTGCTCCAAATCAAAACTTTTTTAATCGAACTTTTTTGATGAAAAAATTCTATAAATATGTATTTTCTCTGTTCGATGCAATTTTTACTGTCAATGCAACTCATACCGAGTATTTTACGAAACTCGGTCTCAAGCAACAATCAGTGCATACTCTGACTGATACACGTTTCGATAGGATTGCCCAAAAGGTAAGCGCGTCAAAACAAAATAAGCTTTTGCCAGATGATTTGTTAGAAGATGAACTGATTTTTATTGCAGGAAGCATTTGGAAACGAGATTTTGAAATTATCAAGCTTGCAATAGAAGATTATAACAGAAAAAATACGCAGAAAATTACTTCAATTCTTGTTCCTCATGAACCTAATGAGGAATTCTTGCAGTATATCGAAAGCAATTTACCACAAGCAATACGCCTTTCGAAATTGCAATTGTCGAGCCAAAAAGTTGCCTCTGGTGGAGTGCTGCTTGTCGATAGCATAGGGAAATTGCTAATGCTATACTCCAATGCCAAATTCGCCTATGTTGGTGGAGCCTTCGGAGTGGGAGTGCATTCATTAACTGAGCCCGCAGGGTATGGATTGCCTGTTGCTTGCGGACCTAACTGCTACAATTCTCCTGATGCTAAACCTATGCTTGATGCTGGTGCTTTGCGTGTCATTCATAATGATGGTGAATTACGCATTTGGATTTCAGAAATGGCAAATAATAACGAATTAAGAAATCATCAAGCGAAAGCCGCTTATAATTATGTTCACTCGAAGGTTGGCTCAACACAGAAAATTATAGACTTTTTAAGCAAGTATTTAGTATGAAAAAATATATCTCAACTTTTATTGCCATCGTTTTGTTAGTTTCTTGTGTGCGCACTCCGAACGAGCCTGCCGAGAACGATTTTATAACAGGCGAGCACGGATTATTCATTTTATGTGAAGGGCTTTGGGGTAGCGATAACGCAACAATTGATCGTTGCGATTTAGCTTCTGGTGTCATAATCAATCAATACTTCCGTAAAGCCAATCCTGGTTTGCGGCTTGGCGACACCGCAAGTGATATCGCAATAAAAGGGGATAGTGTTTTTGTATCAGTATCGACAAGCTCCACAATAGAAGTTTTCAATAAAATTAACGGGAAATTTATCGGAAGAATATTTTTACTGCAAAATTCCCAACCGCGTGATATTGTTATTATAAACGATACGGTTGCTTATGTTACACTTCTTTTTAAAAATGCTATTGCCGAGTTCAATCCAAGAACACTCTCTTACACTGGAAAAACTATTCCCGTAGGTCCCTTTCCCGAAGGCATTACTTTTATGAACAATTACTTATTCGTCGCAAATTCAGGATATGGCGATTTTTTTCACAATGCACCGAAAGCAGGGGAACTATCAATTGTGGATTATCAAACTGGCAAAGAAATTAAATCGATTTTCTGTGGGAAAAATTTAATTGAAGTTATAGCAAATCCGAAAAATCAGAAAATATATGCTGCATATTACAATTTGCCATCGCTTGTTGATTCGCTCGGTGGAATTGCCGAACTCGACAGCCGCTCGTTGGAAATTACACGTCATTGGCGACTGCGACCGACTGATTTAACATTTTCACCAAACTATGATACTTTATATTTTCTGCAGGGCAACACAACATCAATCGATGGTGTGTACTTTATTGATTTAAATAAAAGAGTGGCACAAGTTGAGAGAAAAATTAAAAACATAAATCCGAATGCTATTTGGTATTCGTTATCTATAAGCTCGGATGGTGGGTTAATACTGGTTGGCAATGCTAAGCGCTTTACAAGCAATGGCGAGCTATTAATCTTCAAGAATCAGCTTGATTCGATCCCAGTAAAAAAATTTACAACTGGTATAAACCCAAATAGGATAGTTTTTTTCTAATTTGTTTCTTCAATAATTTCCACACCTCGAATACCTTTGATGAGCAACAAACGCCCAAAAATTTCGTTCAGTTGAGGCTCGTCTTTTATGTGAACAATAATTGCTCCTTCAAAAACATTGCCTGAGGTATCAAGATTTACACGCCTTATATTGCTCGATCCGATTGCTTGAGTTATTTCCATAAGCATACCTTCACGGTCATCGCCACGAATCAAAAGCTTAACGTCATAGTTGTGTTTTAAATTATTTGATTTGTTAACAAGAGTGGAATTATGTTTGAAATATTTGTGCAAATAAAAAACTGCTTTAAACGAGACAACAAAATCTTTCCATTCAGGCAATGGAAAACTATTAGGTGAGGATATAATTTCCACTTGATCGCCATTTTGAAGTTTATACTGCAATTGCCGGACAATACCATTAACTTTGCCAGAGATACAATGCAAACCGAGCTCTTCGCTAATGTTGAAGGCAAAATCTATCAGTGATGCTCCATGCGGCAACTTAATTGCTTGCCCGTCTTTTGAGAAAACGGTCAGTTCGCTATCAAAAAGATTGGTTTTAATTGAATCCCAAATTATTTGGGTGGCACGATCGCCTTCGGTAAGTATCATATCTCGCATCCAAGAGCCCCAGTTTTGCAAGTCTTCGTCGCTTAAGGTGAGTGCTCTAATACGCCCAGATTTTAACGAAAATTTGGCTGCAAAGCCGCCTTCGGCAATTTTTTCCATCTCTTCTGTTCGTATGAGTATTTCAACTCTTTTGCCATCCGGACCGAATAATTCAGTGTTAAGCGAACGGTACCAGTCCAATTTCGGATTTGCCACATAATCAGCAAAGCTTATTGCGTTGAACACATTGGCAAGTATTCCGTGTGCTCTATAGCATTCTGCGACATCATCTGTTTTTAAAATTATCACAAGTGAGTAAAAATTATCAATATCTTCCAAACTTTTCCCATCTTTAATCATCTGAAAAATTTCATATTCATATTTGTGAACGATAGTAATTGTTGCTTCAATACCTTTTTCTTTCAAGCTTTTTTGTATTAAATTAACGAAAACTTTAATGTATTCAATAAAATCGCGTCGTTTGCTGTTCAGTGCATCTTTTATTGCTTCGTATGTTTTTCTATCAGTGTAGTAAAAAGCTCGGTTTTCCATTTCCATCCGGACTTTATTAAGCCCGAGCCTATGAGCGAAAGGAACATAGAAATTCAGGGTTTCGTTTGCAACTTCATATTGCTTGCTTGTATTTAGATAATGCAGTGTGCGCAAATTATGCAATCTATCAGCAAGTTTAATGAGAATTACACGTACATCTTTAACAAGCGATAGAAACAGTTTCCGATAAGTTTCGGCTTTTTTAATTTTTATAAGCTCTTCGGGGCTGCGGACTATACTTACAATTTCCTCGTCTGGTTCGTCGATTTTGGTTACAGCATCGACAATTTCTGCAATTTCTTCGGAAAACTCACGTGCCACTTCGCTTTTGGAAACAGAAGCAACATCTTCAATGACATCGTGCAGTAGTGCCGCTACGATTGACTGCAAGTCGTAAATCCCAAGTTCTTTTACAAGTATAAGTGTTACATTAAGCGGATGTGTATAATACGGATAGCCGCTTTTTCGCTTTATTCCACGATGATAATTAACGCAAAACCAAAAAGCTTTCTCAAGAGTGGTTCTATCTAATTCATTATTTATTTCTAATAATTTTTCTAAGAATAGCTCCAAATCCTGTTTTTCGTCTTTGCCAAAAAGTCCCTGCTCATCGTATTCGTTAGGAAATTCATATATTTGTTCCATTGTTTTCTACTCAAAATCTTACATCTATGAGCATTTTAAATGCTAATTTTCCCAATTGAAATTTAATTAAAATTATTGACAAATCAAAAAATTAAGTAATTTCACTTAATCTTTTAATAATTAAATTTAAGTAATTTTGTAAGTAAAATGAATAATAATTTATGAATTTATTTGAAGAAATATTTCAAAACAGTTTAGATGCAAAATGCGTTATTGATAGTAACTTCAATATTAAAGCATACAATAACGCATTTGCCAGAATATTCGGTTGCGAACGGGCAAGTTTAGATACGTATTTTTACGACATTGCAAAAATAGACTTAAAAATTGATTTTTCGGGCAATTCATTTGATAATGAAATTCATCAATTATGCTATACAAATAAAGGTAAAACATATTACTTAGAAGTCTCTTTTTTACCATTAAGAAAAAATAATAAAATTGAACATTTATGCATATTTTTCAAAGATATTACAGAGAAATTATTAAAAGAGTTTGCTTTTCAAAATTTAGAAATTGAAAAGGAAACAATTTTAGATAATCAGAAAGAATTTGTAATACTACAAGACCTTGATTTCAATATCCTTTGGGCTAATAAATCTGCTCAAGTTGGATCAAATCTTTCGCTCGACGAAATGCGAATGAAAAAATGCTACGAAATTTGGTCTGATGAGAACTCACCTTGCGAAAATTGCTCTGTTGGTCGGGTTAAACGAACTTTAAAATATGAAGAATTCGTTCGAAAAACACGAAATGGTATTTATTGGCAAATAAAAGCCACGCCAATTATCGATAAAGATGGGAATTTGCATCGAATTCTTGAAATAGCAGAAAACATCACCGAGAAGAAAGAGCAAGAACGAATAATAGCCGAAAACGAAGCCCGATACCGAAATCTTGCGCGAAATGCACCAGTTGGGATAGTCGTTTTGGAAAATATGAAACCGGTTTTTGCTAACAAAAAAGCTTTTGAAATTACTGAATTTGATGATTTGGAGACAATGTATTCGACGCCTGCTGTGGATTATGTTCATCCAGATGATCAAGATTATTTCTTTGATTTTATTGATAAGCTAAAAGATTATAAAATGAAGGAGGAAACTGCTGTCATCAATTTTAGAATAATACGAAACAACAAGACAAAGCATATAATGGCAACTGTTTCATATTTTGAAGTTTTAAATGAACAGTATTATCAAATTATTCTCTTAGATAACACAGAGCTTGTCGAACTCTCAGCAGTTCAACGAAAAATTGCAATCGAGGCGGTATATTTGAATGAGAAAAATAAGCTTATCGAACAACTGCAAAAACGCCATTTGCAGCTTGCACGTAAATATAAATTTAGCGATGAAGACACACGCAAACTTAACAAGCTTTTATCATCATATTTTCAACCAGAACGCGACTGGGAGATTACAAAAAAGCATTTCGAAGCAGTTCATAAAGATTTCTTCACGAATTTGAAAAAGCGTTTTCCAAATCTAACTCAAAATGAATTACGCCACTGCGCCTATATACGTATGAACTATACCACCAAAGAAATTGCCCGCATTTTGAATGTAGCACCTGCAAGCGTTCAGAAAGCTCGCCTTCGCCTAAAGAAGAAAATGCATCTCACCGAGAAAGATAATCTTTATCTTTTTATAATGTCGATATAAATTTTTCGAAAACCTTTTTACTTTTTTAATCGATTATTTATTCGTAATTTTGAGTTTGTATTTTGTGTAAAATTTAGTATAAACTAACGAAATTACTTTAAATGGAAAAACAAAGGACTATTTCAAAAGCAGTATCGTTTTCGGGAATTGGACTGCATACTGGCAATCCATCAACTATCACTTTCAAACCTGCGCCAGCTAATTACGGGTATAAATTTATTCGCACTGATATTGATCAACGTGTAGAAATACCAGCACTCGTTGATTATGTCGTAGATCTATCACGCGGGACAACGCTCGGAATAGGCGATGTGCGTGTTCATACTGTTGAGCATGTGCTTGCGGCTCTTGCTGGATTGAGAATTGACAATTGTATAATAGAGCTTTCTGCTAACGAGCCACCTGTTGTTGATGGCAGTTCTTTGCCTTATGTGGAAGCCTTGAAAACAGCTGGAATAGTGGAACAAGATGCTGAACGCAAGTATTTAATAATTGACGAAACAATTCGCTACACGAACGAAGCAAAGCATGTCGATATTGTTGCTTTGCCAACAGATGATTACCGCATAACTGTAATGGTGGATTATTTTAATCCTGCTCTTGGTAGCCAGCATACAGGGCTTTTCAATTTAGAACAAGAATTTGAAACAGAATTTGCACCTGCGCGCACATTTTGCTTTCTTACAGAAGTTGAGATGTTATATAAAAATGGGCTTATAAAAGGCGGAAGCTTAGATAGTGCAATTGTGATTATTGATTGCGAACTATCAGACGAAAAAATCCAATGGGTGAAAGAGACATTTAAGTTGAAGGAGGTTCCGCATATTGGTGAAAATGGTGGGATTTTGAACAATACAAAGCTTCGTTTTAAGAATGAGCCTGCTCGTCATAAACTGCTCGATATGATTGGCGATCTGACACTTGTCGGGGCGCCAATAAAAGCTCAAATTCTGGCAGCTCGTCCTGGTCATGCAAGTAATTTTGAATTTACAAAACTTCTTAGAAAAAAATATCTCAAGCAACTTGAGCTCGAACGTCTTAATCCTAATAAGGCAACAGATGTCGTTCTGGACATTAATGGTTTGCTGAAAATTATGCCACATCGTTATCCATTTTTGCTAATTGATAGAATTATATCATTCAGCGAAGATGGGAAAAAAATTGTTGGCTACAAGAATATCACATTCAATGAACCATTTTTCCTTGGGCATTTCCCTGAGCGTCCTGTTATGCCGGGAGTGCTCATTTGCGAAGCACTTGCCCAAACTGGTGGATTAATTGTTTGGAGCCATTTTACACCCGAAGAGCTTGGCAAAAAACTTTTGTTTTTCACAGGTATGAAAAATGTTCGTTTCAAAAAGCCAGTCATTCCAGGCGATCAACTTGTAATGGAAGTCGAGTTGCTCAATCGTAAAATGAATATTTTAATGTTTAAAGGTGTTGCTTATGTTGATGGTGTGCCCGTCGCAGAAGCAGAATTTCAAGCATCAATTGTAGATAGGTAAGGTATGGCAGTAGAAATTCATCCCTCAGCGGTTGTTTCGCCAAAAGCACAACTTGGCGAGAACGTTGTTATTCATCAAAATTGTTTTGTTGGCGATAAAGTAACCATTGGTGATGGCACTGTGCTTATGGCTGGTGCTTATGTTGATGGCAGGACAACGATTGGTAAAAATTGCAGGCTGTTTCCTTATGCAATAGTTGGCACCGAGCCACAAGATTTAAAATATGCTGGCGAAGATACTCTAACGATAATCGGAGACAACACTTCTATACACGAATTTGCAACAATTCACCGTGGCACAACTGCTACTGGCAAAACATCTGTTGGCTCTAACTGTTTGATTATGGCTTATTGCCACGTTGCTCACGATTGTGTAGTGGGAGATAATGTTATTATGTCCAATGTTGCACAAATCGCCGGGCATGTTCACCTTGAAGATTACGTTATATTAGGTGGTTTCGCTAAAGTTCATCAATTTGTAACCGTTGGCAAGCACTCGATGGTCGGTGCTGATATAAAGGTTGTTATGGATGTACCGCCGTTTGTGATGATTGGACGAAATCCACCCAAAGTTGAAAAGGTAAACAAAGTAGGGCTTCGGCGTCGTGGTTATTCAGAAGAATTAATCAAAGAAATACAAGATTTTTATGATACAGTATTGTTTTCTGGATTGAACAACAAAGATGGGATAGCGGAATTTCTGAAAAATCATAGCGAAATATCATCAGATATTCAATATTGCATTGATTTCATTCGCAATTCCACACGAGGAATTCATAGATAAGAAGCTAAATTATTTTAAAAAGGGCGGTTTTAGTTCAGAAAGCCGCCCTTTTTGTATAAAAGAAATTTACCTGCTTAAAATAGATTTTAATTTTGAAATTAAAGGAATTGGAGTTGGATCCACACCATTTAGCAGAGCCAACCAATAGCTTACCCAATCGCCCAGGTAAATCATATCGAACATCCTCGCAAGTAAACTATTTGCAGAACTTTCAAGCGAGATCACCTCGCAATTTAGCTGGCTGAAAATTTCGGCAATTGCTTCGAAACGCCTTCTAATTTGTGGATGATCCTCTTTGTCTTGCAATAATATAAAAATGAAATTTTGGATTAAATTTTGTGGGAAGCTCCAAGAGTTTATCTCATTGTGATTCATTTCAGGCAAATAAGCTCCAAAGGCAAGATTTTTAGCATTTTCTTGCAACTGACCACGCCAACGCAAATTTACGACGTCCATTTTTGTATCTGCTGAGTAAACGACAGGTATTTTTCCTTTTAGTTTCTCGGCTATTGAATATGCAAGATTTTGCGGTTTAATTTGAGAATAGTCTTTAGCTTTTGCCTCTGTGATAGATAAAGTTTCATCGACTTGGGCTTTTATTATATTTGCGGTTGTTTCATCAACTGCACCTAAGCGAATTAATTGCATAAGCATTGTAAAGAACGAATATCCCAAAGCGCATCTTGGCATAAGCCCAGCTGGGATACGAATAATCGGGAAGCCATCGTTTTCTGCTATTCGAGCAAGCTCTCCTCCACTTGTGATTGCTAAAATATTTTTAGTTTTTTCTTTAACTAAATTGTAAGCCGATATTGTTTCTTCTGTGCCACCTGAATATGATGATGCAATAACAAACCAACTGTTGTCAATATATTCAGGAATTGTGTAATTTCTGTTAATAATTATCTCTAAGTGACTTGCACCGTCGATTTCTCTGAAATATGATCTAAGCAAATCACCACCAATAGCCGATCCGCCCATCCCCAGTATAATGAATTTCTGCGGTTTTATTTTAGAAATATTGAAAATTGGTGAACTTGTTCCAATACTAATAGCTTCCTTAATTTGATTACAAAAATTTTGGAGTATTTCGAACATATTCGATTTGTCAATACTTTTGAAATCTTCATTATCTTGCAACATAAAATTCCCTTACTAAATGTCAATTTTGAACAAATTTAGTAAAAATAAATGATAAAAAATAATAAACTCAAAATGAAAATTTAGTTAAATCAAAAAAAAATACAAAATAATGCAATAATTATTTTTCTTATTCGCTATTAGCATATAAAGCTACATAATTTTTACGAAAATACTTTTTGAATAAAATTCAGTAACAATTATAGAAAAAAATAGATAAAGTATTAAAAACAAATTTCCTCAATATAATAGGAGTTTTTATGAAAAATTTAAAACTTGTCGCAATTTTTGCATTACTTTTTGCTTTTGCATTTGGCGAAGCTTATTCAGCTTCGGCACCAACGGTGCAAGCACGTTATCTATCATTTACCAACATTACGTCAACAACAGCGCGCCTTAGTTGGATTAATGGCAATGGTGCTAAAAGAGTTGTTGTTGGAACTACTAATAGTATGATTAACTGGGCAACTGTTGCTGCAAATCTTAGCACAACTGCTGAATATACCGATGCTGATGGTAACTGGAATAATAAAGTTGAGGTAGGCACAACTGGTGCTTACGTAGTTGATGTTCTTTCGGGAAGCAACAGAGTTACAAACTTATCAAATTTATCACCAAACTCTACTTATTATTTCTTCGTTTTTGAGTATAATGCAACTCCTCCACCAATAGCTTATAATACTGTAACAGTTGTCCCAAACAATCCAAAAACTCTTGAAACAGGAATATTGCCGCCTACAACTCTTGCAACAAGCAATGCTACTCAAAACTCTATCCAAATTTCATTTGTTGATCCAAACTCTCCACAAGCATCTTCTTACAGACTCGATGTTTCAACAACAAACACATTCGCTACATTTGTAACTGGATATAATAATTTAACAATTTCGGGTTCGCCATTCACAATTACTGGCTTAAGCCCAGAAACTCAATATTATTTCCGCCTTCGTGCAGTTGATGGTTCGAAAATTAGTTCGAACTCGGACACTGTTGGTTTCAAAACAGGTGCAACACCTCCAACTTTAACTGCTGGTGGACCAACTACATTGTGTGGTGGTGGTTCAGTAGATCTTTCTTACACAGTCGGCAATCCAAATTATACTTACACTTGGTACAAAGATGGTAATTCATTTACTCATAGTGGAACAACTTATACGGCTACAACTTCTGGGTCTTATCAAGTAAGTGTTACAACTCTTGACAATATAGAAACTTTTTCAAACTCAATAGTTGTTACAATCAATCCAATTCCAGCTGCTCCAACAGCAGGTAGCAATACTTACACCTACGATGGCACTTTCAAAACCGCAACTGCAACTCCACCTATGGGTGCAACACTTGTTTGGTATGATGCTCCGACTGGTGGAAACGTAATTTCAGCTCCATCGCAAAAAAATGCTGGCACTTATACTGCTTGGGTTGCTTCGCTGCAAAATGGCTGCGAAAGTGCTACACGCACTGAAGTTACTTTAACAATAAACCCATTGGCACTAAACTTTAATGCAGTTGCAAATAATAAGGCATACAATGCGACTACTGCAGCTACTGGCTCTATAAACTTGCTTAATGTTGTCGCTGGTGATGTTGTCTCTGCAACTGGAACTTTTACATTTGATAATAAAAATGTAGGCACTGGTAAAACAGTAAATGTTACTGGTATCACATTAAGTGGTGCCGATGCCGCAAATTATACAATTGTTTCCTCCACAACTACTACTGCTGATATTTCCCCTGCATCTTTAACATTAAATTTAACACCTAACAACAAGGTTTATGATGGGACAACAGCAGCAACAGGTACAATTACTTTAAGTGGGGTTTTTGCAGGTGATGATGTTAATGTTACAGGTACATTTGCATTCTCAGACAAGAATGTTGGCAACAACAAAACAGTAACAGCTTCTGGAATTACTCTTTCTGGTGCTGATGCAGGTAATTACCTTACTCCTACTCCTTACAATACTACTGCTGATATTACACCACTTTTATTATCTTTAACAGTAACAGCAAATAACAAGCAATACGATGCAACAACAGCAGCAACAGGCACAATCACATTGAATAATGCAATAACAGGCGATGCAGTAGCAGCAACAGCCACATTTGCATTTTTAGATAAGAATGTAGGCACAGGCAAAACAGTAAACGTAACAGGAATAGCTCTTACAGGAGCAGATGCAGGCAACTACACATTGCCATACACAAGCACAACAGCGACAGCAGATATAACAGCTGTAGCCCTTACAGTAAATGCAACAGCAAATAATAAGACATATGATGGTACTACTGATGCAACAGGTACGTTGTCATTAACAGGTGTGCTTGTTGGCGATGTAGTGAATATCACAGGTGGAACGTTTACATTTAACAATAAGAATGTAGGTACAAACAAACCTGTAACAGTAACAGGATACTCGCTAACAGGAGCAGATGCAGGCAATTACACAGTACCAGCGTCAGTAAATACAACAGCAAATATATCAGCATTAGGTTTAACATTTACGCTATCAGCGAACAACAAGACATACAATGGTACGACAGCAGCAACAGGTACAATTACACTTAACGGAGTAATCAGTGGTGACGTTGTATCGGCAACTGGAACATTTGCATTTGCAGATAAGAATGTAGGCACAGGCAAGACAGTAAACGTAACAGGAATAGCTCTTACAGGAGCAGATGCAGGCAACTACACTGTTGCTAATTCAGGTTCTACAACAGCTGATATTACACCACTTTTATTATCTTTAACAGTAACAGCAAATAACAAGCAATACGATGCAACAACAGCAGCAACAGGCACAATCACATTGAATAATGCAATAACAGGCGATGCAGTAGCAGCAACAGCCACATTTGCATTTTTAGATAAGAATGTAGGCACAGGCAAAACAGTAAACGTAACAGGAATAGCTCTTACAGGAGCAGATGCAGGCAACTACACATTGCCATACACAAGCACAACAGCGACAGCAGATATAACAGCTGTAGCCCTTACAGTAAATGCAACAGCAAATAATAAGACATATGATGGTACTACTGATGCAACAGGTACGTTGTCATTAACAGGTGTGCTTGTTGGCGATGTAGTGAATATCACAGGTGGAACGTTTACATTTAACAATAAGAATGTAGGTACAAACAAACCTGTAACAGTAACAGGATACTCGCTAACAGGAGCAGATGCAGGCAATTACACAGTACCAGCGTCAGTAAATACAACAGCAAATATATCAGCATTAGGTTTAACATTTACGCTATCAGCGAACAACAAGACATACAATGGTACGACAGCAGCAACAGGTACAATTACACTTAACGGAGTAATCAGTGGTGACGTTGTATCGGCAACTGGAACATTTGCATTTGCAGATAAGAATGCAGGCAATGGCAAGACAGTAAACGTAACAGGAATAGCTCTTACAGGAGCAGATGCAGGCAACTACACTGTTGCTAATTCAGGTTCTACAACAGCTAACATAATCCCACTTGCTTTAACTTATACTATATCTGCAAATAATAAAGTATATGACGGAACAACAGCTGGTTCGGGCACAATTACATTGACCAATGTCATTACTGGTGACAATGTTACCGCAAATGGTACATTTACTTTTGCAAGTGCTAACGTTGGAACAGGTATTACTGTAACTGTTAGCTCTATAACATTATCTGGTGCTGACGCTTCTAATTATACTATTACTCCAAGTGCAATTACATCTGCTAACATCACTCCACTTGTAATTACAGTTACAGCTAATGCACAAACAAAGGTTTATGGCTCGGCAGATCCAGCTCTCACTTACACATACACTCCATCTTTAATTGGAGGCGACCAGTTCAGCGGTGCTCTATCTCGTCAGCTTGGAGAAAATGTCGGCACTTACACTATCACTCAAGGCAGCTTATCGCTCCCAGGCAATTATTCAATTACTTATAATAGTGCAAACTTGACTATTACACCGAAGACTTTAACAGTAACTGCTGATAATAAATCAAAATGCCAAGGCGATCCAAACCCAGCATTGACGATCACTTACAGTGGATTTGAATTCTCGGACGGTCCATCAAGCTTAACTACTGAACCTACTGCATCAACAACGGCAACTCAATCAAGCCCAGCTGGCACATATACTATTAGTGTTTCAGGTGGCGTTGCAACAAACTACACTTTCAATTATGTAAATGGTACGCTTACTATTAATCCATTGCCTACTGTCGGTACTCAACCAACAGACCAAACTGCAAGCAATGGTGGTAGTGCAACATTTAATGCAGTTATTAATGATGCTGACTCATATCAGTGGTATGAATCAACTGATGGTGTTACATTTAGTCCAATTTCAGGTGCAACAAATCAATCACTCACTCTAAATCCTGTTTCTTTGTCAATGGATGGCTATAAATATAAGCTTGTTGCAACAAATGCTTGTGGCACTGTTGAAACAAACGTTGTAACTTTGTATGTGCTCCCAACTCCACCAAGTACGCAAGCAACTAATATCGTATTCAATACTTGGAGCCGCACTTCCATCACATTAAGCTGGACACGTGGTAATGGCGATGCTTGCTTAGTTGTTGCAAGACAAAGTGCTAATTTAGATCCAGTAGCTCCAACAAATGGGACATCCTACAACGCAAATAGTGTATTTGGTTCAGGCGATTTAACTGGCACAGGTTCTTATGTCGTTTACAAAGGCACTGGCACAACTGTAACTGTTACTGGACTGCAAAAGAACACAGACTACCGTTTCCAAGTATTTGAATACAACGGTTCTGGTGCAACTTCAATGTATAACACAAATATAGCAACTAATAATCCACGCACTCGCAAGACTTTGAACAAAGACGTATTTGAATTCGCTGATGAAGCAAATACATTTGCGGTTAGCGAAGTTGCTCCAAACCCAGTTCGTGAAACAATCAATTTTACAATTAATGCTGAATTTGAAGGCAACTACACTGCTGAACTATATTCAATCACTGGCGAACGTCTCTTTGCATTTAACTATAACTTAAATGCAGGAAACCACAACATAATTATACCAGTCGATTGGAAACTACCAAACGGTATCTATACACTACGCATTGCGAACGATAAGGAATCCGTTGTTCGTAAAGTTACAGTAGTTCAATAATAAGCACACAAACTTGTTGCTAATCTTCGGGCTGCCACATATAAGGGCAGCCCTTTTAATTTGCAATAAATTATCTAAAATTCGCATAAATTCATTTTAATTACATTATAATTTTGTAATTTTGTAAATATGAAAGCTAAGAGAAAAATAAATAATTTAGCAACATCAGCAAGCACCATAAGGCTTACAACGCAAATAACAACTTTTGATAATGGATTGACAGTTATTACAGATGAATTGCCATATATCGAGTCGTTTTCACTTGGTATAGGTGTAGCAGTTGGTTCACGGCACGATTTCGATGACAAAGAAGGAATTGCACATTTTCTCGAGCATTCTGTTTATCGCCGAACAAAGAAGCGCTCCTCTCGGCAAATTGCTATCCAGCTTGATAATGTTGGTGCTTACTCGAATGCCTATACAACCAAAGAGCTTACACTGTTTTATGTTCGTGCTACAAAGTTTCATTTTCACAAGTGTTTTGAAATCTTATCAGATATAGTGCTAAATCCAGTTTTTCTTGAAAGCGAAATAAATAAAGAGCGTCAAATTATTATTGAAGAAATCAAATCTTACGACGACGACCCTGAAGAATACATTTTCGACATTGCCGATGAAGTTATTTTTCCTAACCACCAGCTCGGACACAGCATTGATGGTTCGGTCCAATCACTTCTGAAAACGAATGAAAACGATCTTAGATTATTTCACGAAAATTTCTATAATCCGCAAAACATTGTTATCGCAGTTGCTGGCAATATTTCTCACGACATAGTTGTTGCCGAAGCCGAAAAATACTTCTCTTGCTTTAAAAATGTTCATCCAAAACCAACTTCAATAGCTCCAACTCCGCTGAAAAATGAAAAATTTATTCAGAAATCCATTCAGCAAGCACATTTAATACTCGGTAAACAGATAAATTGGCAAAACAATAAAAATAAATATGCTCTTTCTTTACTAAACATTATCTTTGGCGATGGGATGTCCTCCCGCCTTTATCAAAATTTACGTGAAAAGAAAGGGCTTGCGTATTCTGTTTTCTCTCAATTAAATTTTTATTCTGATTGTGGTTCTCTTGTTCACTATATTGCAACAGATAGCTCCAAAATATTGCTTGCAGAAGAACTTATTTTGAAAGAACTTCAGGAAATTAGCAAAAATAGAATTAAAAAATCTGAATTTCTGCGTGCCAAAGAGCAACTTAAAACTGCAAAAATTCTTGAATTCGAAAGTGTTTCTGCTCGAATGCAAAACATAATTAAAAATTACATTACTCAGAACAAAATAGAAAATTTACAAGAAATTATTTCTGATATTGAAAATATAAGTTTCGATGATATAAATTATATAATAGAAAATGAATACAATGAAAATAATTTATGTAAAATAATGCTTTTCCCAAAATCAAAGGGTTATCTCAATGGATCTAAATAAAATCAAAGAAATTATCAACTCAGTCGAAGATGGCGATCTGGGGATTTCATTAAATTCACTTAATGCTATAAAAGATGTTCAATTGCAGGATGGCAAGCTGTTTATTGAGCTCGATCTTGTCGGTCCAGTTGTTAATATAAGCAACTCAATTGAACAAGCAATCAAAAATAAACTCAATGAAGCTGGGCTTAACTACGAAATAGCATTGAAAATAAATGAATTGTGCCTTGATCGTTCGAACCGTCAATTTCTCAAAGAAGTAAAGCATATAATCGCTGTTGCTTCGGGTAAAGGTGGGGTCGGTAAATCAGCAATTGCAGGAAATATTGCCGCTACTTTGGCAAAGATGGGGCTTAAAGTTGGGCTTCTCGACGCAGATGTTTACGGTCCGAGCCAGCCAACGATGTTCGGTCTGAAAGATGCTCGCCTTGAAGCAATAACCGATAGCCACGGCAACACAATTGCAGTGCCTATAAAACGCGATGACAATCTATTCATTGCATCGATGGGTTTTGTGCTTAATCCTAACGAAGCTGCAATTGTTCGCGGTCCGATGCTTGCAAGTTATTTCGCACTTCTTTTTGAGCAAGTGCATTGGGGCGAACTTGATGTTTTGGTGTTTGATTTGCCGCCTGGAACAGGTGATATTCAGCTTACATTGGTGCAAAAAGTGCCACTTAACGGCGCTGTTATAGTTACAACACCTCAAGAAATCGCTCTGGCTGATGTCCGCCGCAGCGTTGCTATGTTCCGCAAGGTTAAAGTTGATATCCTTGGAATAGTCGAAAATATGAGCTATTTTACACCACCTGATATGCCCGATAAGAAATATTACATATTCGGTAAAGATGGTGGAAAAATAATTGCTTACGAAGAAAACGTTCCTCTTTTGGGGCAAATCCCACTCGATATTGATATGCGTCAGGCAAACGATGGTGGCGAACCTGTTGCGCTAACGGATAAATTCCCACGTCAAGCTCAAATTATAAGAGAAACAACAGATGAAATAATCAAAGAGCTACGCAAACGTAATTATGAAAATTTAAATAAAACTATTGAAATAGAAATGTGATGGACTTAGAATTTAAGAATAAAATTGAGTTTTACTTGGAAAAAGCACGCCCGTTCCTTGCTATTGATGGTGGTGGTGTTGAATATGTAGATTTTGAAGACGAACGCGGCGTGCTTGTTTTGCGTCTGACGGGCAATTGCGCTGATTGCCCACTTTCGATGATGACGCTTCGTGCTGGTATCGAAAGGTTAATTCTAAATAACGTAAGTGAAGTAAGACGGGTAGAAAAAGTCAATTATTGACTTTTTTCTCTGTGAAATTTGATACACGCTTGTCGCGGCGTTGTTTGGCAAGCTGACGCATATCAATTACCTTGTCAGCTTCATCAACAATTTCAGTCCCAAGTATGGTTTCGAGCACATCTTCCATTGTAATCAGCCCTTCAATTCCACCATATTCATCGACAACTATAAACAAATGCTGATTTCGCTTTAAAAACATATCCAATGCTGCGTCCAGCGTTGCATTTTCGGGGATATAATAAACATCTCTTTTGAAATTTCGCAAAGGTAAGTTCTTCTCGCCCTTGAGTGCAGCATAAAGTATATCGCGGGTCATTACATAACCAATCACTCCATCGTCGAGTGCTTCGCCTTCCCATATTGGGAACCGCGAGTACATTCTAATTTCAGGTAAAAATACAGTTTGCTCGACAGTATTATTTGCATTGCAACTGAAAACAACCGTTCTTGGTGTCATCACATCCGAAACAAGAATATCGCTAAATTTCATCACATTTTTCAAAATTCTATATTCATCATCGTCGAGCGAACCTTCTTCGCGTGCCGATTCAACTGCTTCCTCGATTTCGATCCAACTTTCCTCTTCAACAGTTGTTTTCCCCTTTATCCATTCCGATAACTTTTTCTTTATCAAATAAAATGGATACACTAAACATGAATAAATAGAAAGGAAAAATAGATTGTTTATTATAAAATCTGCTTTTGATTTTTTCCCAAGATAATAAAACAAATAATCAAAAAATACAAGCAAATGCAAAAGCACCACGACAATTGCTATTTTTTCAATAAGTAAGAACTCTTTTACTAAGAAAGACGCACCAAATATAACTGCGATTAAAAAGTAGTTCAAAAATTTGAAAATAAATAGTGTATCGCTAAACTTATCGTAATTATCCCATATATAATTTAATTTATTTGATTTAATGGGGTATTTCTCGTGTAATTTATCTACTTCATCTTGTGTAAGCGAACGAAGGACACCTTTAAGATATGAAGAGTAAAAAGCTAAAATGGCAAGAAAAAATAATAAATGTAACTCCATTAATTATTTGAATAAACTCCTATGTTATTTTACAAACTAATCCCGGAATTCGTAATCTACAATTGTAATTCTGCCAGGATATGTAATTGGGATGTTCCCAATGCGCACTGTTGGCTTAGCATCAAGCTTCAAACGTGACGAGCCAGCCTCGCCAGCCAATGCCAAAGCTAAGTTGATCACTCTATCGTAACCAGCCTTCCCAAAAAATTCATACAAATCAACATTCACCGTAAGCGGAATAACAACTGTCTGCCCCTTTCCTGGTACTGAAACTGGTGATGCAATATTGCCGTTAACTGTTGGCACATCGTCAATAATCAAACGCCAGTCGAAATTTGTTATACTTGCGGTTGTGTTTGTGCTTTTCTGCTGTGCAGAGCCATCATTCGGATTTTTTGCGTCCACATTCAGTATAAACTCGCTTGGGAATTTACGAGATGAAAATGCGTTCGAAAGTTTCATTGCATCGCTTACTGAAAAATCAGAAATCTTTCTCTTGTTTGTAACATCGATACCTAACAATCGAAAGTTCGACACTCCAGCTATTTTAAACTGCACCCGTCTCAAATTATCTAATGCTTCTGTAAATTGCTTGACAGCACTACAACTGGCAACTAAAACAACGGTTGCAAATATTAAAAGAAGTGATTTTATATTTTTTTTCATTAATAATCTATTCCGTGTTGGTTTAATAATTCTTCAATATTTGCACCATTGAGATTTTCTCGTGCAATCTTTTCCAATGCTTTTGCTTTGGCGTTTGCCATATAGTAAGAAGATAAAAGCTTCACCTTCGCTATAAGCAATTTCTCTTCAATCGGCTTGCTTAAAAAATCATCAGCACCGGACTCGATAGCTTTTAGCTGATTCTGCACATCATTTAAAGCAGTAACGATAACTACGGGGATATCTCTTGTGTGCTCTTGTTCTTTAAGTCGGCGTGCTGTTTCGTAGCCGTCCATTCTTGGCATCATTACATCAAGAACAATTGCATCAGGTTTGCGTTCTTCGACTTTTTCCAAACAATCGACACCATCGTAAGCTTCTTTTGCCTCATAACCATTTGCTTCAAGATAGCGCCTTAGTAATTTAGTAGTAATTTTATTATCATCTACTACCAAAATAAAAGGTTTTCGCATTTTTGCTCCATATACTTATTCTTGTTATTTGCAAATATAAATTATTATTAATTATTTGTCAAATATAAGAAAAAAAAATTATTTAATAATTAAAAGTCGAAATTTTTTTTAAATTATTTTTGAAAACTTTTGACTGAAAAATTCGTTAAAAACAGAAATGAATAAATTATTAATCATAATGTTTTTTATAATTTCAATACCTTTGCAGAGCCAGCTTTGCAAAGATTACTTAATTTTCGACGGAAGCGAGCCTGTTTTGAATTATGGAATTGATACAACTGGGAATTGGTGGGCTATAACTCAGCCGTTCGGCAATTATAAGAGGCTTATTGTTAACGGCGAGCGGCTCGAAGAATACAACCAAATTTTTGCGCCAATTTTTTCCAACGATGGTAGGAAATGGGCAACATTCGGCGAATATCAAGGCACTTGGTACCTTATTACAAATGATGATATATTTGAGCTCAATGCAACAGGGGTAGGTAATCTTGGTTTCACTCAAAATTCGAAACACCTTGTTTATTCATATTTTCAAGCAAATATTGAGCATATAGTTCTGCCAACGAAAACAATTGAAGTTTATGGCAAAATCGGCTCATTCTTTGTAAACAATGACGCAACTAAGTTTGCTTTTAAAGGGCTTCGTGGGCGAAGCTATGTTTTGAACATTAATGGCAAAGAAACACCCACATTCGACGAGATAATCCCAATTGGATTTTGGCACGATGATAGTTTTATCTTTGCTGCTAAAAATGGTAATAACTGGCAAATTTATAAAGATAACAAACCAATAACTCAAAATTACTCAAATATCCGCAATCCATTAATAAATCAGAAAGGCACAGTCCTTGCATTTATTGCGACTACTTTTTCCAATAGCAATATTGCTGTTACAATTTCCGATGAATTCGCCGAGCCGCTCGAAAGCCGCCAGTACGACCTTGTTTCTTATCTAACGCTTCATCCCGAGTATCCTATTGTTGCTTTTTTCGCAAAAAATCAAAATAATTCATACATTGTAGTAAATACAGCAGAATATTCAACCAATGCAAACACCAGCCCACCACATTTTACTTCTGATGGGGAAGATGTTTATTTTTTAGCTTGTGATTTTTCTTGCTTTGCTTCTATTAGTGGCATCCGTTATACACTGAGTAACAGTATCAACCCGCAGACACCTGTAGCTGTGAAATCATCATCGAAAACTATTGCTTATATTACTTCGAGTTCACTTATTATGCTTTTTTTAGAAAACAACCGAATGCATTCTGGAATGATGGTCGATAAAATCATCTCACCAATTTATAACTATAAAACCAAAAGATACGAGACAATTGGTCGGATTTCGAATAAACTATATCTTCTAACTTGTCAGCCAAATTAAATTATCAAATTACTAATATAATTTTTCGTCTATAAAATGATATTGAATTTTTATAATTTTGTTTTTTTAGTTAATTAATATTGGAACACTTATGAGAATAACATTGCCCGATGGTTCAGTGCGAGAATATCCAGAAGGGACAACAGGAATGGAAATTGCCAAATCAATTTCCGATGGTTTAGCTCGCAATGCTCTTGGAATAATGGTAAATGGTAAAATTTACGATCTTTCGCGTAAAATAAATGAAGATGCAACCGTTCGAATTTTAACTTTCGACGATGAAGAAGGAAAAGAAATTTTTTGGCATAGTTCGGCACATCTTATGGCGGAAGCGGTTTCCGAGCTTTATCCAGGTGCAAAATTTGGAGTAGGTCCAGCAATAGAAAATGGTTTTTACTATGATATTGATGTAGGGGAAAGACGCATCACGCTTGAAGATTTGCCCAAAATCGAGCAGAAAATGGCTGAACTTGCTAAAAGATCAAGCGATTATGAGCGTATCGAAATATCATGGGACGAAGCTATCGATTTTTGGAAAAAGCAAGGTGATGAATATAAGCTCGAACTGCTGGAAGGACTCCGCGAAGACGAAATAACCTTCTATAAACAAGGCAATTTCATAGATCTTTGCCGCGGGACCCACATACCAAATACTTCGTTAATCAAAGCAATAAAGCTTTACAACGTTGCAGGTGCATACTGGAAAGGCGACTCCAGCCGTAAAATGATGACACGCCTATATGGCATTACCTTCCCAAAGAAAGCTATGCTCGATGATTGGCAACACCAACGTGAAGAAGCCGAAAAGCGTGATCACCGCAAACTTGGCAAAGAGCTCGAGCTATTTATGATAACTCCGGCAATTGGTGGTGGTTTGCCTGTGTGGCTGCCAAAAGGTGCCTTCATCCGAAGGAAGCTCGAAAGTTTTATAAAAGAGGAACTTATTCGTCGTGGCTATGTCGAAGTTATTACTCCACATATCGGCAATCTTGAGCTTTACAAAACATCCGGACATTATCCATATTATGCTGACGCTCAATTTGCTCCAATTAAAGTCGAAGACGAGGAGTATTTGCTAAAACCGATGAATTGCCCGCACCACCATCAAATATATCTTTTAAAACCACGTTCCTATCGTGAATTGCCTTTGCGTCTTGCTGAATTTGGTACAGTTTACCGTTACGAGCAATCTGGCGAACTAAACGGGCTTTCGCGTGTTCGTGGTTTTACACAAGATGATGCTCATATATATTGCACCGAAGACCAGCTAAAAGACGAAATCCGAAGCTGTATCGAGCTTACTCAGCTTGTTTTCAAAACATTCGATATGAATGTAACAACGCGGCTTTCGTTCCGTGATGAGACTTCTGAAAAATATGCAGGCGATGCTTCACTTTGGGATAAAGCAGAGCGAGAACTGCGCGAAGTTGCCGACGAGATGGGGCTTGATTATTTCATCGGCATTGGCGAAGCATCTTTCTACGGTCCTAAGGTTGATTTTATTGTCAAAGATGCAATTGGAAGAAAATGGCAACTCGGCACAGTTCAAGTGGATTACGTAATGCCTGAACGTTTCAACCTTGAGTATGTCGGCGCCGACAATGCAAAACACCGTCCCGTGATAATCCACCGTGCTCCCTTTGGTTCTATGGAACGCTTTTTCTCAATACTAATAGAGCATTATGCAGGTAACTTCCCATTCTGGCTTTGTCCAACTCAAATAAGTGTTCTGCCAATCAGCCAAAATCAATATGAATTCGCTGAAAATCTCACTCAAAAGCTTAAGGATTTAGGTTTTCGTGCTATTGCTGACATACGCTCCGAGAAAATTAACCGCAAAATTGCCGAATCCGAACAACAAAAGATACCTTTTGCTCTTATAATTGGGCAAAAAGAGCTTGAAAGCAACACAGTTTCGGTGCGTGTTCACGGCATAGGAGATATTGGCTCGAAAACACTTGATGAGATTATTGAGACTTTCCGAAAGCTTGACCAACCTGGAGCAAAAATCGAAGATTTTATTCAAAAATAAATTTATAAAATGGAATATTATCCTCAGTCTCAAAGAGATATTTACAAATTAGTTGAAAAGCTCGTTTCGGGTAATTTCCGAAATGAGCTTTCCTTTCTGAAAACTTTGGTGCGAGAAATTGTTCGCCATAAAGATTTTGAAATTATTGGCGGACGTGTCTGGGAGCTAAATATCCAAGAAAAATCTTATGAATTACGTTACCAATATGGAGAAATAAACAAAATTCCAAAGAATTATAAAATAGGAATTAGCGATTATCCTATTTTCAGTGAACTTTATCATAAAAGAACGGCTTTGTATGAAGAAACAGACGAGCTTTTGAAGGAAAAAGGTATTAATTTATACTCAGTTGCTGCAGTTGGGGATCTCATTCGTATAGGACAACACTATTATTTCAAATATTTACTTGGGTTCAACGCTGAGCATATTCTACAGTCCTTTTATGAAACTTTGAATGTTATAAGCTCGGTTGCAACTGTTAAATTACGCGATCTCAGCCATAAGGAAATTCAAAAACGTATCCAACGCGATATATCGAAAGCCTCCGAAATACAAAGAAGCTTATTGCCACCACATAATATTGAGTTTCACGATTTCGATATATTTGGTGTTTGCCTCCCCGATAGTGATGTTGGTGGTGATTTCTTTGATTATTTACGGAATAAAAGCGATGAAGAAGACCGCATTGGTATTGTAATAAGCGATGCAGCAAGCAAAGGATTGCCTGCGGCAATTCAAGCACTTTTTGTTTCTGGCGCAATTCGTATGGCACAATCATTTTCCCCGAAAATATCATCGCTACTCAGTCGATTGAACACATTAATTTTCGACACTTTTCCTTATGAGCGTTTCGTAACATTGTTCTATTGCGAGCTAACTTTATCATCCAATAGACTTGTTCTTTATGCTAATGCTGGGCATTGTGCTCCAATTCACTTTAGACGCGAAGACGAAAGCTTTCGCTTTCTTAAACCAACAGGCGGTTTGCTCGGTCTTATTCGTGAGCAATCATTTAATGTAGAAAATATCAGGATGAAACCTAATGATATTCTTGTGCTATACACTGACGGCATATCTGAAGCAATTGATCACAATGGCAATATTTACGGCGAAGTGCGTATTTGCGAACTTATTAAAAAATACAGAGATGAACCCGCAAAAAACATTGCCTATATGATTATTGAAGATGTACAGAAATTTACTGCTAATTCAAATTATAATGATGATAAAACTATAGTCGTTATTAAAAGACGATCTGAAAAAGGTCTAAGTAATGACGGTTTGGAGGATTAAATGTCAAAGAATGATTATCCTGTAACACCCGCGATTAGATTTTTGCGTCAGAAGGAAGTGCCATTTGATACTTATGAGTATGAATATATCGATAAAGGTGGCACTCGTCAGACTGCTGAGGAACTTAATGTATCCGAACATAATGTAATTAAAACTCTTGTTATGGAAGCAGACGGCACTCCAATAATCGTTCTTATGCACGGCGACTGCGAAGTCTCCACCAAAGAACTTGCTCGAATTATTGGTGTTAAAAAAGTTGAACCGGCAAAGTTAGAAAACGCAACCAAATACACTGGTTATATATTCGGTGGGACAAGTCCATTTGGCACAAAACGCCAGATGAAAACTTACATTGAAGAAAGCATAATGACGCTTGATAAAATTTACATCAACGGTGGTAAAAGAGGCTTCATCTTGGGTATATCTCCTGAGTATTTAAAATTACTTGATTATGAATTGGTTAATGTCGCAATAAAAAAATAGTTGGAGTAAGGCTATAATCTTGTATTAAAACTGATTTCATGAAACCAAAGAGGCTACCAATTTCCGAGTAGCCTCTTATTATGTACATATTTTTGAATTTATTTTACACAGCAGCCAATCTCTCTTTCATATCTTGCTCAACAGTTGTAATCGGCGAAATGTTGTAAGTTTTTACTAAGAAATCAAGTACATCAGGTTCTATGAATGCCGGCAATGATGGTCCCAATTTTATATTTTTAATCCCAAGATAAAGCAATGTAAGCAGTATCGCAACTGCTTTCTGCTCATACCACGATAAAATTAGCGATAAAGGTAAGCTATTAACATCAGTATTAAATGCTTCAGCTAATGCAACTGCAATTTTTATAGCAGAATATGCATCATTGCACTGCCCAATATCCAAAAGCCTTGGCAAACCAGCAACTTCGCCGAATTCATATTTGTTAAACCTATATTTACCACAAGCCAGTGTTAAAATTACTGTATCTTTTGGTGCACTTGTAGCAAATTCAGTGTAATAGTTACGTCCGCTTTTAGCACCATCGCAACCACCAATCAAGAAGAAATGCTTTATTTCGCCCTTTTTCACTGCATCAATTACTTTATCTGCAACGCCGAGCACAGCATTGTGTCCAAACCCTGTCAAAATATATTTTTCTTCACCATCTTCGGTAAAACCTTCGCAAGCGAGTGCTTCCTCGATTAGCTCGCTAAAATCATAATTACGAACATGACGAACTCCCTCCCAAGCAACAAGACCCGAGGTGAATATCCTTTTCTTATAGCTTTCTCTTGGCTTTTGTATGCAATTTGTTGTCATAAGTATAGCACCAGGGAATTCGTCAAATTCTTTCTCTTGATCCTGCCAAGCACCGCCATAGTTGCCAACAAGATGAGGGAATTTCTTAAGTTTAGGATAAGCGTGAGCTGGTAGCATCTCGCCGTGTGTATAAATATTAATCCCTTTCCCTTCTGTTTGCTTTAGTAATTCGTAAAGATCCTTTAAATCGTGTCCAGAAACCAAAATAGCTTTCCCTTTCACTGGCGTTATTCGCACTTTAGTTGGCACAGGATGACCATAAGATGTTGTGTTTGCTTTATCGAGAAGCTCCATCACACGATAATTCAATTCTCCAACTTTCAAAACAATAGGGATCAGCTCTTCTAACGTATGCTCATAGTTCATAAAGTCGATTACATCAATAATTTCATCAAGCAATGCTTCATCTGTGTAGCCAAGAATATAGGCGTGGTCTGCATAAGCTGCTAATCCCTTTATTCCATAAATAATTAGTTCTTCCACGCCTGCCACTGAACGCCCAACCTCTTCTCTCCGTTTTTCAATTGAAATAGTTTTACCAAATTCAAGCATAAGCTCGTCATCATCAATATATTGAAATTTTTCTGCCTTTCTTAAATGTGGTTTATCTTCAATACGATTAAAATCTTTTCGAAGTTCATCAATCATTTCGGAAATCCGATGAGTAAAAGCTTTAACCCGCGCAGCATCAAAGTTTACATTTGTTACTGTTGTAAAAAGTCCTTCAATAACAGCAATTTTGTGTTCTAAGCGCACTTTCTCGCTGCCTTTCATCTTATTCAAATAATAAGCCAACCCTTTAATTGCAAACATTAATACGTCTTGAAAAATAGCTGTTTTGTTGTCTTTGCCACATACACCAACATTAGTATGGCAACCACCTTTTCCAGTTTGTTCACATTGGAAGCAATACATTTTTTTCTCCTAATTTTTAAACAAAATTTGTTTGTTAATTAATTCACCTTCTATGGATAGAGTGTGTTCTTCAATAGTAAGATTTTGCTTGCCCGAAAGGCGTGCCGCTTCAACGGCAATATAGCTGAGCCCACCACAGCAAGGCACTTCAATGCGCACAACAATAACTTTAGGTATATCATTGTTGGCAAATATTGCAGCAAGCTTTGGTATATAAGGATCAGTTCTATCTAATTTTGGGCAAGCAACCACAACGCTACGGTTTTTTATATAATCTTGATGAACATTTGCATTTACAATAGGTCCGCAAGTGGACATTATTACCATCTGGCGACCGTTAAAAAACGATGCAATTGGATTTACAAGATGCAACTGCACGGGCCATTGCTCTAAATGCGACGATTGACGCAGTGATTCCTTTGGTTCTGTTTCGGCTGGACGCTTTATTTCGCGTGCCATTGACCCAGGACAACCACAAGCCATAGCAGGAGCAGGTTTTGCTTCATCTAAATCAATTTCAATGCCTTTTTCTTTCAAATACTCTATAGCTTGATTAAAATAAATCTCTTCATTGTGGTCTTTCAAATGTTTCAAATGAGCAATTAAGTAGTTTTTCGAACCGCTTGCGAGCATTTTTTCAACAACATTTATCTCATCATAAGGTTCAGCTTCTCGCTCTATTACTGTTATAGCACCTTCTGGGCATTCACCAATGCAAGCCCCCAGCCCATCGCAAAATATTTCATTAATAAGTCGCGCTTTGCCGTCTATTATTTGCAAGGCACCTTCGTTGCAAGCTGTTACGCAAATACCGCAACCATTGCATTTTTCTTCATCGATTTCTATTATTTTTCTCAACATTTTTTTTCTCCTTCTTTATAATCGGATAAAAATATCTGAATTTAGTTTAAAAACGTATAAAAATATCCGATATTGTTAAAAAAAAATATTTTTTTTATTTTTTTTTTTAAATGATTTTAGATTAACAACAATTAATAAAAAATAAATTGTTTATTTTAAATTTTTATCTAATAATAAAATTATACCTTTAAGCGTTATTAAATTTACATTATGGATTTAATAAATAACATATCGCAAGGAAGTTATACCGTATTTATTAACGATTGGCTGATGCCTAATCGTGAAAATAGAGAATTGCAAAAAAACGAAAGATCCAATACTTCAGAGAAAACTAAAACACAGGCAAAAGATACATTTTCAAAATCTGCTGAGCTATCGGATCGCGAAAAGCAGATTGTCGAGGAACTGCGCCGTCGGGATGAAGCAGTGCGGCGCCACGAACAAGCCCATATTGCAGCAGGTGGGTCTTTGGTGCGTGGTGCGGCAAATTATAGTTATCAAATAGGTCCCGATGGCAAGCAATACGCTGTTGGTGGCGAAGTGCAAATAGATATTTCTCCAGAAGATACACCTGAGGCAACCATACGTAAGATGCAACAAGTGCAACGAGCGGCTCTTGCACCATCGGATCCTTCGCCGCAGGATCGAGCAGTTGCTGCAATGGCAAGTCGTATCGAGATGCAAGCCGCAATGGAGGCGCGCTCGTCCGAAGATACTCAAAGTAGTAATAAATTGCTGCAAAAAAAACAATCTGAAAACTCAAACAAAAGCTCGTCTTATCAAAACAATACAATATCTCCACAAGCTAAGCTCGCATTGGCTGCATATCGTAAAGCAGAAACTTTTTAAAACAAATTCTTTTCTATTTATAATATTCTTCTACTTATAAGAACTATTTTAATAATAATTTTGTCTTTTGCCTCCAATTTTATTAAATTAGAATTATAATTTGAAAAATCTTGGAACTTGGAATGAAAAAGGTTAATATACTATACTTTCTTTTGCTTTTATTGCTTTTTTCCTGCATTAATTTAAAATCACCATACCCTGATATTCGCTACTATAAGTTGGCAAATGAAGCTTTAATGTTACAAAAACTTGACACATTGCCTGTTGCTGTTCAGTTGCGAAATATCACTGTTAATGACGAATACAACACCGATCATATCATTGCAACAAAATTGCCCTCTCGTGAAGTAAAAGTCTATTACTATCATCGTTGGATTTCCAAACTTGATGATTTAATAACTGGATTTTTGCTGAACAGAATAAATTCATACGGAATATTTTCTGGTGGATTAATACCAGCATCAAGTATAAACGATCCAGACTACATTCTCGAAGGGCGTTTAATAAACTTTCAAGCTAAAAATAGCGAAAAATCTAATCAACCTGATGCTAATTGGGTTGAAATTACTCTTAATTGTTCGTTTTACAAAAGAAGCTCGGAGATGTCAGGTCTAACATTGCTCTTCAATAAAAATTACACTCAAAAAGTTAATCGTATTAATTCTAATGTTGAAACTATACCACAAGCTACAAGCCGTGCAATGGCTCTTATTTCGGATATGATACTTGTAGATATTATAAATTATATTAAAGACGATAGGAATTTAAACTAATCAATTGGGATAAAAATGGATTTTAAAATTAGAAGCGTTAATTCAAAAAAGGATTTAAAAAAATTTATTAAATCACAATGGAATTTTTATCATGAAGACCCAAATTTTGTTCCACCACTAATTGCCGATCAGCTCAAAACCTTAGATGTCGAGAGAAACCCATTTTTCAAACACTCTGAAATAGCTCTTTACGTTGCTGAAAATTCTACTGGTGAAGTAATTGGTAGAATCGCCGCTATTAAAAACGATAATCACAATATAACGCACAATGATAAAGTGGGATTTTGGGGATTTTTTGAATGCATAAACGACCAAGAGGTTGCAAATGGGCTGTTCTCTGCGGCTGAAAAATGGCTTGCCTCCAAAGGGCTTGACACAATGCGTGGTCCTATCAATTTATCACAGAACGACACCTTAGGCTTGCTAATTGAAGGCTTTGATGGTCCTCCTGTTGTACTTATGACCTACAATCCAAAATATTACATCGAGCTAATTGAAAATGCAGGATTTGCGAAAGCTAAAGATTTGTACGCATATTTGCTGGTTAGAGACGACTTTATGACTGATAAGCTGAAACGCTTGCAATTAGCAATTCGTGAACGCTACAAAGTAACGATACGCAATGTTGAATTTCGCAAAAAAGACCAATACAAAAAAGATGTTGCAACATTGAAGACAATTTACAACGGAGCTTGGGAACCCAACTGGGGATTTGTTAAAATGACAGATGAAGAGTTTGATTTCCTTGCAGCTGATTTAAAACAAATTGCCGAGCCCGATTTTACATTTATTGCTGAATCCAACGGAAAGCCTGCTGGCTTTGTCTTGGCTTTGCCTGATATAAATGTATGCCTTCGTTATAATAAAAGCGGTGGATTGCTTACAGGCATCTGGCACCTACTTACAAAAAAGAAGAAAATTAATATGGTTAGAATAATTGTTTTGGGCGTTTTGCCTGAATATCAGAAAACAGGTATCGATTCTATACTTTACTACGAGCTGGGCGTTCGCTGTTTGAAGCACAATATTGAATATGGCGAAGCTTCATGGATATTAGAAGACAACGTTATGATGAATAGAGCTTTGCAGACAACTGTTAAAGGCAAATTATACAGAAAATATAGGATTTATGAACGACAAATCAGATGATTTCTCAACATACTGCCTTCATATACAAATCACCAAAGATATAACAATAGAAGTTGGGAAACTTGGGCAAATCAAGTTTCCCAAAGGTATTTATCTTTATTGTGGCAGTGCAAAACGTAATTTTAATAAACGCATAGAACGCCATCAGTCCAAAATTAAAAAAAATCATTGGCATATTGATTATTTGCTAAGCAATAAATTTGTAAAAATTATCGAAATCGATAAATTCAAACAAGACGATGAAACTGAATGTTCACTTGTTGATAAATTCATTCGAAATGATATAGCTCATTCTTTTTATAAAGGATTTGGTTCGTCCGACTGCAAAAATGGCTGCCACTCGCATTTACTTAAATTATTGTAAATAACAATTTTCTTAGTTAATTTGCGTTTATTATAAAATTGTTAAACTTAAGTTTTCTTGAAATATGAAAAAATTATCAATTTTGTTATTAATTATTACTCTTGCATTTAACATTACTTATGCAAAAAACGAAATTAACGTTAAAAAAATTAATGAACGTTCAGCTTCTTTTATCGTTAATACTGATAGTAAGCGATCCGTTTTAGTTTTGCAACCTGCCAGCGATTCCCCACTCGAATTTAAGGAAATCAAGCAAACAAGTTTAATGCAAGAAACAGTTGATCTTTCGCAAATAAAGCCCATTTCGAAGCAATATTATGTTGTTTTTGATGGAGTGCAAAATGTTATTCCAATCACAGTTAAAGGTTTACAGCCTAAAACAGATTACGTTTTAACTTTATATAAACCCGAAGGCGAAAAAGTAAATACTAATCAATATAAATTTACTACACTTGCAGAAGAACCTAAGAAATCAGCCAGTGGTATTGCTTTTCGCCAACCTACTGAAACAAGCATAGAGTTAGTTTGGACTAACGGCGACGGTGAAAAACGCATTGTTGTTGCATCCAAAGGCAAAACAGTTGCTAAAATTCCAGCCGATGGTGAATCTTACTCTGCAAATTCTAAATTTGGTTCAGCTGAAAGCAAACTTGCTGAAAATGCTTACGTTGTTTACTCTGGTGTTCGTAACGAATGCAAAGTTGAAAATTTAGAACCTGCGACAATTTATAGCTTCCAAGTTATTGAACTAAATGGGGAAGGCAAATCGACAAATTACCTTGTAAGCACTTCTGCAACAAATCCTCGCTGGAAAATGACTGCTATTCCTGCACCTGTTCTTTTGCCAGCTAAAAATGTTCACGAAATTGGTTGCGTTCTATCGTGGAAAGGTTCTCCAAATGTTCAAAAATATATTCTCGATATAGCTTACGACGAAAAGTTCACACGATTTGCTGAATTATATGAAAACGCTGATGTCGGTGATATTACCGAAATAGAAGTTCTGGATTTAGATCCAACGCAAGATTGGTTTGTGCGTGTTAAAGCAATTGGCGAAGGTTCGCAAAGCGAATATTCAAAAACACTTAAAGTGGAGAAAAAGGAGAGAAAATAAATGAACCTCGAACAAAGAATTAACGAAGATTTGAAAGCCGCAATGAAAGCTGGCGATAAAGTTCGTATTGATGCTTTGCGTTCATTACGAGCGGCAATCATTGAATTCAATAAAAGTGGCTCTCAAACTGAACTTACACCTGAAATAGAACTCAAAATATTAAATGGTGCCGCAAAAAAACGCAAAGACGCCATTGAAATGTATAAAAACGCCAATCGTCCGGATCTGCTTGAAAAAGAAGAAGCTGAACTTGCTATAATTCAAGAATACCTCCCGCAAATGATGAGCGAAGAGGAGATTCGCACGATTGTTGCACAAAAAATTCAGCAAGTTGGTGCCACTTCTATGAAAGATATGGGCAAAGTGATGGGACCGCTGATGAAAGAACTCGCGGGACGTGCCGATGGAGGTGTTGTTCAGAAAATCGTCAAAGAGCTTCTGGAAGGGAATTAATGGTTGAACTTGATAAGCAAAAGTTTAATCCATTTGAAGAAACACTGCGACAGCTTGAATTTAAAAGTGTTCTCGAATACATAGCTAAATTTTGCAAAACCGCTGATGCTCGCGAGCTAATACTATCATCCAAACCAAACGACAATATTAGCAATTTGCGTTGCGAGCATAATTTAATCGCAGAAGCTCTTACTTTGCTGTTTCGCAACGAAAATCCACCACTCGAAAACATCGGCGATAGCCGCAATTTGCTTTTGAAATCGCAAATTCAAAATGCTATACTCCTTCCCTCAGAATTGCTTGAAATTATTGATTTAATGCGTGTTGCTCGCAATCTTAAATCATTTATTAAGCCAAAAGAAGATGAATTCCCACATCTTTTTAACTTGCTTGAAAATCTATACGACAATAAACTTCTCGAAAAGCATATACTCGATATTGTTGATGAAACAGGTAATATCAAAGATTCAGCATCGCGCGAACTTTTCCGCATCCGCAACGAAATTAACGTGAAGTCTGCTCGGCTTCGCTCTCAGATAAACAAAATAGTAAGGCAGTTCTCAGATGTCGAAATGCTTCAAGAAGAGTTCTTCACTATTCGCGAGGGCAGATTTGTAATACCTGTAAAAGTCGAGCATAAACGCCAGATTTCTGGCATCATTCACGGTGTTTCGCAAACAGGCGCAACCGTATTTCTCGAACCAACGCAAATTATCGAACTGAACAATGATCTATCGCTTCTGCGGGACGAAGAAATGCGCGAAATTCAACGCATTTTGCAACAAATCACACAAGAAATCGGTTCCGAAAGCACACAACTTTTGCAAAATGCAGAAATAATTGCTCATATCGATGCAATCTTTGCCAAAGCCCAATACGCTTTGAAATTTGGTGGGCAAAAGCCCGAAATTTTAGACCAGAACGATAATTACATTTATCTGAAAAATATTCGTCACCCGATTTTAGTGCAATCCAAAGGCGTTAAATCAGTTGTTCCGCTTTCGATTGAATTTACCGATAAGCAACGCGGTCATTTAGTATCAGGTCCGAATGCTGGAGGCAAAACCGTTGCTCTGAAAAATATTGGTCTAAATATTTTACTTGCACTATCAGGAATTTTCCCTCTTGGTGAGTGCAAAACCAACTATCGGACTGTTTTTTCGACTATTGGCGATAATCAATCAATTGAAAACGACCTTTCTACTTTCAGTTCGCAGATGTTCCAAATCAAAAGCATATTGGATGCCTGCGATAATTACTCGCTTGTGCTAATCGATGAAATTGGCTCGGGAACGGATCCACAGGAAGGTGCTGCTCTTGCTGCTGGGATATTGGATACTTTTATTGAACTAAATCTATTTTTTGTTGCTACAACTCATCAATCATCATTAAAAACCTATGCATTGAACAAAGAAGTTATAGCAAATGCTTCATTGGAATTCGATGAAGAAAAATTTAAACCAACATACATTTTTTTAACTGGCATACCGGGCAATTCCTATGCTTTTTCCTTAGTTGAAAACATTGGTTTGCCGAAAATTGTTATCAACCGTGCAAGAAAATATCTCGGCGAACGCCACTCCGAGCTCGAGCAAAGCATAGCTATCCTGCAAAAATACCGTGCCGAAGCAGTTCGTTCTCGCAGCGAAGCAGAAGCTTTGAAAGCCAAGCTCGAAAAAATGATCAAAGATTATGATGCCCGCAGCAAAGAGCTAAAGATCAAACGTAAAGAAATTCTCGACAAAGCTAAAACGGAAGCTCTTTCGATTTTGGATAACGCTAATGCTCTTGTAGAAAACACAATTCGCCAGATTAAAGAGCAAAACCGTTCTATTTCTGAAATCAAACAAGAATACAAAGCTCAAAAGCAAACTTTAGAAAAAGAGGTAAAAAAAATTGAGCTAAATGAGCAGAAATCTGTAAAATCAACTCCTGTAACTTTATCTGTTGGGCAAAGCGTTGCACATTGCGATAATCCTACAAATGTTGGTATTGTCTTGGAATGCAATGATGAAGAAAAAATTGCTCTTGTTGAAATCAATGGCTTAAAATTTAAGCTCCCATATACAAAGCTAATTATAGCTGATCCAAAAGAGAGCAAATCAAGCGTTCCAATAGATTACATAAAATACGATGCTGTTACTAAAATTGATTTGCGTGGTATGCGTGCTGATGAAGCTTTGCGCACTTTGGATGAATTTATCGACGATGCATTATTGAACAACGTGGATTATGTAACTATTTTGCACGGCAAAGGCACTGGAGCATTGAAGCAAACTATTCACGATTTCCTTTCTCGCCATCCGTCGATTGCTTCGTTTCGCCTTGGTGAACTGGTTGAAGGTGGTGCTGGTGTTACTATTGTGAAATTCAAAGAATGACGAAGCAAAAATCTAATAGAGCCAGTCTTTATCTTAAAACTATTGCTTTTATCAAGCCGTTTAAGCTTTTGCTTGTTTACTCTATTATTTTGAATTTGCTATTTTCATTGTTTAATACTCTTTCGGTTGCTCTTATTAAACCTGTGTTCCAGATACTTTTCAAAACCGAAACAGTAACCACAAATAAACATACAAATTTAAATTTTTTAGAAAATCTAAAAGAAAAGTTCTTCGATTTTTTGATGTCGCTCATAGTTGTTGATGATATTTATTGGACACTTGTTCGATTTGGTTTTCTTATACTGATAGTATTCTTTTTGAAAAATTTCTTCAAATACTGGAATGCTGTTGTGATGTCCAAATTTGAAGAAGGAATAATTAAATCAATTCGAGATAAAATTTTCGAGAAACTCACATCATTATCAATAGATTTTTTCAATCGCAGCCGTCAAGGCAACTTAATTTCCATAATAGCAAACGACGTTCAGGCTGTAAATTCAACAATGATCTCCTCCTTTTCGATAATTTTGCGAGAAGGTTCGCAAGTGCTATTCTTTTTGTTATTTTTACTTAGCATATCGGCTGAACTGACCTTAATTGCATTTTCATCAAGTATTTTTAGTTTGACAATTGTCCGTGCTGCAAAAAAATATCTGCGTCGCTATGCTTCACGTATGCAACAAGCACTTGCAGATTATACGGGCACTCTTTCCGAGATTATTTCTGGTATTAGAGTTGTGAAAGCATATAATGCTGAACGTTTTGCAAATGAAAAATTTCGCAAAGACAGCGAACGCTATGTAAAATCAGCAGTTAAGCACAAAATGATTGTAACTATTATCCCAGCAATAAACGAAATATTCGCTATCTTTGCTCTGACTGTAGTTCTTGTTGTAGGTGCGATGAAAATTAACAACCAAGTTATGACGCCTGACGATTTAATGCTTTTTCTTTTTACACTTTTTTCAATAATGGCTCCGCTTGCTTCAGTGATTAATCAAATTGTGCAATTTCCACGGGGGTTTGTTTCTGCTGAGCGGATATTTGATGTGCTCGATACCGAACCAACAGTCAAGGATGGCACTCTCGAATTGAGGGAATTTCGTGATAAAATTGAAGTTAAAAATATATATTTTGCATATACTGATAAATATGTTCTCGAAGATGTTTCGCTTGAAATTCCGCGTGGCAAAAAAATAGCTTTTGTAGGAGGTAGCGGAAGTGGTAAATCCACTATGCTTGATTTGCTTATCCGTTTCTATGATCCTCAGAAAGGGCAAATACTAATTGATGGTGTTGATATTAGAAATTACAAGATTGAATCATTGCGCTCACTGTTCGGAGTTGTCTCGCAAGAGAACATACTTTTCAACGATACCGTTGCAAATAACATAAAATTTGGGAAGGAGCACACTTTAACAGAAGAAATAATCGAAGCATCGAGGCTTGCAAATGCTTATAATTTTATCGAAAAGCTCGAAAAAGGTTTCGATACACCAATAGGTGATCGCGGGACAAGCCTTTCAGGCGGGGAACGCCAGCGAGTTGCTGTCGCACGTGCAATAGTTGGTAATCCGCAAATACTAATTTTTGATGAAGCAACATCAGCACTCGATTCTGAGTCAGAAAAAATTGTCCAACAAGCAATAGAAACCTCACTTGAAGGGCGTACTGCTATAATCGTTGCTCATCGTCTTTCTACTGTTATAAATTGTGATAAAATTTATGTTTTCCATTCGGGACGTATAATTGAACAAGGGACGCACTCTGAACTTATGCAAATGAATGGATACTATAAGAAATTATACGACTTACAATTTGGAAATGAAAAGGGTTAAAATTCACGATATCTTAACTTTTTATGGCATAATAATTGTTAAATTTAATGGGATTTTTCAAACAATATTGGTTTGTGTATGTCTTTAAACAGTGATTATACAATAATTGGGATCGATGGTGGTGGCACCCACACTCGTGGGGTGCTTGTTCGTGAAAGCGAAATTATATCGCACGCATCAAGTGGCACAGCTCGTATTGGTTCGGTCGGTGTTGGTGAAGCATGCGAGCGCACACTTAACATAATTTTAGATTTATGCCATAAAGCGGAAATTGAAACCTCCGAGATAGATGCCGTTGTCGTGGGGTTGGCAGGAGTATGGCTGGAGGAGGAGAAAAAACGATCTGCTCAGCTTTTGAGAACTCTCGCACGTCAGCAAAGTGTTCAACTGGGCGATCTTCTTGTTACAAGCGATGCCGAGCTTGCCTTGGAGGGAGCACTTGGCAAAAGCGAGGGCATTATAGTTATCGTTGGCACAGGCTCGATTGGTTTAGCACGTGTTGGTAAAGAGAAGTTGGTTCGCTGCGGCGGGTGGGGAATAGAACTTGACGACGAAGGTAGCGGAGCCTGGATAGGTCGCGAAGGGCTTACAGCAGTTGTGCGTGCTTTGGATGGTCGCGGCAAGCAAACCGCCCTTACCAAACGAATACCTGAATTTTCACCAATTATTGATCTCGATAAGCCGCGCACGATTGTCAAAGCTTACCAAGATAGAGCATTTGAATACCATAACTTAACTCCGGCGGTTATGGAATGTGCTGTCGCAGGTGATGAAGTTTGCCTTGATATTATTACTCGTGCTGCCGATCATTTGCTTGAATTACCTATAGCTCTTTCGAAAAGCTTTAAATCGAAAAAAATTAAAGTTGCTTTAATGGGCGGAATTATTGACGCCGAAACTTTACTTGCTAAAATGTTGAAAGAAAGAATTGCAAATCACGGTATTTTCGAGATAATATCACCTCAGGGAAATGCATTAGATGGTGCTATAAGCATCGCAAAAAATTTAATTGAGCAAGATGTTTAATAATAGGTTCTTAATTTTGATCATCATAGGAATAATTCTAAATTATAAATAAAGGCTGTCTTTTCGGGACAGCCTTTCCTTTTCTAATTGAAAAATCTTTATTGCATTCCATTAGTTCTTTGCTGTTGTGTTGTAGTAGGATTTGGACTGCGTGGAATACTTACAATGCCGCTTACAATTACCCAGTTATCTTTTTCACGACGTAATGTTCTTGCTGCTCTAATCTGATAGTTGTTTTCGTAATTGCCTTTTTTGACGTATAATTGAACACCATAGATGATCGAGGCATAATTACCGTATGGATCCATTTCAATAAATACATCATAAGGTTCGCCATATTTCATTACTTCGTATTCTTGCCATTGTTCAAGCATTTTCTTTTTATAGTCCGAGAACGTTGTAATAACTTCACCAGAGTCAGTACCAAAAAATACAACCTCACCTGCAAGCGTTGGGATCATTGCACCAAAATCCTTTTTCTCATAAGCTGAATGAAAAGCTTTAATAATTTCTAAAACTTTGCCTTTCTCGATTTTCACTCTCTCAGGTGATAGTGCTACTTTTTCTTCTTTACAAGCAGAAACTAATACTATTAAAGCTATTAAAAGTAGAAAAAACTTTTTCATAAATGCTCCTTTTGCTAAGTTCTATGTTTTTATATTAAAACTTAAATCTATTCAAAAGTTACAAAGAAAAAAGAATTTTTCAAAACAAATTATATTATTTCTCGAATTTTCCTTTAATTTCAATTTATTTTTAATTAAAATAAAGTAATTAAATTAAAGGAAATAAATGTTGATTAATAAAAAGAATTAACTTTTAAATTAATGACTTATAATGTATATTTAAATTCTTATTAAAATAAAAATTATTAGAAAATAATTTAGGAACAGCTAATGATTATCAAATCTTTAGAACTTTTCTTAGAAATTGCAAAAAGCCGTCCCAAAAGAACAGTAGCTGTTGCAGCAGCTGAAGATGAACCCGTATTGCAAGCGATCACTGTTGCAGAAAAAGAAGGAATAGCAAATGCAATTTTAGTGGGCGACACTGAAAAAATAAAGAAATATGCTGATGAATTGAAACTTGATATTTCTCATCTTGAAATTGTGGATGAAAAAGATCCAGCAAAATCTGCAAAAATAGCAGTTAATCTCATTCGTGAGAATGCGGCTCAGGTTCTTATGAAAGGGCTTGTCTCTACTGCTGATTTCTTGCGCGCTGTATTAAATAAAGAACAGGGCTTACGCAAGGACGATTTGCTTAGTCATATTGGTTTCTTTGAAGTTCCAGCCTACCACAAAGTAATTGCTTTAACCGATGCTGCACAAAATATTGCTCCAAATTTGGATGAAAAAATCGCAATTCTTAAAAATGCAATTTCTGTTTTCCACAAACTTGGTGTTGAAAATCCGAAAGTTGCTCTACTGGGAGCTGTCGAAACTGTCAATCCAAAAATGGAAAACACTTTGCACGCCGCAATTATTACTCAAATGAACCGCCGCAAGCAAATTAAAGGCTGCACGATCGATGGACCGCTTGCCTTTGATAATGCAGTTTCTTTGGAGGCAACTCAACACAAAGGCATAGAAAGCCCAGTTGCCGGAGATGCAGACTTATTGTTCGCTCCGAATATTGAAGTTGGAAATGTTCTCTATAAATGCTTCACATATTTTGCGAATGCAACTGTTGCTGCGACAATTTTAGGTGCCGCATGTCCGATAGTTTTAACTTCACGTGCAGATACAGATAAAAGCAAGCTTCTATCTATCGCTCTATCAACCTCAGTTTCTAATTAGGAGATTGTTATGAGAATACTTTCAATAAATCCTGGCTCCACTTCAACTAAAATTGCTGTTTACGATGATTTAAATCCTGTTTTTGTGCAGAATTTGAAGCACAGTGCAGATGAGTTAGCGCCTTTTCCTTCAATAATTCATCAATACGACTTTAGAAAAAAAATTATCATCGAGTTTTTACAAACAAATGGGGTAGAACTCCATACGCTTGATGCAATTGTAGGTCGAGGTGGACTTTTGAAGCCAATTCCTGGTGGGGTTTATCGCGTTAATGAACTAATGATTGAAGATTTAAAAAAGGGCATCCAAGGCGAGCACGCATCAAATTTAGGCGGAATTTTAGCTTACGAAATTGCAAAAAATACAGGTAAAGAAACACCAGCATATATTGTTGATCCCGTAGTTGTAGATGAACTCGATGAAATGGCTCGTTTTTCAGGGCATCCGTTACTACCACGCAGAAGTATTTTCCACGCTTTGAATCAAAAAGCTGTTGCAAGACGTTTTGCACGTGAACACGGCAAAAAATATGATGAAATAACGGTTATTGTTGCTCACCTTGGTGGTGGTATCACAGTTGGTTTGCACAAGAATGGTAAAGTGATTGATGTAAATAACGGGCTCGATGGTGAAGGTCCTTTCTCTCCTGAACGTACAGGCACCTTGCCAGCAGGCGATTTAGTTAAACTTTGTTTCTCGGGTAAATACGAGCTTCACGAAGTAAAGAAAATGATTACTGGCAAAGGCGGTTTTGTAGCATATCTTGGCACCAACGATGCTTATGAAGTTGAAATACGCGCAATGGAGAAAAACGATGAATATGCTCGCAAAGTATTCTTTGCTCTTGCTTACCAAGTAGCGAAGGAAATTGGCTATCTGGCACCTGTAGTTGCTGGCAAGCTTGATGCAATACTTATCACTGGTGGTATGGCACGTTCTAAGCCAATTACTGACTATATTACCGAACGCGTTCAATTTATTGCACCCGTGCATATTTATCCTGGTGAAGACGAAATGCAAGCTCTAAACGAAGGCGTCTATTATGCTACCAAAGGCGAAATTGAAATAAAAGAGTATGTATAATTATAAACTCAGAAAGTGAAAACAGGGCTGCAAATGCAGCCCTTTAGTTTTAGATTACACATACTTCAATTGCTTTTGCCTTAGCACTTTTAGCTCGGATATAAAGAAAGTGGTTGCTAAAACACCTGCCAGTAAATCTGAAATTGGTGCATAAGCCCACAAACCTTGCAAACCAAAAATTTTAGGAAGAATTATCACAAGCGGTATAATGAAAATTATTTGGCGTGTCAGAGTTAGTATTATAGCTTTTAGTGGCTTGCCAACTGCTTGAAAATATGCCCCTAAAATAATCTGAAAACCTATCAGTGGCATCGATAAAATAAATATTCTAAGTCCGCTTCTGCCAATAATTAATAAATTTGCATCGTCCGAGCTAAACATTTTTAAAACATAAGTCGGGAAGCTAAGCAGTAGCAAGAAGCCAAGAGTGCAGATAAACGTTGCATAAAAAATTCCACGAAATAGCAATTTTTCGACTCTATCGAAACGTTTTGCACCGTAGTTGTATCCGATAATCGGCTGGATTCCTTGATTTAGCCCAAATATTGGCATCATAATAAACAAAACAACGCTATTTATTATTCCTAACGCTGCAACTGCGGTAGCTCCGCCATATTTCAAAAACGAGCTGTTAAGCAAAATGAATATGCCGCTTGTTGCAACGTGCATCAAAAAAGGGGATGATCCAATCGCAAAAATACTTTTTATTATTTTTTGATTGATTATTAAATTACTGAGCTTAAATTTAAGCAAACTCTTTTTACCAAAAAAATATCCAAAAACCCAAGCAGCCGAGATAAATTGAGCTAAAACAGTTGCAATTGCAGCACCCTCGATGCCCATACGTAATCCAAATATGAAAATTGGATCGAGCACAATATTGCTTGCGGCACCGAGCAGCATAGTCAGCATAGCAATTCTGGGGCTCCCTTCTGCTCGTATTATCCCATTTAGCACAAACGATGAAATTTGAAAAACAATTCCAACCAAAATAATTGTTAAATAACTTTTTGCTAAATAGTAAATTTCATTTTCGGCACCGAAAAAGTGTAAAATTCTGTCGAGAAATAAATAAATTAGAGTAGATAATATCAATGAAGTCAAAACACTAAGCGATATAGAATTACCAAGTATCCTCTCAGCTAATTTATGCTGCTTCTCACCAAGTTTCAGTGATGTTACAGCTTGGGCACCTATACCAATGAGCATTGCAAATGATAATAAAAGCATAGATATTGGATATGTTATCGTTATTGCTGAAATTGCAAGTGAACCAACACCTTGACCAACAAAAATTCTATCTACGACATTATACGATGCATTTGCAACCATCCCTACAATTGCTGGTAACGAAAATTTCCAAATTAGACTATCTATACTTTCTGTTTCAAATCTATTAATATTGTCCATTTTTCAATTTTTTTAAAATTAATAAAGGATAATGACGTTTTTGAGTAATTCTGATTTTTATGAAAAGTTTAAAATGTTATATATTAAAAAATTAGTTCTAACAAAGAAATAAATCAGAAGAACCTAAAATATGTAGATGTTTTTTTCGTCAAAAATATAAAAAGTAAAACAATTAGGTAATAAAATGAGAATTGCACGGAATTTATTCTTCCTTTTAATTTTAATTATATATTCAAATAATTTATTTGCACAAGATAAGCCAACAGGTAGCTTAGCGGGACGTGTGCTTTCGAAAATGAACGAAAAGCCGCTTGTGGGTGTTACAGTTCGTGTTCTTGGAACAAACTTAGGTACATTTACGCGAGCAAATGGCACTTTCCGCATAGATAACATTCCACCAGGAGTTTATGCAATACAATTTACTTATGTTGGTTACGAAACTTATATAAATGCCAATACCAACATCCCATCAGGCAAGACTGTAACGCTTGATATATATCTTACTGAAAGTGTGATAAGATTGGAGGGCGCAGAAGTTCGTTCAAGCTATTTCATAAAAAAAGCTGAAACAGTTACCAGCACACAAACACTTAATTCGGAAGACATTCGCCGAGCTCCTGGGGTTCAAGAAGATGTCCTTCGTGCAACGCAATTGCTACCCGGTGTTGCTGTAACATCTGCGGGGCGCAACGATTTGATAGTACGTGGGGGAGCTCCATTTGAAAATCTTTACGTTGTGGATAATATCGAAGTTCCAAATATCAATCATTTTGGTTCACAAGGGACTGGCGGCGGACCTCTGTCGATTGTTAATATTGATTTTGTCCGTGAAGTGTCATTTTCGGCTGGTGCGTTTGGGGCAAAATATGGCGATAAGCTCTCCTCAATTACAAACATCAGTCTCCGAAATGGCAACGAAGAACAATTCGGCGGCAAAGCAACACTTTCTGCAACAGGCTTCGGCTTAAATTTAGAGGGACCGATAAATAGCGAAGGTTCATTTTTATTTAGTGCAAGGCGTTCCTATCTGGATTTGATTTTTGAAGCTGCAGGCTTTGGTTTCATCCCTGAGTATTGGGATTTTCACGCAAAATTTAATCAAAGACTAAATAGTTCAAACACTCTTACATTTCTCACTATTGGTGCCATTGGTTCAGTAAAACTAAACAATGATGATAGCGATAAGCGTTTCGATAACAGTCGCGTAGCTGTTCCAAATCAAAAGCAATATTTTTCCGGTCTTACTTGGAAACACCTTTTCGAAAATGGTTATACTACTGTAACTCTCGGGCAAACATTCACTGATTATTCAACTTTTCAGAACGATAGCAATCTTGTAAAAATTCTCAAAAACGATTCCCGCGAAGCAGAAACATCTCTTCGCACAGATGTTGACATTATGCTTGGTAAAACATCGCAGCTTACATTTGGTAATCAACTGAAATGGGCTACTCGCTTACAATACGATCTCTTTATTGATGGATTTTTCCGTACTGATAATAACGGTATTCCGCAGACCTTATCAGTTGATACAAATTTTAGTAGTTATAAGAACGCAACTTATATCAGTTTAACGCAAGGAATTGATAATTTTAAATTTACTCTCGGTGGAAGGTTGGATTATGTCAGCTATGTAAAAGATAAATGGCTTTTCTCACCGCGATTTTCTTTCCTTTACCAAATTAATGAAGTATCGGCGATCAGCCTAAGCGGTGGGCAATATTACCAATCACCTTCAAAAATTTGGCTTATCGGTGCTCCAACAAACAACTCACTCAAAGCAATACGTGGCGAACAACTTGTGCTTGCCTACGACCACACACCACTGGAAGATGTAAAAGTTCAGGTTGAAGTTTACCACAAGTGGTATTCTAATTATCCTGCTCGCCTTTGGAGACCATTCTCAGTGCTTGCTCCGACAGGTTTCGATGATGCCAGCAGCGATATACCATTTGGTTTGGAGCCAATTGCAAGCAAAGGTAAAGGATATTCGCGAGGTTTTGAATTATTTGTTCAGAAAAAATTAAGCGAAATACCACTATACGGACTAATGAGTTTTACTTTAAGCGAAAGCAAATTCAAATCTCTCCAAGGTGGCTACCGCCCGAGCACATACGATAGCCGTTTTATTTTCAATCTCGCAGCTGGTTACCGTTTTAACCAAGAGTGGGAGGTTAGCTCAAAGTTTCGTATTGCTTCAGGTCAGCCGACAACGCCATACCTCACCAACGGGCAACGCGATTGGGATCAGTATAATTTAGGCAAGCGCTTGCCGACTTTTCATGCGCTCGACTTGCGAATTGATAAACGCTGGAACTTCACTCGTTATACTTTAATTACATACGTTGATATTCAAAACCTTTATGGTAGGAAAAATGTTTCCACTTATCGCTGGAATCCACGAACTCAAAGTATTGATTACGGTCGTTCAATTGGTGTTTTGCCGAGTATAGGCGTTAGCTTTGAATTTTAAAAGATAGATTTAATTAAAAGAAGAGCCACACTTTTTGCAAGTGAGGCTCTTTTTATTTCATTTTACATATAATTAAAAAGTATATTGAATTCCAGCAGTTAAAATATTGAACTTGCTTATATTGTAATCAGCAAAAATTGAAAATTTGCCGAATGATTTATTTACTCCGAGTGTTACTTGAAAGCTTTCATTTACTAAACCAATCTTTGTTGTTTGCGGATTTGTATCGCCAGGATAATCAGGTGGTTCGGGTGGCATAATTCTATTCGATACAGGGTCGTAACGTAAAAGCCCAAGTTGCATTTGTGTTTCCACAGGCAAAAAATATTTAAATTTGGCATCTATATCAATGTAATTATATGATATTCCTGCATAAAAATCAATAACTTCAGCTATCGATTTCGAAAAATGCAGATTTGCATTCCAAATTTGAGCATTTGCATTCAAATCGGATTGAGTAACTCCGACCTTATTCTTTAGGTTTGTCCCCTGGTAAACAATTTGCAAAGCCATATCGAACGGGCTATCTTCAAACATTGTTCCGTCTTCATTTTCGTGATAATTTGAGAAATATTGCGAGATGCTGTGCTTAATTCCAATACCCCAGAAGGCAAATTCACCAATATATTTGCCCAAATCGAGCGGTGGAATTACTCGCAGAAGGAGTTCAGTCCCATAAAACGAGCCTATCTCCAATTGTGGCACTCCTGCTATAATCGTATTTATATTGCCCCCGGCTGGCAAAGTAAAAAATGAAGGCACTTGCTTTATTACTTTGAGCAAAGTATCTTTCATCTCCTGAGGCAAGAACTGATATATTACGTGATTTTGGACAAGCTCACTTAGAACATTGTTATTCAAGTGCAGGTGTGTTGTGTCTTTGCCTAAGATAGTGGAGGCTCGCTCTGGTGGAACAATTTTCCCTGACTTGTAGCCGTCGAACATTATTGTTTTGAAAAGGTAATTAATAAGCCCAGCCGTATCGATGATTTTAATATCGGATTTCGATGGATCAAGGAAATTTATATTGATTGTGCCATATTTGCTCAATTTGCTAATAGAAAAGCTGTCCATTGGCAGCTGAGGCGAATAATACTTATCTTGTGAACGAACAAGTCCTGCCATTCCATTAATAGTAAGCTTGAAATATGGCGAGCTAACACGATGTGGCACATAAGCATTAGAGTAAAAACGAGAATTCGAAGTTGCATTAACAGCTTTAACCATTGGCGAGAGATACGGCACACCATTCAAATCAAAAATATCTTTGCTAAAAGAACGTGCTAAATCAATTGTATAGCTACTCGCAGGTGCAGCTAATAGCTTTACTATTGAGATACTTACAAATATCAAAAAAAATAATAGAAATTTTTTCATCTTGAACCTAATTAAATAAATTTTTCTTAATTATAACATATATTGGCAATGAAAAAATGAATATTGGCAAGATAAAGTATTTACATAGCGATTTATCAAATTGCCCCATAATAGAAATTACAATAACTTGCATAAATACTACTGATACAATTAAAGCAAGTGCCAAGCTTATGAGTATTTTCAAATATTTGTTCATCGAAGGAGCTTATTCCTTATGTAGAAATATAAAGGAAGTGCCAAAATAACAGCAAATCCAAGAAAGAATAAATTAAACATAATTTTAAAAACTAATCCCATTATAAAAAACGTTACTCTAACTGCTATTAGAGCAACAATGATAGCTATTATTGCTGCAAATACTTTTTTTAACATAATTACGTCCCAAATTTTTTATAAGTTAACGATATTGCAAATATTTTATTTATTTAATGCTTTATTTACGGTAAAATTATGAATAAAGTTACTATTATTTTATCAATATTTTTAATACTAAGTAGTTGCCGTAGCTTGCAGCAAAAGGAAACTCAACTTGAGCAAACGCAAGCACCTTTACAAGAAAAAAGACAAATACTGAGCACCATACAACGAAAAGATATTGGATTCATAAAATTAAAGGCTAACTTTGATGCAGATTTCCCCGATTTTAGCCAGAAATTTTCTGCTGATATTATAATTGCAAACTATGACTCGCTTTCTATGACGGTCTTTGGTCCATTTGGGATTACTGTTGGTAAGCTATATGCGGATACCAGCAGATTCTATTTTTATAATTCATTTGATAACACAATAATCAAAGGTAAATCAGATAGCAAAAGCTTTGAAAAAGCTACACGGCTTAATCTTTCTTTTATGGATCTTATTTCTATTCTTCGTAACGAACCAATAGGGGAATTAGAAATATACAGAATTTTTGAGGAGAAGGAAAACGAAATAGTGTTTGCAAAAAAATACGATGATTTTGTTGATTTCTTGCTTTATTCCATAGAGAAACAGGCAATTATTAAATATCAACGAAAAGATACGATAAATGAAAAAATATTTGATATAATATGTAAAAATTTCATCTCTACAAGTTTTGGTAAGTTCGCAAAGCATATTTCTGTCTCAATACCAAAATCGACTGGAAGTATTATTATAGAAATAGAAGATTTACAAATTAATGCATCAAATGGCGAACCATTCCAGTTTAACTTGCCACGAAAAGCTAAAATTATTGAAGTAGAATAAAATAATATTTTGCTAATTATAAGAAAAAATATAAATTTGTAATTCTATAATTTACAAATTGTTAAATAAGCAAGGCTATTAATTAAATTAGGAGAAAAAATGAGTTTACGCCGTGTTTACGAAACAACTGTCATTATCAATGCGGCATTAGAAGATGCTGATATTGATGCAGTTATCTCCAAAATAACAAACTACATAGAAAGCCATGGCGGCGAAATCAGCCAAATTAATAAATGGGGACGCCGTCGTCTTGCTTATCCGATTAATAAAAAATATAACGGATATTATGTGCATTTGGTTTTCAACAGTGTTCCAAGCGTTTTGCCCGTTTTGGAGAGATTCCTTGTTTTAGAAGACACCGTGCTTCGCCATCTTACACTTGTTTTACCTGAACGTTTGCGTAAATTACGTTTGGAAAAAGCTTTAGCAGAAGGCAAATCAGGTGAAAACACTACTTTGTCATTTGATGAACCCGAAAAGAAAGAAGCAAAGAATGAAAAAGCTACACCTACTGAAGAAAAAAATGAACCAGTTACAACTGAAGAACAACCTGTTGAAAATTAATTTTGTAAATAATAATTCAGGATATAGAAATGAAAATCATACTTCGTGAAGATATTGAGAAACTCGGAAAAATAGGTGACGTTGTCAATGTGCGTGATGGTTACGCTCGTAACTATCTGCTTCCAAAGGGTTTAGCTTATATCGCAACTGAGGGAGCACTCAAACGCATTGAACACGAAAAACGTCGTGCTGAAAAACGTGCTGAAAAAGAGCGTCAACACGCCGAAGAAATAGCGGCTAAAATTGCCGATATTCAAATTTCTATCCCAATGAAAGTTGGTGAAGAAGGTAAGCTCTACGGTTCGGTCTCCCAGCAAATGATTGCTCAGGAGCTTCAAGCTCGTGGGTTCAATATTGACAAGCGTCATATTATTATCGATGAACCTATTAAAACTTTGGGAATATTCGATGTTAAAGTGAAACTTCACACCGATGTTATTCCATCACTGAAAGTTTGGGTTATTAACGAAGATCAACAATAAATAATAAGTTTTCTATTAAAGCGTTTTATTACTTTAAGTGTAATAAAACGCTTTTTGTTTATATGAAAGTATTTTTAACTGGCGGAACAGGCTTTATTGGACGATTTCTTGTGAGAAACCTTCTAAAAGAGTCATCTCAAATCTTTATTGCAACACGCCAAAATTTTACCGATACGCACAGCATTAAGTACATCGATTGGTTTGCGCTTTCTGATGAGGAAAAAACATCGCTTATCTCCGAATGTGATGTGATAATTAACTTAGCTGGCGAAAATATTGCTGCGCGGCGATGGTCTCATAATCAGCAAGCAAAAATTATTCGCAGTCGCACTGAAATAACCAGCTCCATTGTTGAAGTGCTGAACAAACTCCCACAAAGCAGCGATCGAGTTTTCGTCTCTGCAAGCGCTGTTGGTTATTACGGCGATTGTCGCGACGAAATTATAACCGAAAATACTCCACCAGGCGATGGCTTCCTTGCCGAAGTATGCAAAATTTGGGAAAGCGAAGCGCTCGAAGCTCGCACTTGCCGAACTGTTATCGCTCGTATCGGTGTGGTGCTTCATTCTTCGGGTGGTGCTTTGAAGAAAATGATGCAACCATATTATTTTTTCATAGGAGGTCCGCTTGGCAGTGGCAAGCAGTATGTTCCGTGGGTTCATATCAAAGATTTAATGCAGATGTTCCTTTTCGTCATAAAAAATCCCGATTGCAAAGGTGCCTACAATTTCGTTTCCCCAAATCCTTGCACAATGCGTGAATTATCCAAAGCCTTAGGTAAAGCACTAAGAAGACCTCATTACATTAGAACTCCTGAGTTTATTTTAAAAATTATGCTCGGCAAAGCAGCCTCAATGCTTACTATTAGCCAACGTGTCGTTCCGCAGAGACTTCTTGATGCTGGATTTAACTTTAAGTTCCCAACCATCGAAGATGCATTTAAAGATTTACTGATTAAAAAAGCTAAATGAACAATCAAACTGCAATCGAATTACTTGCTCCTGCTAAAAATGTAGAATATGGGCAAGTAGCTATACGTTATGGTGCTGATGCAGTATATATTGGTGCAAGTAAGTTTGGGGCACGTTCCTCTGCTGGAAATTCTCTTGCCGATATAGAAAAACTTTGCCGCTATGCTCATCTTTTCAATGCAAAAGTTTATGCAACGATCAACACAATCTTATACGAAAACGAGCTACCATTAGCTCGTAAATTGGTTTATGGGCTATATGATGCTGGCATAGACGCAATAATAATTCAAGATGTAGCTCTTCTTATGATGGATCTGCCACCTTTGAGAATTTTTGCAAGCACTCAGATGCATAATTACGAACTCGAAAAAATCAAGTTTTTTGAAAAAATCGGTATTGATAGATTCATTTTAGCTCGTGAATTAAGTTTGAATCAAATTAAAGAAATTCGAAAAAACACTCGTGCTGAACTTGAATTTTTCGTGCACGGTGCTCTGTGCGTATCGCTATCTGGTAGATGCTATGCAAGTGCTCACGCAACAGGTTTCAGTGGCAATCGTGGTGAATGCAAGCAAATTTGCAGATTAAAATATGATTTGCTCGATGATAAAGGCAATACTATAATTAGTCAAAAGCATTTGCTTTCACTGAAAGACCTTTCTTTAGCTGATTACTTGGAAAAACTAATCGATGCAGGAATAAGTTCATTTAAAATAGAAGGACGACTTAAAGATATAAATTACGTGAAAAATATTACAGCATATTATCGAAAAAAAATTGACGAACTACTTTCCAACAAGCACAACTACAAAAAGAGTTCTCAAGGCAATGTTTATCTTGCTTTCGAACCAAAGCCAGAACGCTCTTTTAATCGTGGCTTTACAACATATTTTATCGACGAAAACAATCCTTCATCGTTGGCAAATTTTGAAACACCAAAATCAATTGGTCAGTTTATTGGTTTAGTCTCCGATATAAAACAAAATAAAATAAAAGTTCAAACTACCGAACAGATACATTCAGCTGATGGGTTATGTTTTTACGACGGGCACAATTTAGTCGGCTTCTTGGTCAATAAAGTTGAAAACAATTGGATTAATCCAAATAAGAAACTCAAATTTAAAATAGGGACTAAATTATATCGTAATCAAGATTATGAGTTCGAGAAATTACTTGCCAAAGACGAAACAGTACGTAAATTACCAATCGATATACACATTCGTATCAATCAAAATAAACTGCTTGCCAAAGCAACTTTTGGTGAAATATCTGTTGAGCAACTTGCTGATTTTGAGTATTCCTGCAATATAAAGCAACTGAAAATTATAGAAAACCAGCTAAAGAAAACAAATAATACTGTTTTTGAAGTTAATAATGTCTTCCTTAATATTAATCAGCCAGTATTTTTGAAATTATCAGAAATTAATTCATTAAGAAGAGAGCTTTTAGAAAAGTTAGAATCTAAAATATTAAGTAGTTATAAAAGATTTGCTTCGAAAATTAATCAAATCTCCGAAAAATATCCTTTTGAACAGCTTGATTATATGGAAAATATATCTAATTCACTTGCTGAGAAATTTTACTTGACTTATGGTGCGAATATTCGGCAGAAAGCCTTCGAATTGATTGATGATAAGCGAAACAAAGTAGTTATGATTACAAAATATTGCTTAAAAAAAGAAATTGGTGAATGTCCAAAAGATGGATTTAATAACAAATATATAAAAAAATATGTTTTGAGAAATAAATTTTCGGCATATGAACTTGAATTTGATTGTATAAATTGCTTTATGAAACTACGCACAACTGATTAGTCAATAATTAGTTAAAATAGTTAATTTTATGTTAAGATGAGTTTTGTTTTGATTATTAGTTGTTAAGAAATTATTTTTGCTTCTTGTTTTGTTGAAAGTTTGTGAAAATAATAAATAAAACTTTATGGACATTTATTTATATGTAATCATTGCAATATTATTACTTGCAATAGTTGATTTATGGGTAGGAGTGGCAAATGACGCAGTTAATTTTCTTGGTTCAGCTATTGGATCAAAAGCCGCACCATTTAGAATTATACTTGCAGTAGCAGCTATAGGGATGCTTGTTGGTGTAACTTTTTCAAGTGGGATGATGGAAGTAGCTCGAAAAGGTATAGTCAATCCCGAAATGTTCTATTTTCAAGAGCTTATAATTATTTTCTTTGCTTATGCAATAGGTGATTTAATTTTACTTGATTTATTCAACACATTTGGTCTGCCAACCTCTACAACAGTATCACTTATCTTTGGTTTGCTCGGCGGCGGTGTTGCTGTTTCAATTCTTAAAATATTAGGCGGGGATGGTAATTTATCAAACCTCTATCTTTATATAAATACCGCTCGTGTTTTAACTTTTGCATCAGCGATAATAATCTCAATAGTACTATCATTTGTTTTTGGATCTCTAATCCAATATATAAGTAGAATAATATTTACATTTAATTTCGAGCAAACATTTCGTCGTTGGGGTGGCTTGTGGAGTGCATTTGCTATTACTTCTATACTATATTTTATAATGATGAAAGGCATAAAAGGCGCTTCATTCATTACACCCGAAGTTGCAGAGTGGATTAAACAAAACACTTGGTCAATTTTAGGTATCAACATCGTTTTTTGGACAATTACTTTTCAAATATTATTAACATTTACAAAATTAAACATATTAAAAGGGCTTGTGTTAGCAGGAACTTTTTCTCTTGCAATGGCTTTTGCTGCGAATGATTTGGTTAATTTTCTTGGTGTGCCTTTTGCTGGAATTAGTGCATATATAGCGGCTCAATCTTCTGCGGATCCCTTTTCGACTCCAATGGCTGCACTAAACGATCCTTACCGAGCCGAGACTCTGCATCTATTGATTGCAGGTGTGCTAATGGTTGTTGCATTATATGTATCAAAAAAATCCAAAACCGTCACCAAAACAGCTGTTTCATTGGGTAGCCAAGAAGAGGAAGTTGAACGCTTCCAAAGTTTTGCACTCTCTCGTGGGCTCGTTCGTTTGGTTGTTACTTTCTTTGATATTGTACAAAAGATCATTCCAGAAAAATTTAAAAAATATGTAGCTTCACGTTTTAATAAATCTCAAATGCCACGCTGGACAGATGAAAAAACACCACCGCCAGAATTTGATCTTATCCGCGCAACTGTGAATCTGATGGTTGCCGCTGCTCTTATTTCACTTGGTACTTCACTTAAATTACCTCTTTCGACAACCTATGTTACTTTCATTGTTGCTATGGGAACCGCTTTCTCCGATCGTGCTTGGGGACGTGATACTGCTGTTTACCGTGTCTCAGGTGTTTTGACTGTTATCGGTGGCTGGTTTATCACTGCATTTATGGCTGCACTAATTGCAGCTACTATTGTTGTAATAATCTGGTTTACAAGCTTTACTGGTATGGCTGTATTATTAGTTCTAACTTTTGTAATTATCTTTAGAAATACAATTTTACATCGCCGTCGTGAAAAAGAATTCGAAGAACGCGAAAAATTAACTGCTAAGCATCAACTTTCCAAAGAAGAGCTCTTCGATAATGTAATTATGGGTTGTGGTAAATTTGCTCACTCTCTTGCTAATTTGGTTACTAACTGCAACGATGGTATTTTACACAATGATTTGCATACACTTAAACTTTGCAAACAAGAAACCAAGCAGATCCAAAAAGATGCAGATATACTTATTTCTTACATTTCTAAGACAATCAAAAAATTAAATAGCGAAGAGCTAAATAAAGCATATTCATTTACTGATTTAGTTGGATATTTGAACGTCTTAGCTTCTCTTGCTCGAAGAATGGCTGTGCAAGCTTATGATTATTTCGATAATAATCATAGATTATTAACGAATGAGCAATTGAATGAAATTTCGGAAACTACTAAACTTACAAATAATTTACTTACCAATTTAGGTAATTCAATTATTAATCGTGAATACTTTAACCAAAATTATGATTCTCGTTTTGATACTATTCGTAATCAGTTGGAAATATTCAAGTTAGAACAAGCTAAGCGTATTAACACTGGCTTATCGACAACCTGGCAAAACTTGCTATATCTGAGCTATATTGACTATTGCGAACGAATTGCTCTTAATTCATTGAAAGTGGGTAAAGCAATGAAAAAATTTTTCACTGAATAAAATCATAATTTTATAAAAATTTTAGGGGCTGCTCTTTTAAATGATGCAGCCCCTTTTTTATTAATTCTGCCAAACTATTTTATTTACAATATTTATCAAGAAAGTCAAATACTTCTCTATCCCAAATAAGAAATTCTTGCAGCTTTGCAATAAAATGAGTTTCTTCTGGAAATACAATTAATTTCGATGGAATTTTGTTCACCTGCGCGGCAGTGAATGCCTCAAGTCCTTGCGTATATGGTACACGGAAATCACGTTCACCAACGGAAATAATAATCGGAGTATTCCAATTTGAAACATACCTATGTGGGGAATTTTTCTCGTAAAATGGGCGATTTTTTTCAATCCAGTATGGTCCGCCGTATTCCCAGTCTGGAAACCATAGTTCTTCTGTCGAACCATACATACTCTCGAAATTAAACACGCCATTGTGTGATAGCAAAGCACGGAAGCGCCCCTTGTGGTTGCCTGCCATCCAGAATGTTGTATATCCGCCAGCACTTGCACCAATTGCCGCAAGCCCATCTTTCTTTACATAAGGTTCTTTTACCAAGGCATCAGTTGCCGCAAGCAAATCCTGCATTGCAAGTCCGCCCCAGTCGCCACTTATCGCATCGTTCCACTTCTGACCAAATCCAGGCACTCCACGACGGTTTGGTGCGAGCAAAATATATCCGTGTGATGCTATTAAATACATATTCCAGCGATAATGAAAACGCGGGCTTACCATACTTTGCGGACCACCTTGGCAATAAGTAATCATAGGATATTTCTTGCTCGGATCAAAATCTGGTGGGAAAACTACCCAACAATGAACTTTGCTCCCATCAACGCTTTCTATCCAGCGTTCTTCTACTTTAACTTTTTTGAACTGATTTAAAATTTCTTGATTGATGCGAGTAATTTGAGTTTCTTTGTTATTTTTCAAATTAAGAGCATAAATTTCAACTGGATTTAAAATATTTTGCTTACTGTAAATTAACATCCCAGTTCTTGTTGCTATAAGACCACCGTGATCGGAACGATCTTTTGTTAAACGACGCACATTGCCAGTTTCGACTGAAACTTCAAATAAGCTTACCACACCGCTATCGGTAGCTGCAACATAAAGATATTTGCTATCAGGGGACCAAGCTTTTTCTTCAATCCACTGGTCGAAATTTTTCGGCAATTCCGCAATTGAACCTGTTTGACGGTTGTAAAGCATTAATCTATGGCGATCGCTTTCAAATCCATTTCGCTCCAAGCTTATAAAAGCAATCCATTTTCCATCAGGCGAATATAGAGGAGACCAGTCGTAGCCAGTTAGACCCTTAGTTATATTTTTTGTAGTTCGATCTTTAAGCGAATAAATATAAATTTCTGAATTTGTTTGCTTTACAAAGTCTAAGCCAGTCATTTTTTTGCAGGTGTAGGCAATTTCAGTCCCATCTGGCGATACATCAATTTGATCGCTACCACCGAATGGCTTAAGTGGCACATCATAAGGTTCTCCTGGCATAATATCAATAGGTTCACCACCCGATATAGGCAAATAAAACACATGAGAATAGTTTTCATCTATCCAGCTGTCCCAATGACGAACTGGCAGGCTTTCGTATATACGCACTTTTGCTTTATCGTATTTTGGATATTTTTCTGCTACTGTTTTAAACAACTTAACTTCGCTTGTAAAAACGAAAAATTTTCCATCTGGCGAAAATTTTACGTTTTCAACACCAGCCTCTATGTTTGTTACTTTCTTCGGTGTGCCATCGGGGAAATCCATTACGTAAATCTGTGGCGAGCCATCACGTGTTGATAGAAATGCAAGCAAACTGCCTTTCGGCGAAAAAACTGCATTCCAATCATTTGCATTATCGTTTGTAATTTGTATTGTACGGCTTCCATCAATCGATATAGCATAAAGATCGCTATAAATTTTGTTATCGGCAATAGATGGTGTGCTCAGTCGGTACACAATCCAATTCCCATCGGGCGATACTGTGAACTCTGTAATACGTTTCAGCGTATTGAGATCCTCTGCTGTAAATGTTTTCTGCGAATAAAGATTAATAGAGAAAAAAACAAATGTTAAAATTAACAAAATACGTTTCATTTTTGTTACCAATTAAAAATTAACAAAAATTAAATTTAATGATAATTATTTAAATAATCAAAGGTTGGGAAATTATTTAGAAATCAATGTCAAGGTGTATTTCTAAATTTGTCCGTAGCGAGTTTGACATATATTCGGCTAAAATTAAAATTTGTGCTCCTATAATTTTGCCTTTGCTGTTTACACGACTTTCAACTTGCTGAATGGTAAATTTATGATCCTGATTTGTGATATATCTATATTGACCGCTCGTATTTCTAAGTGCGACAATTCCATAACGATTGCTCAGCAAACTACCATCAATTAAAACTGGTTTATCTATTGCAAGGGCAAACCCAAACATTTTCAATAAAATTTCCTTCGCCATTTCCTGGCGGTTCAAACCTGGTAATACAAAATTATTTTGATTGTTTTCAAGATTTAGGCTTATAAACAAAATCGGAGTTGTAAAGTTTGTATCAATTACAATATTAACTAAACCTTTTACTGAATGCCACTTAGCAATCACATCGTTCCCAGTTCTCAGGTATTTTTCGAAAATTGAAATATCTACTTTTCTTGGAATAAAACGCCTACCTGTTGGTTCGTCAGATGGGAGATAAACAGTATCAACCCTGTGAATTATTGTGTCTTTATAAGCAATTACAGTATCAATTCGAACAATATAAACACTATCAATAGAATAAATTGTGTCCCGCTTTATTATCGTATCGATTAGAAAAGGTGTTTTTATGACGTTATCGTCTATTCCCAACGGATCGGTGCAAGAATACAAAATTGGAATAAACACAAAAATCGTTATAATGATATGTTCAATGTTTTTAACTATTTTTTTCATATTTATATCAGAAATTAATTTTTGCCCCTAATTCGACACCTCTTTTACTTGAAGAAAACCATTTGTTCTGATGTTCGTAATACATATTGCTAAAACTATAACTAACTGCAAGACTGTAACGATTTAGGACTGGTATTTCCGCACCAAACGAAAATCGTCCAACATATCCAACTTTGTTTCCACCAAGCGAAGTTTGTGCAAAAATACGAGCGAAATCGAAATCTGCAAAATTCGGACTGTATCTGGCTAACAAAGAGAAAGTCTCGAAATTTGGATTTTGCTCGTATTGATAAAGCTGATTATTCTCATATCCAGAAAATTTTTGATAAAAGTTCTCTCTTGTGTAATCAATGCCAAAACTCAATTCTGGTGAATATTTGTAAAGAAGAGAAAATGAAGTATTGTTAAAATTTTGGTCTTGTGATGGACCTACTCTTTCCTTTAAATCTGATAAATGCGACAATCCCTTGATTTCAAGTGATAAATTCCTCTCTTTATCAGCATAAAGTTCATTGAATGCAGGAATATTCATAATATTCACAGCAAAATTTGGAGGAATATTGTTTACTAAATTAGCTTGTAGTTTGGGAATTGCTTTGCTCGGTGTTATAATGCTTAAAAAATCAGTGGAATTTGCAATATTTTCCGATAGCAATTGCTTAGGTTTCTCAACAACAATGTATTTATAAACAATTTTTTCTTTCAATTCAGGTTGCAGAGGTGTATTGTTTTGTTTGATTTCATCTTGCAAATAGCTTGAACTGCTTGCCAATTTACTACTGTTGTGAGGAATCTGTTGGATTTGTTGGTTCTGTGGAACTAAAAACCACATCAGCAATGCAGTAGTAACAGCCGAAGCAATACCAGTAGCAATAAATTTATATTGTGAAGCAAGCCATTGTCCTAATTGTGCAAATTTCGAAATTGTTGCAGTTGTTGCAACTGCACCGGGTGCAGAAAAACCGAGCGAAGAGAATATCCTCTGTGTTGATTTCACTGGTGGAACAAAAGCAACGCTATCACTGCGAACTGCTTCTTTAATCGCGAGGATTGATTTAAGCTCGTTGCGTGCTTCTTGGTCGGTTGCAAGCATCGCAAACAGCTCGCTTTCTTGCTCGGCTGGCAGTTCGCCATCGACAAACTCGTAAATTATTTGATACTTCTCTTCCATAGCAGCACCTTTTAATTTTTTGCCAAATCTTTTAGATATGGCGAAAGTATTTCTTTAATTTTTTGTTTTGCCCTAAAAACCCGTGTTTTTGCATTCACTGGCGATATATTCAGTATTTCAGCTATTTCGGTATATTGCATCCCTGCATATTCTTTCAAAATAAAAACTTCGCGGTATTCATCATCGAGCAGATCCAAAGCACGAGTTATTAAATCGAGTAGTTCTTTCTTTTCGTAATTATCTTGATAAAATAAATTTTTAGCTTCTTCCACCGGAACGCCGATTTTCTTATCTCGTTTGTAATTCAAGCATAAATTTCTTGCAATTGTTATCAAAAATCCTGGAACATTTAAGTCTTTATGATTATCCTGAACATTTTGGTAAAATCTGATAAAAGTCTCTTGAAAAATATCCTCAGCAATATCAGGATTATTCAAAACACGGTAACAATATGCGTGCACTTGTGATGAATATCTATTGTACAGCTCAGTAAATGCTGCTTCGCCTTCTTTTTTGTTGTGTCGAAGCAGAAAAACCAATTCTCTATCACTGTATGTTTTATATTTTTGATTCACCTAAACACATAATTTATGTGCAATTTAAACTAAATTACACATTTAAAGAAAAAACGTTTCAATAAATTTATTGATTATCTACAAACTTGTAAACTTTGTCGTTAGGACGTACTTTTTGCGAAAGAGGGATAGAGCAGAGATCACCTTTTGTAACTTTTGATATTTGAATGTCATCTAAACGGAGCTCCTGAACTTTAGTTTCGAGCACACCAGTTTTATTGCCAATAATCAGTATATCATCTCCGAGAGCTAATTCATCAGCTTGAATTTGCACAGCAGCGGCTTTTACTTTTGAATAATAATTTTGCACGTAACCGACATACACTTTCTTTTTAGTTGCAGATGAACCGTGCCTGTTGTTCCATTCGCCGAGTGTTTGCCCAAGATAATAGCCATCCCAAAAGCCACGGTTATAAACTTCAGCCAGTCGCTTTTTCCATTGCTCGATTCTCTCCGGAATGTATGAACCATCGAAAACAGCATCAATTGCCTCTCGATAGCATTCCACAGTTCTTTTAACGTATTCTGGGGAACGCCCGCGTCCTTCTATTTTCAAAATATCGACACCTGCATCAATAATTTTATCCAAAAACGCAATTGTAGCTAAATCTTTTGGCGACATTATATATTCGTTATCAATTTCAAGCTCGTAACCGTGCTCTTTTTCTGTAACAATGTATTTGCGACGGCATACTTGCAAACATTCACCACGATTTGCCGAATGATCTTGCAGATGCAAACTAAGATAACATTTTCCAGAGATTGCCATACATAATGCACCATGAGCAAAAATCTCTATACGAACTGGTTTCCCGCTTGGACCGAAGATTTTCTCTTTGTGAATTTGCTCAATTATTCTCTTTGTTTGCTCCAAAGAAAGCTCACGAGCAAGCACCATTACATCTGCATATTGTGCGAAAAACCTTACAGCTTCGATATTGGAAATATTTAGCTGAGTGGAGCAATGCACAGTTAGCCCAAACTTACGTGCACGAAGGATTACTGCGAAATCCGAGGCAATAATCGCATTTATACCTGCTTCTTTAGCTGCTGCGAGTATTTCATCGACTTTTGGTAAATCATTATCATAAATTACTGTATTGACTGCCAAATATGTCCGTATCCTCTTGCGATTTGCAATTTTTTGAATTTCGAACAAATCCTCTAAGGAAAAATTGAAAGTTGATTTCGAGCGCATATTCAAATTGCCAGCACCAAAATAAATTGACTTGGCACCAGCTTGTATTGCAGCCCAAAGCGACTCAAATGAACCGACAGGAGCGGTTATTTCAGGTTTTCGCGTCATTATTTCTTGTCCGAGGCAACCTCTTTAATCTTTTGATATAATTTTTTCTCATCACCGGGCGCATAACCATTATGTTCCCAAACGATTTCGCCTTTGCCATTTAGTAAAATTATATGTGGTGGATTGTTTACATTCATTGCACGTTTGAAATCTTGATTTTCATCCAAGAAAACTTCAAATTCCCAACCTTTTGATTTAACAAGTGGGGCTACACGCTTGCTCGAACGCGAGTCGTCAATTGAAACTGCTATATAACGCACGCCTGTTTCTTCTTTCCAATCAGAAAAATTTTCATTTATTGCCGCAAGCTCCTCCATACAAGGTTTGCACCAGGTTGCCCAAAAACCTATTACAATCGGCTTACCTTCATTTTTGAACGTACTTGTCGAAACAGTGTTGCCGAGCAAATCTTTTATTTTCACATCTGGTAATTGTGTCCTTTCTTGAGCGTAAGCAAAACTAATTACAATGGTAATTGCAATTAAAATTAAAACTTTCTTCATATAAATCTCCATTTTTTTGTAACTTTTTTGTAAATTAACGTGTTTTTAAATTTAAATTAGCAAATTTTTATAAAAATAGGACGAATTAATGATGAAAAAAGTTACTTTACTACTAATGTTTTTAATTGCATTCTCAATTAATTCAGCAATTGCAGAAAGCAGCTTCGAGCTTGTTGAAAGTGAAAGCGAAATTAATGTGAGCGATCCATCAAAATTTACAAGCGATATTGAAGCTAAATTTGATTTCAAAAACAAAAGCCAATCGGTACGAGTTGTCGTTCCCTCTATTATCGTTGATGAATTAAGTTCAGGTCACGAGCTTTCTATTTGTACATATTTCTGTTATCCATATACAACAAGAACCATCACTTTTCCTGATGAAATCGAAATCCCCGGTGAATCCGAAATAAGCCAGGTTTTTGGTTATCTACCAACAGCTCATTGCAAACCTAATGGCAATATCGGACAAACAAAGTTTCGTGTTCGTTTTACTAATGTTGCAGACGAAAATGATTTTATCGATATTCCTTTCACTTATAACATCGGTATTACCAGTGTTGAAAATGTAAATCCCGTTGATTTTATCGTTGCTTATCCAAATCCAACAAATAACATTTTGAGTGTTTACTCGGACGTGTTAAATATAACAAAAATTGAAATTTTCGATATTAACGGCAAAAAATGGCTTACCGAACATTCAAGCAATAATTATAAAACGCTTGATTTATCACGTTTTCCAAAAGGCTCTTACGTTATGTTAGTTTATTTAGCTGATGGCAAAATCAACAAGCAAACAGTAGTTGTTGAGTGAGTATTGAAATAAATTAAAAGGCTGCCTTCTTTTTAAGGCAGCCTTTTTTGTTATATAGCATTTAGTTTTATAAATCAACATTCTCAAAAAAATTAGGATTATTTACTCTGGAAAACGTACTTTATTGCATCCCATATAGTTTTCACAGGAATAATTTCAAGCTGACTTGTAATCTCTTCTGGAAAATCTTGGATTTCTCTTAAATTTTCTTGTGGGATTAAAACTTTTGTAATACCAAATCTCTTTGCGGCAAGCAGTTTTTCTTTCAATCCCCCGATTGGTAATATGTTTCCACGTAAAGTGATTTCCCCGGTCATTGCTATTTTGCCACTAACTGCTTTGCCAGAAATTGCCGAAATCAACGCCATAGCAATCGTTATGCCCGCAGATGGTCCATCTTTTGGTATTGCACCTTCCGGCACGTGAATATGAATTTCCTTTTTGCGATAAAAATTCTCACTCAAACCTAATTCCTTAGAATTCGATCGAATAAAGGATAACGCGGCAACAGCCGATTCTTTCATTACCTCACCTAACTTGCCTGTTAGTGTTAGTTTCTCTGATGCTGATGGCATAATTGTAACCTCAACTGGCATAATATCACCGCCAACGCTTGTCCAAGCGAGTCCTGTAACAACGCCAATTTTGTCGTTTAATTCGTCGGTCTTTTCCTTAAAAATCGGGGATTTTAAATATTTCTCGATAGTTTCTTCCGTAATTGTATATTTTTTTCTTTCTAACTTTTTTATTAATTCTTTGTTTTCATTAATTGGAACAAATTCTTCGTCATCTTTGTTGTTTAATGATAGTTTACTTATTAAATCTTTGGCTAATTTTCGTAGAACTGAAGCAATTTCTCGCTCAAGGTTTCTAACGCCAGCTTCGCGTGTGTATTGGCGAACGATTTTGAGAATTGCATTATCCTCGAAATTAACTTTCAGCTTTTCCATACCGAATTCATTTAACAATTTCGGTATTATGTGCCTTTTAGCTATTTGAAGCTTATCAGTTTCTAAATAACTGTTAAGCTCGATGATTTCCATCCTATCGAGCAATGGCAAAGGGATATCATATTTTACGTTTGCTGTTGTAATAAATAGCACATTAGAAAGATCATAATCAATTTCAAGATAATGGTCGTTGAAATTTGTGTTTTGTTCAGGATCAAGCACTTCCAACAATGCCGAAGATGGGTCGCCACGAAAATCCATAGACATTTTGTCAACTTCATCCAACAAAATCACAGGATTAATAGTGCCTGCTTTCTTCATCGATTGAATGATTTTCCCAGGCAAAGCTCCGACATAAGTGCGTCTGTGCCCACGAATTTCGGCTTCGTCACGCACTCCACCGAGCGAAAACCGCACAAACTTGCGACCAAGTGCTCGGGCGATAGATTTAGCGAGTGATGTTTTGCCAACTCCCGGAGGTCCCACAAAGCATAGTATTTGCCGGCGAAGTGCCCCTGTAAAATTTAGCACTGCAATGTATTCGAGTATGCGATCTTTGGGGCGTTCAAGGTCGTAATGATCTTCGTCCAAAATGTGTTTTACATGTTCGATGTCTATGTTATCGATAGTTTTTTCATTCCACGGCAACGACAGAAGAAGTTCAAGATAAGTGCGGTTGACTGAATATTCGGGGGACATTGTCGGTGTTTTCTTAAGCTTATCGAGCTCTTCAATAGCTTTGTCGTGAGCATGCTTCGGCAAATTAGCTTTTTCGAGCTTTTCTTTTAAATCAAGCAATTCTTGCGGAAGCCCTTCGTCCTCTTCGAGTTCCTGCTGAAGAGTTCGGATTTGCTCTTGAATATAATACTTTTTCTGATTTTTTTGAATTACAGAATGAACTTTATTAGTTATTTCTTCTTCAATTTTGAGCAATTCTAATTCATTGCTTAAAATTGTGTTTAGTAAGAAAAATTTTTGTTTAATATCAGTTTCTTCCAAAACTTTTTGCTTATCTTCAAGTTTTGCTTTTATATTTGCAGCTGCGTAATATAATTTATAAAGCGGGTCTTCGATTGTATCAAAAGCGAGAATAAGATCAGAGGGCAAATTCTTTGATTTATTAACATATTGCTTAAATGATTCGGATAAATATCGCACAAGTGCATCAATTTCTTGATCTTTTTCTTGATAATCTATATAAACTGGTTCGCATTCTGCTTCTAAAAAATCTTTTCTACGTAACTTCTTTGATATTTTGGCTTGATAAAGTCCCTCAAGAAGCACTTTATATAGATTATTTGGTAAACGTAAAACTTGCAAAATCTTTGCAACAACTCCATTCTGGTATAAATCGTTCAAAGTTGGGTCGTCTTGTTCGGGTTCTTTTTGAATTACCACAAAAATAAGCTTTTCCTTTTCAAGCGAATAATTTACTGCTTTCATCGATGTTTCACGTCCGATGAGTACGGGGTAGATCATATTAGGGAAAATAATAATATCTCGTAGCGGTAGTACGGGTAATTTTTTAGGTACGTTAATTTCCTCTTTAGTTTTAGTTTTTGATTTTTTTGCCATAGCCAAGTTACTCTCCTTAGTTATTTTTTGCTTGAATCTCGGTTAAAATTCTGTCGAAATCGCTTTCTTCTATGATGTATTTTTCATTACAATATTGGCAAACAAGTTCTGTCTGTCCGAGCTGTCTCATATCTTTAATTTCTTGTGCTCCAAGAGCAACAAGATGGTTCATAAAGCCTTCTTTTGAACAGCGGCAATAGAAATCAACTGGCGAATGCTTAATTACCTCAAAGTCAAAATCAGTCGCCTGACGAATTATTTCTTCAATGGTTTTACCATCTTCAAGCATTTTAGTAATAGGTGGGAGTTCGTAAAGTCTTTCGGTTATTCGAACTATTTCTTTAAGCGGTGCCTGTGGCATAGCTTGAATAATTATCCCACCTGATTGCAATATTTTGCCATTTTCATCCAAAGATACATCTATTAGCACAGCTGATGGTATTTGCTCTGACTGACTAAAATAATAAGCCAAATCTGTAGAAATATCACCATTAGCAAGCTCAGTTATACCAATAATTGGCTCGGTCTTGTTATAAAGAATACGTGATACTTTAATTTTACCTTTGCCAATAGCGCTGTCTGTTTTTTCAAGCGTTTTTGTGTCGAAGTTTTTATTTACACGAATAAAACCGCGTGTTTCTCCGACTTGAATTGATTCGGAATAAATTTTTGTAATGTAATTCGAGCCGTCTATTTCAATACTAACACGTTCTTCGCCTTTCAGAAATGCGCTAAGTAGGGTGGAGGCAGCCAAAGTTTTAGCTAAGAAGAATGCCGGCAATGCTTCGAGATTATGTCTTGACTGTGCATCTTGTGCCATTGATGTATTTTTAACCCCCACACCGCGAAAATAGCCGTCTTTCGATAAAATACGTATCACACGATCTCGCTTTTGAAAATTACCTTTTGCTTTTTGCACATCCATTAGCTTCACCTATTCAGCTTGTTGCCCGTTAGAGGTTATAACTTTTGCGTGGCGAAGCACCTTATCTTTTAGATAATATCCAGGCTGTGCAACTTGAAGCACTGTTCCTTCTTCGAGATCGGAATTCATTGCCATTATTGCATCGTGCAGATTAACATCAAATGGCTTGCCCGTTGGGTCGTCCATTTTTTTCACTCCGTGCTCTTCGAACAACTTTACAGCTTTTTGATAAAGCATTTCTAAACCTGTTCGTAATGATTCTATATCTGTTGTTTTGTTAGATGCATCAACAGCTTGCTCAAAATAATCCAACAGCTCGATCATTTTCGATAGCAACTGCTCGTTTGCATACTCAATGAGCTCTTGCTTTTCTTTCAGATGGCGTTTTCGCTGATTTTCAATTTCTGCAACTTTGCGCACAAGCTGATCTTTTAAAAAATCCCTTTCTTTTTTCAATTCCTCAATTTCAGTAATTTTGTCCAATGCAATATTTGACAACTCTTCAATTATCTCTTTGTTTGCTTCCTGAATGTTATTTTCAACTGTAATTTGTTCATCAGCTTGCAAATTATGCATCTCCTCACTTTTTTTTGTTTCTTCATCAATATTTTTCACTTTTTGCCCCTCATTTTTTTTGTAAGTGTTCAATATATCTTTTTCTTTATCAAAGGTATGACGCAATGGTTTTTTATAATCGCTTTTTTCGTCCATAACTACCTCTCAATAATATTCAATCCAAAAATTTATAGACGAAAATCATTAAATAAACTTTTAATCAAAGCAGTTTTAATTTTGTATATTTTGATCTTGCAAAAATAACGTAATTAAATTAATTTCAAATTATTAGATTTATTGAAAATAAAATTATAGGAATATAAAATGAAAATATTTTCATTAGTTTTAGCATTTTTTCTTATTTTTTCTCCAATACAAGCAGAAAAAAGAAAAAGTAAAAGCGAAATTTTAAAAGCAGTGCGTCATTATCAAAGACTAATTGAATCGGCACAGCCTACGCCAGACTTGCGTTTTCAAAAGCAAGATAAAACACCTTGGATAATGTCTGCTGATTCAAAACTTCCATTATTTCTTAATATAAACACAATAGATAATGAAGCCGCTGAATTTTACAAAATGCAAAATGAATCGTCTGTGGCAGTTAATCCGACAAATCCAAAAAACTTAATTGCATCGGCGGTCGATTATAGGAATAATTCTGCTACTTGGGTTTACGTATCGGACGATGGAGGCAAAACTTGGCGTAATATTAATTTAGGTCGTCCTTATCCGAATTGGCGTTCATCGAACGATCCGAGTGTTTATTTCGCACTCGATGGGACGGGCTACCTTTGCTATGGCGGCTTTGGCGAATTTGATGAAAGTCAGCCAGTAAATGTTGGCGAAAATGGTGTGTTCATCGCAAAAACTACTGATGGTGGCAAAACTTGGAAAGCACACATTCCTGTAATTGCACATCTTGGTATGCAAACCCTTGATTCGTTGTTCGAAGATAAATACTACGTCCACGTTGACAATTCTCCAAGTTCACCGTATTTTGGAACAGTTTATATTCCTTGGAAAAGAGTAACACCGCGAGACTCGGCTACGCAAATTGTCATTTCTCGTTCCACTGATAAAGGTGAAACTTGGAGCACACCCGTCCCTGTTAGCCACAGACTACCGGGCAGTTCCGAAGATACAACATTCGGGCAAAGCTTCCCTCTTGCTGCAACTGGTCCCAATGGTGAACTTTACGTGGTATGGAATCACGGAATTGAGCACGGTGTCGGTTTCGCCAAATCAACTGATGGTGGCAATACGTTTTCTACACCACGCATTATCCATAAATATAATATATTCGGCAGAACCAAATATATCGATGGTCAAGGCTACCGACATGTTCTTAAAGATTCCGTACGAGCAGAAGCTTATCCAGTGATTGTTTGCGATATTACTAATGGTCCACGTCGTGGTTATCTTTATCTTTGTTGGGCAGCCGATAATGTCCCAAATGTTTATTTTTCACGTTCGACTGATGGTGGCAATACTTGGAGCAATCCAATAATTGTTCATAGCGATACTACAAATGATCAATTCTGGTCCTGGATGGCATTGGATCCACTCACAGGAGACCTTGCGATAATGTATTTTGATAGTCGTAATTGCCCTGATAATTTGATGGTAGAATGTTATGTTAGCTATTCATCCGATGGCGGTCTTACTTGGACAGATCGCCGTGCTGCTGATGTATCAAGTAATTTACGGCTTAATCCATTCCGAGGAAACGCTTTCGCTGGTGATTATAGCGGGTGTGCGTTTTATGATGGAATAGTTTATCCAACTTGGGTTGATATGCGTAATGCTGTGATAAATTTGCTTGATAGCGATGTTTTTACTGCTATTGTTAATACTCGCGCTCCTTTGCCTGTTGAAAATCTATCAGCAAAAATTATTCCTGAGATGCCAACCACACTTCAACTTAGCTGGGATAATCCCACTCAACGCAGCTTTGGGCAACCACTTAGCTCCACTGAATTCCACATTTTAGCAAAAAGAAGCGATGGCAAGACTTTAATTTTCGATGGAAATACTAAAAACTTTACGGATACAAACCTTGTTGCATATCAAAAATATGACTACGAATTCTTAGTCGTTTCTGGCAAAGATACAAGCATATCCAGAGCAATTTCCTCTTATGCTGGTGGTGCAAAAGAACCAGCCGAGCCAAAAATTCTCTCATCCTATGGTTCAGATAATTTTAAAATTAAGTTAAATATAAAAATTCCGACTCTCAGAGCTGATAATTTTACTCCACTTGCTAATGCTAAATTCATTAATCTTTATCGTGATGGGCTGAAAGTCCAAACTATTGAGATAAATCCAAACGATACATCTAAAACACTTGAAATTTTCGACCAAACCAACCGCCGTGGATATTATGTTTACTCTGCTACTGTGCTCGATGTTTATGGAAACGAAAGCAAGAAATCAGAGCGCATTATTGCTTATTCGGACGAGATCCGTCAAATTGAAAGATTCTCCGAAAACTTTGACACCCAAATCGGAAAGTATTTCATTGGTGGATCGTGGCAAAAAACTAATGAAATCTTTGCAAGCGCTCCGTATTCTTTTGCTAACGCTCCAAATAGAAAATACGAAAATGGTCAGTGCGACACATTTCTATTATTCCCATTTGTAATGAAGGGAACTGATGTTGAATTAAAATTTATTCACGCTGCAATAGTTGCAAATAATGATTATGCAACAGTTGAGTATTCACGCGATCAAGGAAATAGCTGGAGTAATGATTTCAGTGGAACAATTGCACAGTGGAAAAAACAAGACTATGATTTTTGGAAAGATAGTTATTTAAATGAACAAGATTTAAAACAAGAAAGGCTTATTATTCCTGCCTGCACAGACACTATTTACATAAGATTTCGCTTTTTTTCGAACCAAGTTGTCAACGACCTTGGCTGGTATATCGACGATATAGAAATCCAAGAGAAAACGTTGTCTGTTGAGAATTCAGACGCTTTAAAAATTTATCCAAATCCTGCGAGAGAATTTATTAAGATTGAAAACGCACCAAATATAAAATCAATTAAGATTATATCATCCTTAGGTATTACTCTCTTTGAAGATGAGTTATTAGATAATAAATTTAAGGAATATGTTTTATCACTGAATCAATTTTCATCAGGTAATTATTACTTAATTATTACAGATATTTCAGGGAATTATCGAGTTCATAAATTTATAATTGCTAAATAATCAGTTAATTTTAGCTAAATATCAAAAATATTCAGATTTTAATTGCAAAAATGATAATTTTGCATAAGATTTAATTTTAATTTGCAGGGATTATGATGAATCCCAAAGAATTTAAAGAATTGATTGCCGAGGGCGAGTCAAGCTTTCTGGAGTTTAAGCGTAAGGCAACCACCCCCAATAAATTAGCTCGCGAAATTGCCGCACTTGCAAATACCAAAGGTGGAACTCTTATCATAGGTGTCGATGATGATGGGACAATTGTAGGCGTTCGCAGCGAAAAATCCGAAATTGATATAGTCGAAAAAGCTTGTGCTTTCTTTATTTTCCCACCGGTGAAACCAGAAATAGAAATTATCGAATACAAAGATAAAGACATAATACTTGTGCATATCCCTGAAAGCAAAAACAAACCACACGTTGTTGAAATTGAAGATACTGAGAAAAAACGAATTGTTAAGCGTGCTTACATACGGCTTGGCGAAAAATCCGTCATTGCAAGTAAAGAAATGTTTAAATTAATGACTTCGCAAGCTTCAGGTAAACCTTTAAAAATTAGTATCGGTGAACGAGAACGCCGCCTATTCAATTACTTAGAAAGGCACGAGCGTATAACAGTAAAAGAATTTGCCGCAATTGTAAACATTTCTCGCCGTCGTGCTGAACGAATTTTGATCGATTTAGTGCGCGCAAATGTTATTATTATTCACAACGACACATCTAATGATTACTTTTCGCTTGCTCCAAATTTAAATTTAGAACAATGAAAAGAAATTATGCACTAAGATTAATAAAATTTAATTGATTTGATTGAATAAAACTATTGAATTATTATTAATTTATTTTAATATAAATCATTAGTTTTGTTTCGAGAAATAATTATTTATAATTTGTATATAAAATGATAATTAAATGAAAAAATTTTTAAAAACAAGGAATTTCTTTAATGGAAACCAAAGCTGTAATTGAACCTCTTGCCCAACCACTTAAAGAAAAAATCCTTCGCCAAATTAATGAACAAGTTATGAAATGCTACCAATGTGGCAAATGCGCTGCTGGGTGTCCGCTTGCAGGAGAGATGGATTATACTCCAAACCAGATACTGCGTCTTCTGCAAATTGGCAGTGAACACACAGATAACGAAGTTTTAAGCTCTTACAGTATTTGGCTTTGTCTAACGTGCGACACTTGCCATAGCCGCTGCCCGCAGGAAGTTGATTTCCCTCACATTATGGATTTCCTGCGCGGGGAAGCCATTAAACGTAACAAAATTCATCCAAAAGCGAAGGAAATTATTGCTTTCCACAAATCATTTCTCGAAAGCATCGAAAGCAATGGGCGTCTTAACGAAGTCGAACTAACTATGCGCTATAAGCTAAAAACACTTAACTTATTGCAAGATATTGGCTTAGCTCCTAAAATGTTTGCAAAAGGCAAACTCGAAATATTGCCACATAAAATTAAAGGCAAAGATGCAATAGCTCGAATTTTCGCAAACGCTTTAAAGGAGACCGATGATGAATAAAGTTGGCTATTTCCCTGGTTGCTCGCTCTCTGGAACGGCAAAAGAATACCATTTATCGCTTTTAGAAATTGCTAAAATTGCTGGTGTAGATATCATTGAATTAGAAGATTGGAACTGCTGTGGTGCAACTGCTGCACACTCGCTTGCATCTACTTTGGCTGTAGCACTGCCAGCTCGAAATTTAGCAATTGCCGAAAAAATGCAACTCACCGATGTGCTCGTCCCTTGTGCAGCTTGCTATAGCCGCCTTGCACAAGCAAAATATGAAATGAAAATTAACGAAAAATATAAAACTCTCATCCCCCAACTTATCGAAATGGATTATAACGGTACGGTAACTCCATTGACTGTACTTGATTTTATTCAAAAGTACTTGATTGATAATCTTTCTGATAAATTTGTAAATAAAATAAACGCCAAATTTGCTTGCTATTATGGATGCTTGCTTACTCGTCCAGAACATCTCTCGACTATTGAACGCCGCGAAGATCCTCAAATTATGGAGGAAATTATTGCAAAAGCTCAAGCAAAATCTATAGATTGGGCATATAAAGTTGAGTGCTGCGGTGCAGGGCTATCGATGACTCGCACGGATATTGTCGGTAAGCTTTCCGCTCGAATTCTCAATGATGCTCAGATGCGTGGAGCTGATGCTGTTGTTGTTGCCTGCCCAATGTGCCATTCTAATTTGGATATGCGTCGCCCGGAAATAAATCAAAATCTCGAATTTAAAACAGATATTCCTATCTTATATATTACGCAGGTTCTTGGTTTGGCACTCGGTATTAATCCTAAGAATTTAGGTCTGGATAAACATTTTGTTTCAACGCAAAGACTTATTAGCAAAGTCGAAAAAATTACGGTGGAGGTGTAAAATGGCTCGAATAGGTGTTTTTGTATGTCATTGCGGTGAAAATATTGCATCCACTGTTGATTGCGAAAAAGTTGCAAAAATTGCTTCCTCATTCCCCGGAGTTGTTTATAGCGTTGATTATAAATATATGTGTTCCGATCCCGGGCAAAATTTAATAAAAGAAGCAATTCGCGAACATAAGCTCACGGGTGTTGTTGTTGCTGCTTGCTCGCCACGAATGCATGAACCAACCTTCCGCAAAGTTTCCGCCGAAGCCGGTCTAAATCCTTATTTAACCGAAATGGCAAACCTCCGTGAGCATTGCTCTTGGGTGCATTTCCGCGATGACACCACAACCGAAAAAGCAGCCGAACTTGTCCGCGTTTTAGTCGAAAAAGTGAAACATAATGAAGCACTTTATCCGATTAAAGTACCTGTAACTAAAACTGCTTTGGTCATCGGTGGTGGTATTGGTGGCATCCAAGCAGCTTTGGACATTGCTAATAGCGGACACAAAGTTATAATGGTTGAAAAAAATCCTTCAATTGGTGGGAAAATGGCTCAGCTATCTGAGACCTTCCCAACTTTGGATTGCTCGCAATGTATTCTCACGCCTCGTATGGTTGAAGTGGCTCAACATACAAATATTACGCTTTATACCTATTCAGAAGTCGAAAGCGTTGACGGTTTCATCGGCAATTTCAAAGTTACAATTAGGCAAAAGGCAAAGAGCGTTGATCATAAAGCTTGCACTGGTTGCGGTTTGTGTATCGAAAAATGCCCAATTAAGAAAATTCCCGATGAGTTTAATGCTGGACTTGGCACCCGCGCCGCAATTTATGTGCCTTTCCCACAGGCAGTTCCAAATAAACCAGTTATCGATAGGGAGCATTGCACTTATTTCCTTAAAGGTAAATGTGGGCTTTGCAAAAAAGTCTGTCCAGCGGATGCGATACACTATGAACAGCAAGACGAATTGATTAAAGTTGATGTAGGAGCAATTGTTGTAGCTACTGGTTATGACATAAAACATTCGGACTTTTTCCCTGAATACGGCTACGGGAAATATCCTGATGTTATAGATGGTTTGCAATTCGAACGTCTTGCTTCTGCTTCGGGTCCAACTCTTGGTGTCATAAAAAGACCATCTGACGGCAAGGAACCTGAAAGCATAGTTTTTATCGCTTGTGCGGGTTCAAGGGATCCAGCAAAAGGTATCCCTTATTGCTCAAAAATTTGTTGTATGTACACTGCTAAACATGCAATGCTGTTTAAGCATAAAAATCATCACGGTAAGGCAACTGTATTCTATATGGATATTCGCGCAGGCGGTAAAATGTATGATGAGTTCGTTCGCCGTGCGATAGAAGAAGATGATGTCAATTACGTTCGAGGTCGCGTTTCAAAGATATACGAACGAAATGGCAAGTTAATTGTCTGTGGAGTTGATACTTTGCTTAACTCACGTCCAGTGGAAATAGAAGCAGATATGGTTGTGCTTGCAACGGCAGCTATTGCAAATAGCGATGCCGAAGAATTAGCTCAAAAATTGCACATAAGCTACGACCCATATCATTTCTTCTCGGAAGCACACCCAAAACTGCGTCCAGTGGAGACAAACACCGCAGGAATTATGCTTGCTGGCGCTTGCCAAGCCCCAAAAGATATCCCAGACACAGTCTCGCAAGCATCTGGAACAGCTGCAAAGGTTGTTGCTTTATTCTCACAGAACGAACTTACACGCGAACCTCTTATAGCTTATGTTAATAATAATACTTGTGTTGGATGTTTCCTTTGCCAAAGCGTTTGCCCGTATTTTGCAATTGAAAAAGAAGAAATACGCCGTCGCGATGGTTCTCTTGTTAAAGTTGTTGCAAAAATCAATCCTGGATTGTGTCAAGGTTGTGGCACTTGTGTTGCTCTTTGTCGCTCAAAATCCATAGATATACACGGTTACACAAATCGCCAAATTTATGCAGAAGTTTCTGCTCTTTACAATAGGAGGGAATATGCAGGAGTTTGAACCTAAAATAGTTGCTTTTGTGTGCAACTGGTGCACATACGCTGGTGCTGATTTAGCTGGCACAAGCAGAATCAAATACGCAAGCAATGTCCGTATTGTGAGATTTCCCTGCACAGGTAGAATAGATTTTATGCTAATTCTTAAAGCTTTCCAAAACGGTGCCGATGGTGTAATAGTTTCGGGCTGCCACCCAAACGATTGTCATTATATTTCTGGAAATTTCCACGCTCGTCGCCGTTGGATTGTATTCAACGAATTGCTTGATTTCCTTGGTTTTGATCGCAGACGGCTCTTTTTCTCGTGGGTATCGGCTGCCGAAGGAGCTAAATGGGCTAATCTTGTCAATGAAGTTGTAAGTGAAGTGCGGTGTCTGGGTCCTTTCGTGGAATACGAGAAACTCTCTAAAATTAATGTAAATTCCATAGGAGAGCTTTGCAATGTCTGAATTAATTAGTAAAGTCGGGCAATATTTTGACTCGCAAATTATAGATTTGTTTATTGGTTACACCCAAGGCAACAATGGTTTTGGCAAACCTGCCTTTTTTACCAACAAAGAGCAATTGAACAAACTTACATTTAATGAGCAATGCATTGTTAATCTGGCTGTTTATTTGCGAAAGCCAGAACTAAAAAAATATAGCAAAATTGGGATTCTTGCTAATGTTGGCACTTTGCGAGCAATTTTGCAACTTACCGCCGAAAATCAAATAAAGGATGGTCAATATCTTATATTAACTGTCAAGGACAATAAAGTAATTGAATTTGTAAATTTAAAAGCAATCGAAGAATGGGTTAGCAATAATATGCCAGAACCTAATCCTGAACGTATTGCAAAAATGAAAGAATTCGAGGCTTTGACGCAAGAAGAGCGTTGGGCTTTCTGGACACAAGAGCTTGCATCTTGCGTGCGATGCTACGCTTGCCGGGCAGCTTGCCCGCTTTGTTACTGTGAGCAATGCGTTGTGGAATGCAACCAGCCGCAATGGGTCGGTGTTCCCGCAACTGGGCTTGGTAATTTAGAGTGGCACATAGTAAGAGCAATGCATTTAGCTGGACGCTGCATCGGTTGTGGCGAGTGCGAAGCCGCTTGCCCTATGGAAATTCCTATCGGTTTCCTTACTCAGAAATTGAATATGGAAATAGCTAAAAAGTTTGGGCAAATTCCCGGTACAAAACTTGAGCCCGACTATGCTCTTTCAACTTTCAAAGTAGATGATAAAGAAAACTTTATAAGGTAATACCTATGGAATATAGAAAAATAAAGATTGATAAGCTCAGCAATTTCATCAATGCAATAATTGCAAAGAATAAAAAATTGCTTGCCCCAAAGCAAAAGAAAGAAAAAGTATTCTTTGCCGAAATTAAATCATTTGACGAAATTGCTAAAAATTATATCCAAACAGCTTTTTCAGCAAAATCCGCAGTTTTCCCGAAATGCGAAGAGCTATTTTCTTATGAAAAAATTAACGGTGAAACAGTTCTTAAGAATCCACCGCCACCTGAAAATGATACTGTTGTCTTTGGTGTGCGTCCATGTGATGGTGCAGCTTTTGATTATCTTGCAACTTTCTTTCTGAAAGAAAATCCTGATTTTCATTTTAAACAACGTTACGATAAAACAATTTTAATAGGCATAACTTGTGAAAGCGGCGACGAATTTTGCTTCTGCACTTCTGTTGGAATCTCTCCATCGGACACACGCGGTCTCGATATAATGCTTACAAAGCTCGAAAATGAATATTATGTAGAAATTATTACAGATAAAGGTTCAAAATTAATTCAAGAATTTTCAGAATATTTTGAAAATGCTGAAAAAATTGATAAAACTAAATATACTGCAAACATTCCCGAATATTTTAACAACAAACTTGTCCGTGAGAAATTAAGCGATGCTTTCGCTTGGGAGAAATGGGACGAAAGTTCTCTCCCTTGCTTTGGTTGTGGCACTTGTGCTTTCTCCTGCCCGACTTGCACTTGCTTTGATATTCAAGATGAAGCAAATCCCTATGGTGGGAGCCGCTTACGCCTATGGGACACCTGTGCAATTGGTTTGTTCACCAAACACGCCTCTGGTCATAACCCTCGCGAAAAGCAAAGCGAAAGATGGAGAAACCGAGTGCTACATAAGTTCCTATACACAGATGAGCAGTTTGGGACATTATCTTGCGTTGGTTGTGGGCGCTGTAGCAGGAATTGTCCAGCTTCTTTAAGCATAATCGATCAAGTTAAAGCAATTATGGAGGTATAGCAATGGAAAATATGTATTTGCCTTATAGAATGTTCATAGAAAAAATTACCGAAGAAGCTCCATTAGTCCGTACGTATAGATTGAAATTCAAAAATCCGCAAGATGAAGAAAAATTCAGCTTTAAAGCAGGTCAATTCGGTGAGTATTCTGTTTTTGGCGAAGGCGAGAGCACCTTTTGCATTGCTTCTTCGCCGACGAGGAAAGGATATATAGAATGCACTTTTCGCGTTGCTGGACGTGTCACCAAGGCGCTTGCAAATTGCGAAGAAGGCGATGAAATTGGTTTTCGAGGTCCTTATGGCAATACTTTCCCAATTGACGACTGGAAAGGAAAAAATCTGCTTTTTATTGCTGGTGGAATTGGCTTGCCACCGCTCCGTTGTGTAATTTGGAACTGCCTTGATTTACGCGAAAATTTCAACGATATAACTATTCTATATGGAGCAAGAAGTGTTCAAGATTTAGTCTATAAGCACGAACTCGAAGAATGGAATAACCGCTCAGACGTAAATCTTATAACAACTGTTGATCCCGGTGGCGAGACACCTGATTGGAAAGGAAAAGTAGGTTTCGTACCAACAATATTGAAAGAAGCAAGCCCAAAATCAGAAAACACAATTGCAGCAGTATGCGGTCCACCGATAATGATCAAGCTAACATTGCCTGTGTTATTCGAGCTCGGTTTTAATGAAGAAAATATATTTACAACGCTCGAAAATCGAATGAAATGCGGCATTGGAAAGTGTGGTCATTGTGCAGTTGGACCATACTATGTTTGCAAAGATGGTCCGGTTATAACATACAAAGAATTGCAATCATTGCCACAAGAATATTAGTAAGGGGGAGAGCTTACTTTGTTATCTTAATAATTCATTAAATACGAAACTTTTAGTTATTCTTTCAAAAAAATATTTTAAAATTAAAATGGCTGCCCAAATTAGAGCAGCCATTTTTTTAGCTATTCATCGAATTTAGAAATTCGCGATTAGTTTTGCGTGTTTTTAGCCTATCGAGCAAAAATTCCATTGCTTCAACTGGATTTAGCTCGCTTAGCACTTTTCGCAATATCCAAATTCTGTTGAGTTCATCTGGTTCGAGCAGGAGTTCTTCACGGCGTGTGCCAGAACGATTCACATCAATTGCAGGGAAAATTCGGCGTTCCGCAAGTCGGCGATCGAGCACAATTTCCATATTGCCTGTGCCTTTGAATTCCTCGAAAATTACTTCGTCCATACGGCTGCCTGTTTCAATTAAAGCTGTTGCTATAATCGTAAGCGAGCCGCCTTCTTCAACGTTTCGTGCTGCACCGAAAAATCTCTTAGGTTTGTGCAAAGCATTTGCATCGACACCACCTGAAAGTATTTTACCCGAATGCGGAACAACTGTGTTGTTTGCTCTTGCAAGGCGAGTGATGGAATCCAGCAAAATCACAACATCTTGCTTTGCTTCTACCAGACGCTTTGCTTTTTCGAGCACCATATCGGCAACCTGAACGTGACGGTCTGGTGGCTCATCGAATGTTGAGGCAACAACTTCTGCTTTCACTGAGCGTTCCATATCGGTAACTTCTTCTGGGCGCTCATCTATAAGCAGCACAATTAGCTTAATTTCTGGGTGATTAGTCGTTATGCTGTTTGCGATTTGCTGCAAAAGTATAGTTTTACCTGATTTCGGTGGTGAAACAATCAAACCACGCTGCCCTTTACCAATAGGGCAAAGCAAATCGACAACACGCATAGAGTATTCGCTTGGCTGCCGCTCCAGTTTTATTCTGCTATTGGCATAAAGTGGAGTCAAATTATCGAAAATTGTTCTTTCGCGTATGTTTTCTGGTGGCAAATAGTTAATGGTTTCAACCTTTAAAAGTGCGAAAAATCTCTCTTGATCTTTCGGTGGACGCACTTGCCCACGAATTGTATCGCCTGTTCGAAGGAAAAATTTCTTTATCTGCGATGGTGATACATATATATCATCAGGCGACGGCAAATAATTATACCCAGGCGAACGCAAGAAGCCATACCCATCGGGCAAAACCTCCAGCACACCTTCGCTTGTAATAAGTCCATCGGATTGCTGATCCTTCACCTGAACGGTTGCCTGCGCTTCGATGATTTTCAAAATTAATTCTTGTTTTGTAAGATCGCTGAAATTTGTTATCCCAAGATTCTTGGCAATGTTAGTAAGCTCAGCAATTCGTTTGGATTTAAGCTCGTTTACATCAATGGAGCGTGAGTTTTCAGCACCATTCCCATCAATGTGATTGTTGTTTGATGACATAGAAACCTACTATTATATTAACAAATGAAATTTTTCAAGGATTGTGTCTGATTTAAAGCTTGTTTATTTTCAATTTAATTAAAAAATTCTTAATTTCAAAAAAAATAATATACTATTCTTCGTTACTATCTTCTTGCTCCAATTGATTAGATATTGTCTCTATTTTCAACTCAACTTCATCTAAGTATTTTCTACATTCTTGCGAAAGTTTTATACCCTCTTCATACAATTGAAGCAATTCATCGAGTGGGAGAGTCCCTTCTTCCAACTTTTGAGAAATTTCTTGCATTCGATCTAATTTTTGTTCCAATTTAAAATTTTTTTTCATAATTCTCCTTTAAAATAAACTTTTTGGTAAAACTTGCTCAATTTTTGCCTTTGCAGTGTCAAATTTTCTGATAATCTCAACATTTTTAAAACCTGAGATGGGCTCATCGACATTTATAATTTTCCCTTTGTGTTTCAATAATGCAAATCCCCTATCAAGTGGTAAAGATGGATTATATGAATTGATAACAGTTTCGTAATAATAAAGACGATTTTTTACGCTTTGAATTTTATTAAGCATTAGCTTATCCAAATTTATTGAATCAAGCAACTGATTATAAAATGCAAGTCTATCCTGTAACATTTTCTTAAGATGTTTTCCGAAATTAATTTCTATTAAATTTCTTTTTTGACGAATATCATTTTTAAGCAACCTGCCGATTTTAAATTTATATAATGTCAAATCTTCGAGCAATTTTTCTAAAGGATATGGTGTAACAAGTTCGGCAGCAGCTGTTGGAGTTGCAGCACGGCAATCAGCGACGAAATCAGAAATTGTGTAGTCAGTTTCGTGACCAACAGCCGAAATAATAGGCTTCGAGCAGTTATATATAGCATTAGCAACTGTTTCAGTATTAAAGCACCAAAGGTCCTCAATAGAACCGCCGCCACGCCCAATAATTATAACTTCTGCTGGAGTTGCTTCGAGCTCTTTGATAGCTTTGGCAATATCTTCTGCGGCTACTTCACCTTGCACTAATGTTGGGCGAAAATAAATCGTGCATTTAGGAAATCGCCGTTCAATGGTTGTTCGCATATCACGGATTACTGCACCTGTCGGCGATGTTGCGATGCCAATGTGTAGTGGCAGCTTGGGAAGCGGCTTCTTGCGAGCCTGCTCAAAATAACCGAGCTTGCTTAGCTTCTCTTTCAGTGCTTCGAATGCTAAATATAGATCGCCGAGACCTGCTGCTTTGATTTCCTCAACTTCAATTTGGTATTTGCCTTGTGGTGCAAAAACTGTAACTCGCCCTGTGATTACAACTTTCATCCCGTCCTTTAATTCTAAGTTTAAATGACGGCTTGCCCACATAACGCAATTTATAACGGCAGTGCTATCTTTCAGGTTAAAATATCGGTGTCCCGAGCTATGAAGTTTAAAATTTGAGATTTCTCCTTCAACACAAACTGAATCAAAAGCTAACTCCAGAGTCCGTTTTATTGCTTGTGTCAGTTGCGATACAGTTACAGCATTTGTCATCGTGCTTTTGCTAAATTTGTTGATGTTGCATTAAACCGAATATCTTTGATTATAATTTCCGCTAAATCTTTTTTCGGGCTATCAGCAAAACTATCTAAAAAGTATCCAACAGCAATTTTCAGCGGTATTCCTGTTTTGCTATAAACTATTTCGTCTTCATTTTCCGATTTTACCTTTTTGCCTTTTTGGACTGTGTGCCAATAAATATTGCGATTATCTAATTGGGTCGAATAGCCAATAGCATCGGCACTGATTTGAATCGAATGCTTCAAATTTTCCTTGTAATAATTTTCTTCGATTACTGGATTTTTAAGCAATGCAAATTTATGTTCAGTAGTGTAAAGATAATATTCAATATATTGCTTCTCAAGATATATAGGTTTGCCATAGATGTTTATTCCCGCTTCTGTCATCCCTTGAATATTTCTACCTTCTCTTTTAACAGAAAATTGAACAAAACTGTTCTGATCAATTTCATTTACTTTTGTTTCCAAATCAATAAAAAAAGAACCAAAAGCGAAACTATCGGAACTCTCGATGTAAGCACCCATCCAAGTATCATTTTGTTTAGTAATTAGTAAATGCAAACGCCCATCTTTATCTACAAATACATTATTTGAACTCGATGAGTAAAATAAATCGTTCAAACTCTCGGCTTCTGTTTTTTCAATCACTTTCCATTGTAAGCCTGCAAAAGTAATTTTCCCATCTTGCGGAAAAATTGTGTCCAATTTGGCTACTTCATTTTGTTCCACTTTTGTTTGCTCTTTTTTGCAGGCTGAGTTGAATATTAAAACAAAAATTAATACAAAAAGGCAAGCTTTTTTCATATTACAAACCTGTCCATTAACAATATGCAATATTACTAACATTTTTTGAATTTGCATATAATTTATTTGATGAATATTGAAAATTTGTTCTGGCGTGATTTTTGATATACAAAAAGAAGAGGTGAATATGGAAAATGAAAAAAAAATATCGATGTTTTTAAATTATATTAAAGTTGAGAGAAATTTTTCTGAAAAAACAGAAATAACATACAGGCGTGCAATATCTGATTTTTTAGATTATTATGATGAATTCTATGGTACCCAACCGAATTTCAACGAAATTACAACTGATGAACTTAAACCATTTCTCGGTTGGCTACACGACCGTGGATTGAAAAAAAGCTCTATAAAGCTTAAAGTATCAGCAATTAAATCTTTCTTCAAATTTTTACGCAAGAAAAACATAATACAAAGCAATCCAGCAAAGAGCTTATTAACTCCCAAAAAAGAGAAAAAGCTTCCTTCTTATCTAACTTTTCACGAAACTCAAAAGCTCTTCGACGAATCGCTGAAAGATGCTCCGCTTGCAACTGTATGTCTTGTAGAATTATTATACAGTTGCGGACTTCGCATAAGCGAAGCTTTGAACTTAAAAATTAAAGATATTGATTTTGAACAAGATCAGGTGAAAGTGCTCGGCAAGGGAAATCGTGAACGCATAGTCCCAATCGGTGCAAAAGCAAAAGAAGCCCTGCAAAATCACCTAAAAATGCGTTCTCATAATAGTGAATACGTTTTTTGCTCGAAAAGCGGTGGAAAGCTTAACTCGGCTGTTGCTTATAGAATGATTAAACGTGAACTAACAAAAGTTTCTGATGCTAAACAAAAAAGCCCACACACACTCAGACATACATTTGCAACTCACTTGCTCGATAAAGGTGCAGACTTAAAAGCTGTAAGCGAAATGCTTGGTCATAAATCGCTTGCGACAACACAAGTTTATACACACTTATCCGTTGAAAGATTGAAAAATGCTTATAAGCAGGCGCATCCGAAAGCTTAGGCGCTTTCCTTTGCAATGATATTCAAGAACTCAGTGGATTTTTTGAAATCCTGTTCTAACTCGAAAGTAAAAACCTCAACATCGAGCTCTTGAAGCGATGGTATGTGATTAACCAAATTTATCCAAGCAGGATGACTTTCCAATTTCAAAGACTGAATACCTTCGTAGAAACCAGCATCCCATACTTCACAAAGTAAATCAGCTATACGCACAACCGAAACTAATTCTTTGAAGTTCGGTGCTTCGAGCGGATTTGTATGAAAAGCAATGATAGTATATAATTCTTGTGGCAAACGCCATAATTTTGCAATTTCGCCGCCAACTTGTGTGTGTGTAACACCGAATACTTCGAGTTCCGCCTCCAAATCAAGAGCACCTTTTTGTACACGATCGACAACCTGATAATACTTTTTTGCATCGTATTGAAGCATTGCGAGCTTGCCAATATCGTGTAGCAAGCCCCCGATGAACTCGTTTTCTTTATATAGGCGATTTATTTTTGTAGAAAGCGATTTTGCAACCATACCTGTGCACGAAGCATGCCACCAAAATTTTTGCATTAACTCTGCTGCAATTTTTTGCGAGCTTAATAAAAATTTTGAAAATATTGAAACGCCCAAAACAATATTTGTAAGCCTATTAAGCCCGAGTGTAATTATAGCTTGATGTATAGTATTTATCTCTGTTCTTGTTGCATATAACGGAGAGTTGGCAACTCTAAGCAATTTCAAAGTTAGAGAGGCATCTGCTTCTATTACTTTTGATAAATTTCGTATATCAATGTTATCGTCTTCCAGCATTGCCAGCACTTTCGAAGCAACAGGAGGTAAAGTTGCAAATTCTTGGGTTTCTATTAAAGTTTCAATAATCGACATTTCTATTTCACCAATTCGATTTTTTAATTATTACGCAAAAATATCAATAAATTATATTACAAAAAAAAATTTGTCTATCAAAATAAATATACGAAAATTCAAAAACTTATTTTAAATTATTATTAAAATTACAAAATATTCATACTAAATTAACAATTTTAATTATCTTTTATCATTTCCCACAATTTGAATTTTAGCTCTTCAATGCCAATTTTTGCAACAGAAGAAATCATAATTGTTTCAATACCTTTTTCTCTGAATTTTATTTTCTTAAGCTCTTCAATTTGTTCTGGGAGCAAAGCATCAATTCGACTGAAACAAATAATTCGCTTTTTGTTTAGCAAATCTTTGTTGTAAGCTTTTAATTCATTTTTTAGAATTTTGTAATCGTTTCCTGGATCGGGACTTAATCCGTCAAGCATAAAGAGAAGTGCACGTGTGCGTTCAATGTGTCGCAGAAATTGCAAACCTAAGCCTTTTCCCTTTGAAGCGCCCTCGATAAGCCCGGGCACATCAGCTACAGTGAAGCTTTCTGTCTCGGAAATTCTCACTAATCCTAAATTTGGAGTGAGCGTTGTAAATGGATAGTTTGCAATTTTTGGTTTTGCCGCAGAAATTACAGAAATTAAAGTTGATTTCCCGACATTTGGAAATCCAACAATGCCGACATCTGCAATAAGCTTTAATTCTAAAATTAAATTACGCTCCTCGCCCGGCAATCCAGGATTTGCATTACGTGGAGTTTGGTTCGTTGATGTCGCAAAATGCGTATTTCCCCAGCCGCCATTTCCTCCGTGTGCAATAATGAACTCCTGACCATCTTCTTTCATATCTACAATAATTTCGCCTGTGGTTGCATCTTTGACAACTGTTCCCTGTGGGAGTTTAATGACAATATCCTTGCCGTTTCGCCCTGTTTTCAGCCCACCTTGACCGTGCTTGCCGTCTTCGGCAATATATTTATTTTGATAATGAAAATCAAGAAGTGTTGTCAGATGCCTATCGGCTCGTAAAATTACATTCCCGCCACGTCCGCCATCGCCACCATCAGGTCCTCCTTTGGGCACATATTTTTCTCTACGGAACGAGACAGCTCCATTTCCTCCGCGCCCAGCCCGAACATATATTTCTACTAAATCAACGAACTTCATTGTCGTCTTCTTTTCTATTTAGTAGAAGTAAATCTATGTCTATTTCTTCCTCCGATAAGTTTATTTTATTTTTATCGCTTAGTTTCATTTTTTCTAATAATTCTTCGTTAAATCCTAAAATTTCACGTGCAGATTTTTCTTCTTCTGTAACGTTTTTCTGTTCAACCAACTCCCCAGAAGTTTCATCAAGTTCATATTCCATTAAATTAACTTGTGTACCTTCAATATCAATCTCAAAAGCTTGGTTTTGCTCTTCAAAATCACTATCATCGATTTCTACATTATCGAAATCGCTTGTAGCAAAATCGCTAAGCAGATCACTTTCTATTGGTTCTGGTTGAATGTTGTTTTCTTCGAGTATATCATTGTCAATAGTTGCATTAATTACATCGATGTTTTCAGTTTCTTCATTAATAATTTTTGAAAGAAAACTTGTTAGTGAAGTAGATAAATCATCGGCATTTTCAAAAACAGGGATCTCTTCAATATCCCCAATTTCAATAGGCAATTCAACCTTCATTTCAGTTGAGCCAGCGATAAGTTCGCATGCTTTTCGAATAATATTTCGCTCTATATCATAAATCTCTTGAAATTCCTCGTCAGTTTTTGGTTCGATTGTATCTAACTTTTGCATTTCTTCTTGCAAAATTATTGGAATTTCATCAAGTGCAGCAGTTTCTGTTTGTTCGTCATTATCTTGTATTGCATCAGCGAAGTTTATATCTTCGAATTGCATTAATTCTTCGTCTATTTCATTAAATTCGTTATTTGAATTATTGGTTTCGATTTCTTCATGTTCAGATAGTAAAAGCTCCGATTCATCAATAATTTCAGTTCCTAATAATTTATCACTTTGAGACAATTCATCCTGAGAGCTCGCTTCGTTTTGCTCTTCGAGCAATTGTTCAAATGCATCATTTAGCTCTTCACTAATTTCAACGGCTTCTTCAAAAGCAGTTGCAAGTTGATTTTCCTCATTTAAAATATCGATTAATTCGCTGTCAAAAGTCTTTTCGTTTTGAACGATTCTAATTTCAACACTCTCATCGATAATATTGTCGTCGGTATTTGCTTCAGATAGCTCAACTGAATCAAATGTTTCAAAATCATAATCATTTTGCAGAGTATCTTCGATTTCCTCTTGAACAAAATCAGTGCTTAACCTTTCATCAATATCTTCCTGTAAGTCAAAAACTTCAGCGGCTGCTTTTTCTTCGAATTCAATAACTAATTCAGCTTCAGTTTTGATATTTGATGTTAGCTCTTCTGTTTGAATGCCCAATAAATTTGTTTTCAGCAATTCAAGTAAATCATCATGTGTTATATTCTTGTATTTGAAGGAATTTTCTATTAAATAAGCAATATAGTTTAGTTTTTTATCAGTAAAAAATATTACAAAAGCACTTGATGGAGCTTGTGGGACTGTTTCTAAATTTACTGTGAAAAATTCAAAAATAGGACGCACCAAATTAATAAACTCATTTTCATCTAAATTCAAAACAAAATCGTTGTCAATTTTTTCGAGTAAGCTTTCAAATTCATAAATTGAAATAGTGGTTTTGTTTTTTTCTGTTTGCTGAGCAACGTAATCGTAAAAACCTTGATAAATATATTCGTAATCAGAAAAATAAGCTAAATATTTTAGCATCTGCTCGAGAGAAACAGTTATACTTTCTCGGAAAACAAAGAATTTGAGAGTTGTTCTTGGTCTTAGAAGAAAGTTTAATCGTAATTTTACAAATGTTTCAATAAAACTACGAAAATCATTAAAAGGTAAAACAGATATACTTTTCAGAATTTTTTCAAATTCAAAACAAAGATTTGTTTTTAGGTTGAAATTAAAGCAAGGGTTTGCTTCCATCCGCAGTTTCTCGCGAAAAATCCAAGTATCTCGTTCGGCTGCGATCATATTTTTATAAACTGCAGGCAGTTCAGGGCACTCTAAAAGCTCGTCAATTAATGTAAACTCTTTATTATCGATTGCTCGACAAATAATCTCGGTATTTTGTATTATAGATTTTGAAAAAGCAACTTTTTCCATAATCTTTCTTTTAATAATTATTTAATTTATTTCTTTTATCGGATAAAAATTCAAAAACTAAACTTTATCGAATAATCTCAAGTTCAGTTGTTATCTCGCATCCTGCCGCGCGGAACATTGCAGATGCCGAACAATACGTATTTTGCGAAAGTTCTACTGCTCGCTCCAAGTCCTTCATTTCAGCGTCTGGGCTTTTCAGTATGTATTTTAAATTAACTTTTGTGAATACTTTTGGATGATTGTCGTTGCGTTCACCATCTGCAATCACTTTAAGTGATTCAATTGTTTTGCGTTTCTTACGGATGATTGCTGCAACATCCATCGCAGAGCAAGCCGCAAGTACCTCCAACATCACTTCCATTGGTCTTGGCGCTTTATTTTCGCCACCGTGTTCCGGTGTTGAATCAAAATGTGTTTCGTGTCCGTCAGGGCTTTTCCCAACAAAATGCATATTTTCTAATAAATCTAATTCTATTTTCATCTTATTTTATATATTAAATTTGACATACTTTTATACAAACGAATTAATTAAAAATAAATTAAAATACAAATTAATTTTCAATAATTTAAAACAATAATAAAAAATGGAGCTGTAAATCAGCTCCATTTCTATTTAAGGGGATGTATTATCCAACAAATGGCAATTTGACTATCTCTGCGGGGAAACGTTTACCACGTGCTTCAATTTCAATCTCAGTTCCCGGTTCTTTATATGCAGCAAGGACATAACCCATACCAATCGGTCTGTTCAATGTAGGTGAAAGATTCCCGCTTGTAACTTCTCCTATTTCATCATCCCCATAGAAAATTTTATAATGTTGGCGTGGAATGAATTTATCAGCTTTTACAACAAAACCAACAAGATTGCGTTTTGGTTTTTCCTCTTTGACTTTCAATAAAACTTCGCTACCGTTAAATTTCCCTTTGTTTAGTTTTGTAATCCAGCCGAGCCCAGCCTCTAATGGATTTGTATTTTCATTTATATCATTTCCGTATAGGCAATAGCCTTTTTCCAAACGCAATGTATCACGGCAACCAAGTCCAACTGGTTCCAAACCGAACTCCTCGCCAGCTTTGATAAGTTCGTTCCAAATTTTTTCGGCAGTAGCTGTGTCTCCACGGAAATAAAGCTCAAATCCAAGCTCGCCTGTGTATCCTGTGCGTGAGATAATTGCGTCAACTCCCGAAATCTTTCCCATCTTGAATGTATAATACTCAATTGGTGTAAGATCAATATCAGTTAATTTCTGCACAGTAGCTCTCGAATTTGGTCCTTGTACAGCAAGCAAATTTATATCATCTGTTGCATTGTATAGTTCCACATCAAATCCATCTTTATTCTTTTGGCACCAATCCCAATCTTTATCAATATTTGCGCCATTTACAACAAGCATCCAATATTCTGGTTCAATGCAATAAACAAGCAGGTCATCGACAATTCCACCATGTTCGTAACACATCGCTGAGTATTGCACTTTGCCAGGTGATAATTTTGATGCGTCATTTGTTGTGATCTTTTGAACAAAAGCGAGTGCATCCTTTCCTCTAATTTCAAATTCTCCCATATGCGAAACATCAAACATTCCAACAGAGTTCCTAACTAAATTATGTTCGTGGATGATTCCTTTCGGATATTGGATTGGCATTTCGTATCCAGCAAACGAAACCATTTTTGCACCTGCATTTAAGTGCATTTGGTAAAAGCGAGTTCTTTTCATTATTTTCTCCTAATTGAAAGTATTTTTAATACAAATATATGTTATTTTTTTATTAGTTGTAACATTAGATATTGTGAAAATTAATCCAATCTTAAATTTTATTTAAAATAATACTTTAAAAAAAACTAAAATTTTTTTATATTGTAAATCTTATTTACTATTATCTTAAATAATTTGTTGAATTTTTTGTAATTGGGTGCATCAAATGTCTAATATTGAAAATCAAAATCAAAACAGTGAAAATAATGAAAAATTAGAAGTAACAAACCAAAATAGTTTAATTCAAGAAACATCAAACTCTCCCGAGCAATCAGCTCAAGTAGAAGTTAATGTGCAAAATGAGCAAATCGAACTAAAAGGGGGAGATGATACAGCACCCAAGGTCGAAAAAATTGATCTTCCGAGCGAAGAAGAACAAGCCCGAATTGCAGCAGAAGCAAGAAAACGTGCGGAAGAAAAACAGAAGCAATTAGATGCTGATTTTGCTAAAATCAAAGAAGCTTTTGAAAAAGGCGAACCTATAGAAGTTACTGTAAACAGTAGAATTAAAGGGGGATTGCGTGTAATGTTCAACGAAATACCAATGTTCTTGCCAACATCACATTTTGGGCTACGTAGAAATCCATCCGAAGACGAACTTACAGCCACAATTGGACAGAAAATTAAAGTTCATATTCAAGAAATTTCTGAAGATGAAGATAAACGCAAAACTATTATCGTTAGTCGCAAAAAAATTATTCTCGATAGTATCTGGGATAAAATCAAAGTCGGCGACATTGTCGAAGGAACAGTTTCGTCGGTTGCAAGCTTTGGCATTTTCCTTGATTTGGGCGGTGTTGAAGGTTTGATACACATATCGCGCCTTTCTCAACAGCACGTTGAATCAACAAAAGATATAGCTAAACGTGGCGATAAAATGCAAGCTGTCGTCGTTGAAGTTGATCGTGAAAATAATCGTATAGCTCTTAGTCGCAAAGAACTTGAAAAATCTCCTTGGCAGGGTATTGAACAGCGTTATCCGGTTGGTAGTGTTGTTAAAGGTATAGTGCGTCGTTTTACTGATTTTGGTGCTTATGTGGAAGTTGAAAAAGGTATAGATGGGCTTATTCGCTTGAACGAACTCTCCTGGACACGCCGCATTAAAAGTCCCGCTGATATTTTGAAAATTAGTGAAGAAGTTGAATTCAAAGTTATAAATGTTTCCGAAGAAAAGAAAACTTTACATCTTTCGCTCAAACAAATGACCGAAAATCCTTGGAATGAGATAAAAGAAAAATATGTTCCAGAAAAGCTTTATAATGGGATTGTCAAGCAAGTTATGCCGCAGGGTTGTGTTGTAACTGTTGAAGATGAAGTTGATGGCTTTATGCCAAGAAGCAAAATGAAAAACCTTGCTCGCGGTAAAAAGATTCCTTTCAATGTCGGGCAAGCAATTGAAGTAGTCATAAGCGATATTTCAGTTGAAAATGAATCTATGATTTTAGAACCAAATCCTGAGTATATGAATACAGCTATTGCACTTGAACATAAAGAAAAAGAAAAACATAGCAAAAAACAATCAAAATCAGAAGATACCGTAAGTTCCACTGGTGGTTTTTCAATAGCTGATTTATTACCTGAATCAATCACAGAATCATTACTCGATAACAGTAAGAAGTAAACATTAAAGTATCAAAATATAAGCTACTTCAATTGAAGTAGCTTTTTTATTTGTATTTTTAACAAAAAACCTTCCGAAGAGCTTTGTCTTTCTGAAGGTTTCATTATTAGCTCAATTTTGCTTATTATCCTTTGATTCCAAAGAATTTATTCCAAATATCAAGTTGCTTCTGTGTCAAAATTGATTTAATGTTTTCAAGTAGAGCATCGTGGCAATCTTTAATACCTTGGCGAGCCGCAACAATAACTTCATTTGTCTCCATTTCTTGACGTGTTTGTTCGCGTAATTGCCTTAATGCTTGCATAGCTTGCTCGCGAGTTATTTCACCGGCTTTGAGTGCTTCCATAATAGAGCGACGTTGAGCATTTGCATTTTCGATAATTGCACGTTGTGCTTCACGCAAAGCAATTCTATACTCTTTAACGCAATCTTCAAACTCTTCAAAGAAACATTTTACAAGTTCGCGTTGAGCTGAGTCAAGCTCGAGCATTCGCAAAAGCATACCAAGTTTTACAGGTGGTCTGTTTGGATCAGGTTTCGGTGGAAATGGTTTATCACCAGGTCCTTTGCCGTTGTTATTTGGTGAATAAAGCATTTTGTCTGTTACATTTACTAAAGTGAAATCACTTGTTAGACTTGCCTCTGAAAGTGATCCTACTACTAAATCAGGTGAAGCAAGTACCATAGAGTAGTCAAAATCTCTCTCAATTGGTTCGACTGGGTTCTCGTGTTGGCAAGCAGTAAGCCCAATGAATGTAAGCACTGCTGCGATCATCAAAATGTTGCTAAATAGTTTGTTTTTCATAATATCTTCCTTTAATAAAATGTGGAACAAATTTTCTACCGTTTAGACTAAATTACACACGTATGGTTTAAACGTTTCAAAAAAAATAAAAAAATTGTAAGTTGATTTTTATTGTGCTAATAATTAATTTTGTATTTAATCTTTGCCAATTTAGCTCAGATGGTAGAGCAGCTCACTCGTAATGAGCAGGTCAGGGGTTCAAGTCCCCTAATTGGCTCAAATCTTTAAATCAAGGTATTTACAAATTTATCCTAAAAATCGCTTGTTTTTTTATTTCATTAAATTTAAATTACATTTAAATTGTTTTTATAAATTTTAATATTATTTTTATATTTCAATAAATTAGCTTTAAAATATCTATTTTAGTTTCCATTAATTAATTTTATGGTAAAATTGCCAGCTGCAAAATTGCATCGAGATTTTTCTCAAAAAATTAGGAGAAATAATATGAAAAAAGACCTATTACTTCTTATTTTTCTTTTAATAGCTAATAATTTAGCAAATGCTCAATTTTGCAGTTGGGTACAAAGCATATCCGGAACAAATTCGGACTATGCACAAAGTATAGCTGTTGATTTAAGTGGAAATGTTTATGTTGCAGGTTATTTTAAATCAAGTACTTTAACATTTAATAATGGAATTACTCTTACAAACACAACTTCAAGCTTTTATATAGATGCATATGTAGCAAAATATAATTCTGCTGGCATTTGCCAGTGGGCTCAAAAAGTCAGTGGAACTGATAATGATTTCGTTCAAAGAATTTCAATTGATAATAACGGGAATATATATATTGCCGGCAATTTTTCGTCATCAACTTTAACATTTAATAATTCCATAACTCTTACTAAAAGTACAAGCGGATATGATGCCTTTCTTGCTAAATTTAATTCAGATGGCTTATGCCTCTGGGCTCAAAAATTAACCGGGACAGGCGATGAATATTCATCTGGTATTGCTACTGATTATAACGGTAATGTTTATATAACAGGATACTTTAATTCTACAACTCTTACATTGAATAATAGCGTAAATTTAGCAAATTACGGTATTTATGACATTTTTCTTGCTAAATATGATTCAACTGGTGTTTGCCAATGGGCTCAAGCAATTGGAGGTACAGATGATGAACACTATAGTGCTATATTTATCGACAAAAATAATAATATTTTTGTAGCCGGAGATTTCGCTTCAAATATTCTAACACTTAATAATAATATAACACTTTCAAAAATAGCTGCAACTGATGCTTTCTTAGCTAAGTATAATTCAAACGGTATATGTCAATGGGCAAAAACTATTGCCGGTACAAATTATGATTATGCAAGATGTCTTACTGCTGATACTTTTGGTAATATTTATGTTGGTGGTTATTTTGCTTCAAACACTCTTAGTTTTAACAATGGAATAAGCCTAAATATTACTAAAAATACATATTATGATGGGTTCATTGCGAAATTTAATCCATTAGGATTGTGCTTATGGGCTCAAAAAATTGGAGGCTCAGACGACAACTACGTCTTTAATGCATTCTCTACACCAGCGGGTGATATTTATATATGTGATTCTTTTGATTCAGATACATTAAAATTCAACAATGGCTCAGTAAAGCTTGTTAATAATTACAGTGCTTACTCTGATGCTTTCTTAGCAAAATTTAACTCAGCCGGTACTTGTCAATGGGCACAAAAAATTTCAGGCACGAATAACGAGCAAGTTAATAGTATTGCTGTTGATTTAAATGAAAATATTTTTGTAACTGGTTTTTTTGCTTCAAATATTGTTACGTTTAACAACTTGATTACTTTATCGAACATAACTAACGGTTATACTGACGGATTTCTTGCAAAATATGTTGAAACATTGATAAATCCACCAGTTTTATCAAGCCCAGCAAATAATGCAACTAATGTATCACTTACTCCTCAGCTTACTTGGACACATAGCCAATTAGCTGCTTTCGATAGAATACAACTTTCAAAAGATTTAAACTTTTCAAATATTATTTTCGATGATACTTCCACAACGCAATCTAAAACAATACCAAGCACATCAATGCTCGATACCAGCACGCTTTATTATTGGCGCGTAAAATCTTTCGCCGCAAACGGTGATTCGAGTGCTTGGTCGCAGATTTATCAATTTACTACAACCGCTATTCCACCAGGCTTTACTCTTTCTGGATTTTTAAAATATTCCAATACAGCTTTAACATTAATGAATAACTGTATCATCAGTTTGAGAAACTCCAGCAATATAATTATTGGCACCGCAGTAACTGACTCTTCTGGACATTATACAATAAGTAATTTGCCAAACGGTACTTACACGATTGAAATAACAACAAATAAAAGCCCAGGCGGATTGAATTTGCTCGATGTTCTGCTCCTGAGGCAGCGTATTTCAGGTCTTGCAACCTTTACACAGTTGCAGGACCTTGCGGCAGATGTAAATTTAAGCAGTTCACTTAACATTTTAGACGCTCTTTTATTAAGACAGAAAATTACTTATGGAACTGCATCCAGTTGGCTTGTGCCAAATTTCGTATTTTATCCGACAACTGTTACAATCAGCAACTCAAATGCATTGCTGAATATTGAATCCTTATGCGGTGGCGATGTAAACGGTAGTCTCGTCCCAGCTGGGAATTAGTGTTTTAATTATAAAAATTGGAAATTTTAGAACGGAGTTACTATGAAAAATACCTACGACACTCTTCAAACAATGTATAATCAATTTGAACAGAATTTGATAAAATTAAATAGGGAAAATGCTCAGAATTTTCTTGAAATATCAGAATTGCTTTTAAAAAATGATGAGATAAACTTTGCTGAGAAGCAATTTCTGCATAAATGGCTAAATTTCACTGGAAAGCAAAATTTTATTCAAGAGCTTGGAAGCGAGGAATTACGCTATAGGTGGGCTGAATGTGCTTGTAAATTCATTCAACAAAGCGATTATTCATTTAACGATTTGCTTCGTTATCGTGCCGAAGAACTCTCTCAGAAGACTCTATTTATTGATATGTCTGGGATATCACCAAAACGATATAGTTATGAACAAGTTTGGTCCTATTCTAAGGAAATAGCTGCTGCTATACTGAAAAATATTGAAGGCACTCCACGTGTGGCAATTTTTTGCGAAAATTCACCCGAAAGTGCTATGGTTGATATTGCTTGTCTTGCTTGGGATATACCAGTTTCGCCGCTAAATGTCCATTTCAGTAACGACGAACTTTCAGAAATCTTCAAATTGATGGATTTTAATGTAGTCATTACTGATACATTAGATAGAATCGAACAAATTGAAACGATTAGTAAAAATTTTCTTGTCAGACCTTTAATTTTGCACATAAACGAAAGCATTAAGGAAGCAACAAACCATATTTATCTCCCTCGCTATATAAAAACTCTTAGTCAAAAGGACATTGAGCTTGCTCTCAACAAACGCAAACGTTTTTCCATTGAACAAGTTGTTACTGTTATGTTTACATCTGGGAGCACAGGACGTCCGAAAGGTGTTTCATTCTCGAACTACAATATCGTAAGCAAACGATTTTGTCGTGCTGCGGCACTTCCATCGGTTGGGCAAAATGAAGTGCTATTGTGTTATTTGCCGCTTTTCCATACATTTGGTCGTTACCTTGAAATGACAGGTATGATTTACTGGGGTGGTACCTATGTTTTCGTCGGAAATACTTCAGCAGATAATTTGCTTTCGCTTTTCCCAAAAGTTAATCCGTCAGGTTTTATAAGTGTACCAATTCGATGGATGCAACTTTACGAAAAAATATTAGAAGAAACCGAAAATATTAGTTCTAAACGTGAAATATATGAAGTCATAAAAAGTATTGTTGGGCAAAATCTTCGTTGGGGACTTTCTGCTGCTGGATACTTAGATCCAAAAATATTTATGTTTTTCCAAAAACAAGGCATAGAACTTTGCAGTGGTTTCGGGATGACTGAAGCCACCGGTGGTGTTACAATGACTCCTCCCGGCAAATACATCAAAGGCACCGTCGGCAAACCGCTTCCCGGAGTTCGCACTAAATTTGCTGAAAACGGCGAAATGTTTATCTCTGGGCATTATGTTGCACGTTACCTTGAAGATAAGCCAATTGGTACGTTTATTCCGTTCCCAAAAAATGATGACGAAGATTGGTGGTTGCCAACAGGCGATGTCTTTAAGGTTGACGAAAATGGATATTATTCAATAGTTGATAGAGTAAAAGACATCTATAAAAACAACAAAGGGCAGACCATTTCCCCAAAAAATGTTGAAAATAAATTTGATGGTGTACCTGGGATTAAAAGAACATTCTTAGTTGGCGATGGTAGAGCATATAATACATTGCTAATCGTTCCAGATGAGAACGACGCCTTATTTGCGGATGAAAATTTTAAAAATAACCCTCGCAATTATTATCAAAAAATTATTATCGAAGCGAACAAAAATCTTGCACCTTATGAACGAGTTGTCAATTTTGCTTTGCTCGAACGCGACTTCCAGCTCGAAAATGGCGAACTTACACCGAAAGGTTCTTTCAACCGCAAAACAATTGAGAAAAATTTCAGTCAAATAATCGAAAAAATGTATGCGAAAGATCAAATTGAACTATATTTTAACGATATAAAAATTATTATACCACGCTGGTTTTATAGAGATTTAACTATTTTGGAAGAGGACATCCTTATCTATGAAAATGGTCTAATCAACCGCGATACATCTTTATATTTAAGCATAAGAAAATTCGATGAAAATAAATATGAGATTGGCGATCTGATTTATGAAATTGATGGTAATACAATTGATCTTGGTTCGCTTGCTTTGCAACCACGTTATTGGCTGGGTAATCCGATGCTTATAAACTTTGCACCTGTTAAGGCAAATTTGGATCATTTCAACAAGAAAATTAGTACCAAGGTTCTGTGTGATTTTAACAAGAACAGGAGCTATTTGGAAATCCTTTTTGGTAACATTAAAGGTATTCGCAACAACAGACTTGTGGAAATTAATAGACAAATTTGCTCGATTTACTATTTGACTGACGAGATAGCTTTAAAAGAACTCGAAAATTTAGCTAAACAATTTCAAAAGTTGGATGAGCAAAGTTTGGAAATAATTCGATATCGAATACAAGCGCTTGCTTATCATCCAAACGAAGAAGTGCGTTGCTTAGCTTATCGCATTATTTTGCAATATGATGAAATAGCTGAAACAGAGCGTGTTTTCCCGACTTTTCTCGAATCTGGACTTACATTTTTAAATAACAAATCCATCGAAATTATCGCTTCAAGCAATTTTGAAAGAAGGCGTCTTAATGCACTTCGCAAAAGGCTAATGTTCTATCGTGAAAATCTTCCTTGGCCACAATCTGAAACACTTCATAAACAATTCGAAAATATATTCAAGTTGCTTGTGGATTTTGTGAAATACAAGCCAGAGTATTATCCATCGGTTCGTTTTGAACTTGCAAATTGGGTGCTTCATAAAACTGATCCAAAGCTATCAGAAATTGCGAACAGATACTTTTGGCAGCTTTCCTGCGAATACGAGGGTAGCTTAGAACGGCAACTTATGGCAAAATTCCCGAGTAGTTGGATCGATAAAATTGTTTTTGAAGACAATCTTTCAGAGCAAGAAATAGAAAATATAAAAAAAGTGATTTTAGAAACAACATTTTTGAAGCAATCTTTAATTCTTGCTTTCGAAGAAAATGATTTTGATCTTAACGAAATAAAAGATGACGGTATCTGGGTTTCCAAAATCAGTAGTATTTCTCAAAACCAAATATATAGAATAAGTATAAATACTCGTCAAGGAAAACATTACGACATCCAAACAATAATCAACGACAATATTTCCGATGAACATAATCTTGAGACCATACTTTGGCTGGTGGCTGTATCAGGCTATCCCGATGGACCTAACGTTTTGCCAACTCTGGGTTGTGCTCGTCCCGAGCTTCAAGCACGCAGTATGGAGTTTTTGGGTGATCTTACAGTTTGGGAGAAACTACGTCAATTATCCACATTAAGAATGTATGGACAGCCTTTCCCAAAACTAAATTTGCTCAAGCGGTTATATGTCGAGGGTTTAGCAGCATTTGTGCGTGCTTGGCGATATAGCGGACACAGGATTATTCCCGGTAACGTTAATCCTTCAAATGTGGTTGTCCCAGAAATTGATTTCCGTGATGGTGCAACAATTTTATCACTTGCAGGCTGGAAATATTTTGATTGCTACACGTCTTTCGTAACACCAATGATTAATAATTTTTATAAAAAAGCTATTCATCATTATTCTTGGATAAAAGAATTTCTTGATATAAATTGGATTTTTGATGCTGTGATGGAGGCTCTCGGTGAAAATGATGCTCAAAAATTTCTTTCTTCACTTTTATCAGAATTGAACGAAAATGATATATTTTTTATGGATAAATCGCTGCAAAAAGTACTTACATCTTATTTGCAACAAATAAATGAGCATTATTATATGCCGCTTCCTTTAATTTATGCTATCGATAAATATTACGAGTGGCAAAACAGTAATCCGAATGCTATTCCAGAGGCAAAAGAACAGTCCATCATCGAACTATATAATCTTTATCGCTTAGATCGTTATCCAGAAATAGCACGTTATCAACTCTATAGGCATACATATTTTTCATACAAAGGTTTTTATATACGAAGTGCTTTCGACAAATTACTCGATAAAATGAACAAAGATAAGTCCACTCCTGCAACTCAGCTAATGGAACTTTCTGAATTGCAAAGTACTCTTGAAGATCCAGTCGATCGAGAAATTTTCAGCAAAATGGTATTCCCCGGTTACAAGAAAACTCAACAGTACGATATTGCGAAATTCAAAGAACATCAGGATTTCTCGCTTATTGTTAAAACGACTTTCAAAGATAACTATGGCGATCCATATATTTTCCGTCAACCCATAGAACCTTCAGAAATTGGCATACTCTATAGAATGTTCTACAAAGAGAAATTCACAAAAGTTATTTCCGAGCAAGATCAATTCCTAATTTTGTTTGATAACAACGATAGAATTATTGGCGGTATGATTTATCAAATTAAAGAGGATAACTCTTGTATTTTAGATGGTATTGTTGTTGCATCTCAATATCGTGGGCGTGGCTTGGGGCGTGCTATGATGGATGATTTCATCAATAGAATGCAAAGTCAAGGCATTGACATAATTAAAACAACATTTTACATCGATACCTTTTTCTCTAAATATGGATTTAAAGTTGATAAACGTTGGGGGCTTTTAGTAAGAATATTGAATAAAGAAAAATATTTGAAATAATTTGATTAATTAGCACTTTTTTAGAAAAAATTGATTTAATTTTTTGATATAAAGTTATATTTTCTTCGATAAATGATGCATCGAGCACATCAGGGTGTGTTATTTCCTCTAAATCTGTAATTGGATTTGTCTCTGGATATGT